>OJDV01000168.1_pt1 | contig 27603 bp, 21 predicted proteins | sample 1592911 | NCBI WGS metagenome assembly OJDV01 (sample SAMN05416860, study PRJEB24817) | seawater metagenome | isolation source: Sea water | place: Canada:Atlantic | collected 2013-11 | reverse complement strand
ATCTACACAGAGTAGATCGTCGGCAGCGTCAGATGTGTATAAGAGACAGATATCATCTTGTTTAATGCGAATATTTTGCATTTCTTTGCGAGATTTGTATTCTACTTCGCCATCATCCAATGAACGATCGCCTATTGTAATTTGATGGGGTATGCCCAATAATTCTGCATCAGCAAACATCACACCTGGTCTGATTGGGCGATCATCTAGTAACACTTCAATGCCCAGTTTTGTGAGTTCGTCGTGCAATTCATTAACCGCGTGCTTTACTCTTTCTGATTTTTTCATGTTCATGGGCAAAAGAGCCACTGTGAATGGCGCAATTTGTTGTGGCCAAACAATGCCTTTTTCATCATGGTTTTGCTCAATGGCTGCAGCCACTACGCGAGTCACGCCAATGCCATAACAACCCATGGTCATGGTTTGGGCTTTGCCTTGCTCGTTTAGCACGACGGCTTTCATTGAATCGGCATAAACATCGCCCAATTGGAAGATATGGCCCACTTCGATGCCACGCGCAATTTTAATACTGCCTTTGCCATCAGGGCTTTTATCACCAGCTTTTGCGTTGCGCAAATCTTCTACTTGATCATATTTTGCATCACGGTCCCAATTGGTTCCGGTTAAATGCTTGTCATTTTCATTCGCTCCAGTAACAAAATCACTCATGATTGTTACTGCTCTATCGACAATCACATGACAGCCTAAATCTTTAACACCTATAGAACCTGCATCACATTTAGCCACTTGTTTAATTTCATCATCTGTTAACATTGTTAATGGCGAGGCCACTGCTGCTAAATTGTTGGCTTTAATTTCATTGAGGTCATGATCACCTCGCAACACCAGTGCCACAGGATCATCAACCCCTTGAACTAATAAGGTTTTGACCAATTTCTTTGGCGAAATGTTTAAAAAGTTTGCCACATCTTGAATGGTCTTTTTGTGAGGAGTATCAACTGTTTCTAGCGCTTGTTCAGCACCTGGTCTTAGTTTTGTAGGAGCTAAGACTTCGCACTTTTCAATATTGGCTGCATAATCACTGCCGGTTGAATAGGCAATTGCATCTTCACCAGAATCAGCCAAAACATGAAACTCATGAGATCCTGTCCCACCAATTTCACCTGAATCGGCTTCAACTGGTCTATAAGTTAAACCGATGCGTTCAAAAATATTACAATAGGCTTGGTGCATATTGGCATAAGTTTTTTTCAAGCAATCACTGGACAAATGAAAAGAATAAGCATCTTTCATCAAAAACTCACGTGCACGCATCACGCCAAAGCGTGGGCGAATTTCATCTCTGAATTTTGATTGAATTTGATAAAATGTAATGGGCAATTGTTTGTATGATTTTATTTCTTTGCGTGCAAAGTCTGTGACCACTTCTTCATGTGTTGGCCCATAACAAAAATCACGCCCTGCTCTGTCATTAATTTTCAGTAATAAATCACCATATTTGTCCCAACGGCCTGTTTCTTGCCACAGCCCTGCAGGTTGAATGGTCGGCATTATCATTTCTAAACAACCGGCTTTGTCCATCTCTTCGCGTATGATTTTCTCGATTTTTCTTAATACTTTTAAACCCATCGGTGTCCAATTGTATAAACCTGAGCCAAGGCGGCTCAACATGCCTGTGCGCAGCATTAATTGGTGGCTAATTATTTCAGCATCTGCTGGTGTTTCTTTGCGGGTTTGTAAATGAAATTGCGAGGTTCTCACGGTATCTTATCCAGTTGTTTATTCAAAAAAGGCTATGATAACGTTTTCTACATATCAGCACCATTAAAACGCCTGATTTTAAGGAATTCTATAAGATTGGGGTCAAGCATATTGGCATTTATGGCAATTCTATCAAATTCCCAATTTGGTTCGCTTGTATAATGTGTCGCACAGCCACACAAAGGACAATGGTGAAACGCAATACATTTATCTCCCCAGACATATGTATGAGTTGACTCTTTATTATGAGTCACTCGTACCTCGTCAGTTTTGTAATACATCCACTTTGTTGCCAATCTTCGACAGATGGAACAATTACATACAGTATATTCATCAGGAAGGTATTCTGTGGTTAATTCTATGTTGCCACAGTGGCATTGGGCTTTAATCATAATTAACATTTCTGGTACATTAAGTACTAGTATAGTTCTTTTTTGGATTTATTTCTCCACTTAAGTCGATTCTAATTTTAACATCTGATAACATTCGTAAGTCCAAGCCTATGCATTTTCATAAGCAGGACACAGAAGAGTTTTATGGTGTTTTGCTAACATGATAAATTCACCATAATTATTCAATAATATTATTATTAACTTAAATTAGAGAATTATTATGAGCGCCCAAGACATACTTGCTTTAATAGAAGAGCAAGAAATTGCATTTGTAGATTTACGATTTTGTGACACTTTAGGAAAGGAACAACATGTTTCTATTCCTGTTAGTGCGGTTGATGAAGATTTATTTGAAGAAGGAAAAATGTTTGATGGTTCATCCATTGCTGGATGGAAATCAATCAACGATTCAGATATGGTTTTGATGCCTGATACAAGCACCGCTTTTGTAGATCCTTTTACTGCCGCAGCCACATTGATTATCCGTTGCGATATCTTAGAACCCAATACCATGCAAGGATTTAACCGTGATCCTCGCTCATTAGCAAAACGTGCTGAAGCGTACTTACAGAACTCCGGTCATGCAGATACGGCATTTTTTGGTCCTGAGCCTGAGTTTTTCATCTTTGATGGTGTGCGTTGGAAATGTGACATGAATAAAATGGCATACGAAATAGATTCACGTGAAGGCGCATGGGATTCCTACAGCAGTACTGAAAACAACATGGGCCATCGCCCAGGTGTTAAAGGTGGTTATTTTCCGGTTCCTCCAGTTGATTCGCTCAACGATGTGCGCGCTACTATTTGTACAGTGTTAGAAGAAATTGGTGTTCCTGTTGAGGTCCACCATCACGAAGTGGCCACTGCTGGTCAATGTGAAATCGGTGTTAAATTTAATACTTTACTTAAAAAAGCCGACGAAACATTAATGACCAAATATGTCATTCATAATGTTGCGCATGAATACGGTCACACGGCAACTTTCATGCCTAAACCCATTGTTGGTGACAATGGCAGCGGTTTACATGTACACCAATCGCTTATGAAAGACGGCAATAATCTATTTACAGGTGAAGGTTATGGTGGATTGTCAGATATGGCCTTGTATTATATTGGCGGTATTATCAAACATGCACGAGCAATTAATGCTTTTGCCAATGCATCAACCAACAGCTATAAACGTTTAGTACCAGGTTTTGAAGCACCTGTTATGTTGGCTTATTCAGCAAAGAACCGATCGGCATCCATACGTATTCCTTTTGTTGCAAATCCTAAGGGACGCAGAATCGAAGTGCGTTTTGGTGATTCTATGGGTAACCCATATATGATGTTTGCCTCGATGATGATGGCTGGACTGGATGGCATTAAAAATAAAATCCACCCTGGTGATGCCATGGACAAAGATTTATATGATTTGCCACCTGAAGAAGAAAAAGACATTCCAACTGTCTGTCACTCTTTGGATCAAGCACTTGAAGCGTTAGATAAAGACCGTGATTTCTTGAAAGCCGGTGGTGTTTTTGATGACGACACAATTGATGCCTACATCGAATTAAAAATGAAAGAAGTGACGCGTTTACGCATGACGACTCATCCGATTGAGTTTGATGCTTATTATTCACTATAAACCTATCTAAATATGGGGCTTTGTAATTCAATCAAAGCTCCATATTTGTTTACATTTCAATATTCTTTTGCATTGCTAATCACCTTAAAATACTATATCCTGTAGGCACTTAATTAATATAGAGAGGGTTTTATCATGGGTATGATGTCAGAATTTAAAAGTTTTGCAATGAAAGGCAATGTTGTAGATATGGCAGTCGGTGTGGTCATTGGTGCTGCATTTGGAAAGGTGGTAACATCTTTAGTCAATGATGTTATTATGCCACCTATTGGGGTTTTAATCGGTGGTGTTGATTTTTCAGACTTGTCTTTTACCATTCAAGAGGCGACCGCTGATGCTGCTGCAGTTACTATTAATTGGGGCAGTACAGCCCAAACCATTCTTAATTTTATCATCATCGCTTTTGCCATATTTATGGTGGTAAAAGGCATGAATAAAATGAAGAAAAAGGAAGAAGAAAAGCCTGCTGAGCCTGCAAAGCCATCAAATGAAGAAGTGCTTTTAACTGAAATTAGAGATGCGCTGAAAAATAAATAGCGTATTTAAATTTTTGGTACTAAAATTAAGCCTTAATTATCACAATATTAATTAAGGCTTTTTTATGTCTTTTGAAACAACACAAATTGAAACCAATGACAAAGTTAAATTCTATGAATTGTTGGCAAAACAAGTCGACGGCCTATTTTTTGGAGAAAAAGATTTAATAGCCAATGCTGCCAACCTTACTAGCTTAATGTTTCATTCATTACCTGATGTTAATTGGGTTGGTTTTTACTTATTAAAAAATGATGAGTTGGTTTTAGGCCCGTTTCATGGCCAAGTAGCTTGTACACGAATTCCTCTAGGACAAGGTGTTTGTGGCACCGCATTTTCACAGAATAAAACATTAAGAATTGCAGATGTTCATGCATTTAAAGGCCACATTGCCTGCGATACAGCCAGTCAATCAGAATTGGTCATTCCAATCAATGTTAACAATAAAACCATCGCAGTTTTAGATATAGACGCCCCAATCATAAATAGATTTGATGCAGAAGATCAGGTTGGATGTGAACAGATTGCCCATGTGTTTGAAAAAAGTATTAACTTGTAATACTTCAGGTTAAAAGTTTACCCTTTTTAACCATTTTGGTTTTATATAGCAGGCTTTATCATTTATGCTTATTACTGATATTATTTGTAATAAAGGCAAGAGTCATGAATGAAAACCGAAATCAAATTCTAAATTGGCAAGCCCAAGGCCACATTGATAATGAAAATATTTCACAAGCTCTAGCAACAACTGGAGCCAATAATACGCCAAATCAATGGTTTCGGTTTATTCGAGTATCATTGTTATGGTTGAGCGTCTTATCTATCGCCTTTGGTGTTATATTTTTCTTTGCCTATAACTGGGACAATATCTCTACTGCTAGCAAATTTGTAATGATTCAGGTATTAATGCTGGTGAGTTTATTTGCTTACACACAGACCAAACGCTATTCAAACGCCAACACCACTATTTTGTTTTTTTTGGCGATGTTACTGGGCTCCTTATTTGCCTTATTTGGCCAAACCTATCAAACAGGCAAGGATCCTTGGCAATTGTTTATGATTTGGGCTTTATTTGTAATGCCGATAGCTTTTACATCTAGAAGCAGTAGCTTGTGGTTATTGTGGTTGGCTTTGACATGTTTGACTCTTAATTTAATTTTAGGTGTTCGATATGGATTTTTAGGTGTTTTATTTGATCACGAAAGAGAATTGCTGCTGTATTCTTTTTTGGGGATAGTGGCATCAGTACTCTTTGAATTCTTATTTTATAGCCGATTCAAACTACTCGCGAATAGAATTGCTTCTCAAGTAGCACTGATTGCAACAATGGTTGCGTTTTCCTGGGTTGCAATTTATTCTATTTTTGATCAATCAATGAAGAGTTTTGATGGGTTGTTTTATCTGGCTTGGATGGCGGCTGTATACTATTTTTATCGAGTTAAAACAGTTGATGTGTTGGTTTTATCGAGTTGGGTGATTAGTGGGATTGTTGGTATTATTTCGATACTGGCTCGGATTATTGACAGTGATTTAGAAGGTGCTACATTCTTATTACTTGGTCTTGTCATTATAGGGTTATCAACCATGGGTGGAAAATGGTTGATGTCGCTATTAAAAGAAAAAAAAGATTCGCAAGATGGAGAGGACGCATGAATACTCTCTGGAAGAAACTTTTAGATGAACAACTTGTTACAGGAGAAAAACCGGAAGATGATGCATTACAAATTCCTTGGTATATTCGTTTTATGCAAGGTTTCGCAGGGTGGATAGCTGCCTTATTTATAATGGGTTTTTTTGGTGTTACATTTACATTTTTGTTTAAATCGCCAACTGGTGGATTAGTAATGGCCATTGGTATTTTATGTTCCGTGGGTGCTTACACCCTTATTCGATTACAAAAAAATGACTTTTTAGATCATATTGGTATGGCCTTTAGTTTATGTGGTCAATTAATGTTCGCAATAGGGTTGTTCTTTTTAGCAAAAGTAGAATCTGAACCGGCTTTCTTCGTATTGGGCGCTTATCAGCTAATATTAGCATGGTTAATACCCCATTATGCACACCGTTTATTGTCAACAAGTTTTGGGTTATTATCCTTATTGATATCTCTAAACTTACTTGGGTTTTATGGTATTGGCAGTGCTTTGGTTGCCATACTGTTTAGTTTTATATGGTTAAAAGAAAGCAGTTGGGGAAAAAATAGAGAGACTTGGGAGCCCATTGGTTATGGTGTGGCAATAACTATTGTTTTTGGTAGTGGATTTTTATGCACTGGTAAATTCTTATTAAGAGAAACCATTCGAGAAAAAGCCAGTTGGTTGTTCAATCATGCCGAGTTAATTAGTAGCCTACTAATTGCTTTGGTCTTTGTCAATTTGGTCGTTGTGCTTTTAAAAGAGTATAAATTAAAATTTGATTCAAAAACTGCGATTCTAAGTTTACTGGCTGCCATTGGTTTGGTCTTAATTAGCTTTAAAATATACGGAATTAGCACAGGTTTATTATTAATTATTCTTGGTTTTGCGAGACAAAGAATAGTGTTAATCGTTTTGGGAGCACTCTCTGTAATCAGTTTTTTCTCATGGTATTATTACAACTTACAGGCCACCTTATTATTTAAATCCGTCACATTGATTGTATTAGGGGTAGTCTTAATAACTGCTTGGTTTAGTCTTAATGCAATTTATGGCAATAAAACCACGAATAGGCTAAAGCAGATTAAATTTAGGGTAATAAATAAGACCAAATGGTTAGCAGCTGCTACGGTTTTTATCGCGATAATTGCCATAAATATCAACATCAATAAAAAACAAGACCTCATTGAAAATGGCGAAGTTTTGCTGTTTCCACTCGCTCCAGTTGATCCGCGTTCATTGATGCAAGGTGACTATATGCGATTACGTTTTGATTTGGCAAGAAAGATAAGGGACAAACTTTCTGATGAAAATAAAAACAACAAAATACCAATACAACAAGGGTTCGCTATTGTGGAAAAAGGAGCAAATCAAATTGTATCATTTGTAGAATTGTTTGAAAATCAAGAACTCAAAAAGAACCAGTATAAAATTCCTTATAAAATGCGTCAATACCAAGTCATTTTCACCACAAATGCATTCTATTTTCAAGAAGGCAAAGCCAGCCACTTTCAAAAAGCCAGATTTGGGCAATTTAGAATCTCTGAATCAGGTGAAATGCTATTGGTTAATATGGTTGATAAAGACTTTAAAATTTTGTAATTGATTGTTTATATTCTGGTAAATGATGTGATTAATGCTTTGTGTTGAGGATATCTTTCAGTTAATTTCTGTCTTGTGGGTAAATTAAAATCCCTGAAATCAAAACCCGGTGAAACAGCACAACCTACCAAGCTGTAATCATCATCCTTAATAGTTTTGGCAGCAAACCAATGATTGGCAGGAACCACTAATTGTGGGACTTCACCATTAAAAATGTCTTTACCTATAATATGTTGTGTGTGTTGGCCAGAAACAGAAATAACATGTAATTCTATTGGCGAACCGTCATAAAAGTGCCAGATTTCATCTTGATTTATTTTGTGAAAAGCAGAAAATGTATCTGATGTCAGCATGAAATAAATGCTGGTAGCAAAATTTCTACTTCCTGAAAATTCTGAACCCAAACTTTGTGATTGAATTATTCCGGAACTTCTATAGATTTCTTTGTAATAGCCGCCCTCTGGATGAGGTAATAAATCTAATTTTTCTATGATTTGTTTTATCTTACTTTCTGTATTTATCATTCAATCCTTCGCCTTGCATAATCATGGGAGTTATTTTGTCTAATCTTTTTTGTTTGGTTTTTTGTTGTTTTGCTCCATTGATGTAGTCTGAAAACTCTCTTTGTTTAGAAGTTGGGAAATCACCAAATGCTTTTTTTAATTCTGCATCCTTAATCAATTGATCATTTATTTCTTTGGCCAACTCTAGAGTTGGCTTTTTTTGAGGCTTGATTGATTTGCCTTGTATGTGATTATCAATGGCCTCTTGAACATAAGCCGTAATGTTTTCCTTTTCATTAGCCATTTCTTCTACTGATGAAAAACGCCACTGTCTTAAGGCTTTGGTTTTTCCTTCTTGTGCATTAAATAGTTTTTTTGATTTGTCTTTTAATAACGCACCCTGATAAAACCACAAACCCACGTAGGTTTGAAAAGCACAAAATCCAACAATGTTTTTATTGTTGAGTGTATAAACAGGTGCTCCCCATTTAATGTTTTCATGCAGTGCTGTTGAATCAATTAAATCTTTTAAAACCATTAGGGCTTTTTCCCATTCGGGATGATTTTTGATATAAGTTGTAACAGATTTGTTTTTTTGCATAGTTAACAACAATTGAAAGTTTTTTTATTATAACCCCTGCACACTATTAAAGTTCAGCTCTTTTATTGTTGAACTTAAGTTTTTCTTTGTAACATGAATTGGTTAAAATACAATAGTTAAACTCATCAACTAATAGTCAGAAAATGAAAATTGCGATTGCACAGATAAATTTAACCGTAGGCAACATCCAAAAAAACCAACAATTGATTTTAGAAAACATTAAGAAGGCACAGGCACTGTCTGTGGATTTAATTGTTTTTCCTGAACTAACTGTGTGTGGATATTTGCCTGAAGATTTATTATACCACCAACAATTTATTGATGATTGTGTTGCTTCTACTAAATTCATTGCAGAAAGGTGTGATGATATTTGTGTTGTCATTGGTTTGCCTCGCAACCACCCGAATGAGCCTGAAAAATTATATAACTCAGCAGCTTTTATTCAAGATGGTAAAATTAAAATGGTTTATGACAAACACCAATTGCCCAACTATTTGGTTTTTGATGAACACCGCTATTTTACAAAAGGATCACATGCAGGCATTTTAGAAGTAGAGATTAAACAAGAGAGCTTTAAATTTGCTGTTAATATTTGTGAAGACATATGGAACGATGCAGAAATTGTGGTGCAGCAAGCACAAAAGAACGTAGATTGGATGATTAATATTTCTGCTTCGCCCTATTCATCTGGCAAGATTGGTGCGCGTATTCGTATGTTACAAAAACGCTGTCGAGACAACAATGCCAATTTAGTCTATTGCAACATGTATGGTGGACAAGATGAATTGGCTTTTGATGGAACCAGTGTCATCATTGATAACACTGGTGAACTATTGGCACAATGCAAAACTTTTGGCGAAGAATTGCTCATTCATGACACGACAAAACAAAGCAGACAGATTTTTCCTCGATTAGATAGATTAACAGAAATATACCAAGCTTTAAATTTAAGCACCAAAGATTATTTTCACAAAAATGGTTTTAACAAAGCCATTATTTGCCTCTCTGGAGGCATAGATTCTGCTCTTACAGCCGCAATAGCTGTTGATGCGCTAGGTTCAGAAAACATCACAGGGTTATTGTTGCCCTCGAAATATTCATCAGATCATTCTATTGATGATGCTAAGGAATTGGCAGATAAACTGGGCATTAAAACCCACACCATTGAAATTGAGCCTTTCCATGCTGGATTTGAAAAAACTTTAGCGCCACTGATGGATAATTATTTTCAAAACATGACCGATGAAAACATTCAAGCCCGAATCCGTGGCGTGATTGCGATGAGTTTTGCCAACAACCAGAATGCCATTTTACTGACAACAGGTAACAAAAGTGAAATTGCAGTCGGCTACAGCACATTGTATGGTGACATGGCAGGTGGCTTTGCCATTATTAAGGATTTATTTAAGCAACAAGTCTATGAATTGTGTGAATACCGCAACACAATTTCTCAAGTGATTCCAGAGAACACAATCAAAAAGCCCCCTTCTGCAGAATTGCGTCCAGACCAAAAAGACTCAGATTCATTGCCTGATTATGAAGATTTGGATGATATCCTAAAAGCCTATATTCACGATTTTAAAGATGCTGAACAAATTGCCGCCAAAGGCCATGATTTAGATCTGGTAAGGAAGATTCTAAAAATGGTTGATAGAAACGAGTACAAACGCCAACAATCTGCCCCAGGACCACGGGTAACAAAAATGGCATTTGGCAAAGACAGAAGAATGCCAATTACCAATGGCTATCCAAATAATTATTAAAAATTTAACATGTCGTTTTTTTGTAAAAATCGATAATAATGCTTTTTGGTCAACAGAGAGAATATAGTTTCAAAATCAAAAATTATGTGTATCAAAGTTCAAATTTCTTAAAATTTTTGCTGTGTTTTGTGTTTTATTTTATTTTTTTAATAAATATATCTTGACAGAAAATTTTTAGTATTCAATCATACGCTCAACTTAAAACAAAATTAACTTTTACAAAAAACAAATAAAATGAATTTAATCCAGAACATAATTGTCGTCGTCATTATTATTATTCTCCTACCTATGTGGTGAGAACGGCGCACAATTGGATTCCCAAAAAAGCCCTTCTCATTAACAAGAGAGGGGCTTTTTTTTTACCTAAAATAAAAAAAGTGAGTAACGAAAATGTATTACGATGAAAACACAACCATATTTTTAAACAAGCGCTGGTTAAAAGCAAAAGAGGCAACAACAGGCCTATATCAACAATCATTTCACTACGGAAACGGTGTGTTTGAAGGCATGCGCTCCTATCAGACTTCTGATGGAGTTAAAGTCTTAAAAGCGCATGAACATTTTGAAAGATTACTGTATTCAGCAAAAAAGATGTACATCAATTTAGATTACGGCGTTGATGAGCTCATCGAGATTTGTTACCAATTGTTAGAAAAAAACAACTTGCAAAATGCTTACATCCGCCCGTTGGTCTATACCGATGAAAACATGGGATTACAGCCTGAAGGCCAAGCAAATTTATTTATGTGTGCTTGGAAGTGGGGGAAATATTACGACAAAGCCGCCAAAGTAATGACCTCGCCATTTAGAAGGCCTGACCCAAAATCTTGCCATGTCGATGCTAAAGTAACAGGGCATTACACCAATTCTGTTATTGCAATTGAAGATGCCAAACAAAAAGGATTTGACGAGGCTTTGTTGTTAGATAGTCATGGTTTTGTTGCTGAAGCGACAGGTGCTAATTTCTTTTATCAAAAAGACAACACGCTTTTTACCGCTCCAAAAGGCAATATTCTTCCTGGAATAACCCGCAAAGTAGTTATGGATTTGGCAAAAGAAAACGGCATTAAAGTAGAAGAAAAATATTTTACTCCAGAGGAAGTCTATGATGCCGATGGTGCTTTTTTTACAGGCACAGCAGTTGAGATAAACGCCATTGAATCTTTGGATGAAAAACCATTTAAAAAAGACTGGCAAGATACTTTTGGACATGAACTTCACCAGCAATTCAACCAATACGCCAGAACCTGAATATTACAATGAACAAATACTCAAAAGCTGTAACGCAAGATCCCACTCAACCTGCAGCAAAGGCCATGTTACACGCTGTCGGTCTAAGCAATAATGATTTAAACAACCCTTTGGTTGGTATCGCCAGTACTGGATATGATGGTAATCCATGCAATATGCACCTAAATGATTTGGCGCAAAATATCAAAAACTCAATCAACCTTCAAAAGCTCAACGGCTTAATTTTTAACACAATAGGTATTTCTGATGGCATCTCTATGGGAACCGAAGGCATGAGATATTCTTTACCTTCCAGAGACGTTATTGCTGATTCAATAGAAATGGTAACCCAAGGCATGAGTTATGACGCCAATATTTCAGTTGTTGGCTGTGACAAGAATATGCCAGGAGCAATGATGGCCATGTTGCGATTTAATCGGCCTTCAATTTTGGTTTATGGTGGAACCATCTCTGCAGGATGTCACGATGGCAAGAAATTGGATGTTGTCTCTGCATTTGAAGCGTGGGGTGAAAAAGTAGCCGGCAAAATGGATGAAGATACTTATGAGCTCATCATTCAAAAGGCTTGTCCATCTGCTGGAGCATGTGGTGGCATGTATACAGCCAACACCATGGCATCAGCCATTGAAGCGATGGGCATGAGTTTACCCTTTAATGCTTCTAACCCTGCAATCAGTGAAAACAAGAATCAAGAATGCGGTGAGTTGGGCGAAGCCATTTACCATTTATTAGAAAAAGACATAAAACCCAGAGACATTGTAACCAAAAAAGCATTAACTAATGCCTTTAGATTGGTCATCATCTTAGGCGGATCAACCAATGCAGTATTGCATTTCTTGGCCATTGCAGATGCCGCTGGAATTGAATTTAGCTTGAAAGAATTCCAAAAAATAAGCGATGAAACTCCTTTTTTAGCCGACTTAAAACCCAGTGGAAAATACCTAATGGAAGATTTACACAAAGTAGGTGGAATCCCCGCAGTGATGAAATACATGTTAGATAATGGTCTATTATATGGTGATTGTTTGACAGTAACGGGCAAGACAATTTCAGAAAATTTATCTCATGTTGATTATTTGAAACCCAATCAAGATGTTATTCACTCTCTTGAAAAACCAATTAAAGCAAGCGGCCACATCAGAATGCTTTTCGGCAATCTCGCATCAGAAGGTTCTGTGGCCAAAATTACGGGCAAAGAAGGATTAAATTTTTCTGGCCCAGCCAAAGTATTTGATTCGGAAAAGCTGGCCAATCAAGGCATCGCCAATGGCAAAATCAACAAAGGTGATGTGGTTGTCATTCGTTATGAAGGTCCAAAAGGCGGACCTGGCATGCCTGAAATGTTAAAGCCAACTGCTGCAATTATTGGTGCGGGGTTGGGCAATGATGTTGCTTTGATTACCGATGGAAGGTTTTCAGGGGGCACACATGGTTTTGTGGTTGGACACATCACTCCTGAAGCCCAAGTAGGCGGGACAATTGCCCTTGTAAAAAATGGTGATGAAATCACCATTGATGCACAAAGCAATGAAATCATACTGCATGTTAACTCAGAAGAACTAACGGCGAGAAAACAAAACTGGAGGCCTCCTACAATGAAATACAACAGAGGTGTTTTACATAAATATGCGAGAAATGTCAGTTCCGCATCAACTGGGTGTTTAACCGATGTTTAATGACCACAACCACATGAGCCTAATCAATACTGAAGAAAATGTTAATGCTCAGACAACTCAGAAGCTTTCAGGTGCACAAGCCATTATTCAATGCCTGATTGAGGAACAAGTTGAAATGATGTTTGGATACCCAGGTGGAGCGATCATGCCCACTTATGATGCCATTCATGAATACCAAAACCAAATAAAACACATTTTAGTCAGACACGAACAAGGCGCAACCCATGCAGCTCAAGGTTATGCCCGTGCTACTGGAAAGGTGGGTGTTTGTATTGCAACTTCTGGTCCTGGTGCCACCAATTTAATCACGGGAATAGCTGATGCACAAATTGATTCAACGCCATTAGTTTGCATAACTGGACAAGTGCACAAAGATTTATTGGGCACCGATGCTTTTCAAGAAACGGACATCATTGACATTTCAATGCCTGTGACCAAGTGGAATTATAAGGTTACTGAAGCAGATGAAATACCAAGAGTCCTTGCCAAGGCTTTTTTTATTGCGAAATCTGGAAGACCTGGGCCAGTATTGATAGATATCACTAAGAATGCGCAAATGGAATTTTTAGAATTTTCCTATGATAAATGCAATCATATTAATAGTTATTTGCCTGAACCCGTTCCATCTTCTCACTCTGTCATAGACGCTGTATCACTTATCAACAATGCAAAAAAACCACTGGTGGTATTCGGACAAGGAGTTATTTTAGGCAATGCTGAGCCTGAATTGAAAATGTTTTTAGACAAAAGTGGCATCCCTGCTGCTTCAACAATCATGGGATTATCTGCCCTTAACCCTAACCATAAAAGCTATGTGGGAATGTTAGGGATGCATGGTAATTATGCTCCCAATTTATTAACAAACGAATGTGATGTGCTTATCGCCATAGGCATGCGTTTTGATGACCGAGTTACAGGCACAATCAGTACATACGCCACCAATGCAAAAATTGTTCACCTAGAAATTGACCCCAGTGAAGTCAATAAAAACATTAAAGTCGATGTAGCAGTAATGGGCAATGTTAAGCACACCTTGCCCCAAATCATCATGAAAACCAATAAAAACAAACACCCTGCTTGGCGCAAACAATTTACCGATCTATACAACAAAGAAAATGAAAAGGTAATTGAACAAGATTTAAACCCCAAAGCCAATGAAATATCCATGCCAGAAGTGGTTAATTTGGTCAGTGATTTAACTAAAGATAAAGCCATCATCGTAACAGATGTTGGTCAACACCAAATGGCAGCTTGTCGTTATTCTCGTTTTAAGCAAACGCGTTCAATGATAACTTCTGGAGGATTAGGAACCATGGGGTTTTGTTTGCCAGCAGCCATTGGTGCTAAATTGGGTCAACCCGATAGATTGGTCATTGGTATTGTCGGAGACGGTGGAGTGCAAATGAACATTCAAGAATTGGGAACCATTATGCAAACCAAAGTAAATGTTAAAATTATTATTCTCAACAATCAGTTTTTGGGCATGGTCCGACAATGGCAAGAACTGTACTTTGACAAACGCTATGCATCAACCGAAATGCTCAACCCAGATTATCAAAAATTATCTGGAGCCTATGGGATTGCATCTCAAAAAGTAACAAAACGCTCACAATTAAAAACCGCATTAGAAAAAATGATTCAGCATGACGAATCTTATATTTTAGAAGTTATGGTGGGACAGGAACAAAATGTATTTCCGATGATATCACCAGGCATGTCAGTTTCAGACATGAGACTCTCCTAACCCAGGCAATTACTATGACAGATGAACTAAAAAGCAACTTCACATTGGCACTATTCTCTAGAAACCGTGCTGGTATTTTGAATCGCATTACTGCTGTGTTTTCGAGAATCAAACTGAATATTGACAGTCTCAATGTTTCAGAAACTGAAAACAAAGGCGTTTATCGTTATTCAGTCAAAGTCAATTCTACAGAAAAACTCATAAAAAGAATTACCAAACAAATTGAGAAACAAGTAGATGTTATAAAAGCCACGTATTCAACCGATGATTTTATCGTACAACAGGAAGTGGCTTTGTATAAAATTCCTTCATCGGTCATGCTTGATCGCATAAAAACCGAGAAAATCATACGCAATCATTATGCCAGGGTTTTAACCATGCACCGGGATTATACGGTCATAGAAAAAACTGGCCACACACATGAAACCCAACAATTATTTGATGAGCTTGAACCCTTCGGTATTTTAGAATTTGTTCGTTCAGGTCCCATCAGTATAAGTAAAACCACGCAGTTATTAAGTGACTTTAATGCTGCTAATGAAATGAAATCAATAATTTGAACTGAGAGAAATAAAATGGCAAAACTAAATTTTGGCGGAACAATGGAAGAAGTTGTTACCCGTGAAGAATACCCACTAACACAAGCGCAAGATAACTTAAAAGACAAGACAATTGCAGTGCTTGGATACGGAGTCCAAGGTCCAGGTCAGGCACTCAACCTTCGTGATAATGGCTTTAATGTCATCATCGGTCAACGCAAAGAATCAGCATCATGGACCAAAGCAGAAGACGATGGTTTTGTAGATGGACAATCATTATTCCCTATTGCTGAGGCGACGCAAAAAGCTGATATTGTCATGTATTTGTTATCAGATGCAGGCCAAATTGCGGCTTGGGACACAGTAAAAGAGAATCTAAATGCTGGGGATACCTTATATTTTTCACACGGTTTCGGTGTTACCTTTAAAGAACAAACATCTATTGTTCCTCCAAAAGACGTTGATGTCGTATTGGTCGCTCCCAAGGGTTCAGGACGTTCATTGCGCACCTTGTTCTTAGATGGCAAAGGCTTAAATTCAAGTTATGCTGTTTTTCAAGATGCCACAGGAAATGCCAAAGAAACCGCCCTTTCACTTGGGATAGGCGTGGGGTCAGGTTATTTATTTGAAACCGATTTTAAACGTGAAGTCTATTCTGATTTAACCGGAGAGCGCGGTGTATTGATGGGTGCTATTGCAGGAATGTTTGAAGCCCAATACAATGTTTTGCGCAAACATGGGCACACTCCATCTGAGGCATTTAATGAAACAGTTGAAGAGCTGACCCAAAGTTTAATGCCGTTGGTGGCTGAAAATGGCATGGACTGGATGTTTTCAAACACTTCAACAACTGCTCAACGGGGTGCCTTAGACTGGCGTCATAAATTTCGTGACTTAAACACGCCTTTGTTCGAAGAGTTGTACGACAGCGTAAAAACGGGCAATGAAGCCAAGATTACCATTGAGGCCAATTCTAAAGATGACTATCGTCAAAAACTCAATGAAGAACTATCCGAAATCGGCAATTCTGAAATTTGGCAAACAGGAAAAACTGTACGTGGTTTAAGACCACAAAATTCTTAACGCCAAAGAACTGTAAGTTGGGCTGAGCAACGCGAAGCCCAACAATAAAATGATTATTGACTATGAAAATGAAAGTTAGCCCAACAATTGAGAACATTAGAGTCGCCAAACAAAGGATAAGTAGCGTTGTACAAAACACGCCCACACAAGAAAGTCTTCAATATTCTCATATTTATCAAGCCAATGTTTTGTTAAAAAGAGAAGACTTACAACTGGTGCGTTCTTATAAAATAAGGGGTGCCTACAATAAAATTGCACAAAACCCACAATCAAAACAAGTGGTGTGTGCCAGTGCCGGCAACCATGCGCAAGGAGTGGCTTATACTTGCCAGAAACTCAAAAAGCATGGCACGATTTTTATGCCGGTTACCACTCCCAATCAAAAAATTGAACAAGTGAAAATGTTTGGTGGCAATCAAATTACCATTGAATTAATCGGTGACACATTCGATGAAACCAGCACTTGTGCCATAAATTTTGCACGGGAGCATGATTGCCTATACATTCCGCCATTTGATGACATAGAAATAATTGAAGGCCAAGCTACCATTGGACTTGAAATTCTTGAGAGCACACAAGAGCCAATAGATTATATTTTTATTCCCATTGGAGGCGGTGGTTTGGCGGCTGGAATTAGCAGCGTTTTTAAACAATTATCGCCACAGACCAAAATTATTGGTGTTGAACCTTGTGGTGCTGCTTCCATGCAAGCGGCCTTAACAAAGGGCATGACTGTAAAGCTTGATAAAATTGATGGCTTTGTCGATGGTGCTGCAGTACAAAAAGTAGGAGATCTAACTTTTCTCCAATGTAAAGACAATCTGCATGATGTCATCAGTGTAGAAAACGGGCTCATATGCCAAACCATTCTCAACTTGTACAATAAAGATGCTATTGTAGTAGAACCAGCAGGTGCATTGGCATTGGCAGGTTTAGAACAATATGCTGATAAAATCAAAGGCAAAACAGCTGTTTGTATACTAAGTGGCAGCAATAATGACATCACAAGAATCGAAGAAATTCGCGAAAAAGCCTTGCTCTATGGGGGTTATAAACATTATTTCTTGGTTAAATTTCCACAAAGGGCTGGGGCATTAAAACAGTTTGTAGCGCGTGTTTTAAGTGAAAATGATGACATTACTTACTTCCAATACCAGAAAAAACACAGTCGCTCACATGGCCCCGCTGTTGTAGGTATTGAATTAAAACATGCCAGTGATTTAGATCCATTAATCCAACGAATGAAGCAACAGGATTTTTTTAGTGACTACCTAAATGACAAGCCAGAACTTTTTGGTATGATGCTTTAATAATTAACTTTGCTAGTTTAATTAAGAATATCTTCTAAATGATCTAATCGGCCGTCAATGTCATCAGGGATTTCTAAACCCAATATTTCACACATGATCGGATAAATGTGAATGTTTTTAAAAGATGGGATAGTCATGCCTTTTTTAAACGCTGGGCCATTGGCATAAAAGATGCCGTGCATTTCTTTATTTACTGGATCAAAACCGTGCTGACCAAAGGTAGTGTGGTCCTTTTCTTGTTTTTTTTCTATGCCATAACTGCTGCTGAAATAATATCCATTATTAACAACAACTTGAATCGATCCCCAACTTTTGTTTTGTGGTGCGTATTCAAAACCTGGAGTCTCCTCAGTTTTGTAGACCTTGACATTATTGTTCTTTTCCATGCCTTTTAAATTTTGAAAAATGGCTTCTGTTTGTTCCTGATTAATTGGATGAATGTTAAGCAATGAACCATTTTGAACAGTAATGTATTGTTCGTCATTTTCAAACATTTCCACTGGAATATATTTATCAACAGGCACATCCATCATGCCGTGATCAGAAACAAAAATAATGTTAACAGGTAATTGACTGTCTTCTACTCCTTTAAACAAATCTCCCAAAGTCTTATCTAGGATAAATAAGGACTCCTTAAGCTTTTCATCGTTATTTGGTCCAAATTCATGCCCCGTATCGTCCATGTCTGAAAAATACAAGGTGATAAGATGAGGTCTAGTTCTCTCTGGAAGGGCTATCCAATCAAGGACTTGATTAACACGGGTTTTATGACTGACTTTGCCATCATAATTATAATAATTTGATGGTCGAAAACCTTGAATTTCAGCTTCTGTCCCAATAAAAAAATAACTGGCCGTTACCATACCAGACAGCGCTGCTTGCACCCAGATTGGAGTTCCAGCATAAAAACTCCCATCTTCAACCGCTTCACGATTGTTGATCGAATACATGGCCTGTTTGTTGTGGTCATAAAAAGAATTGCCAACAATATTATGCTTATCAGGGTACATGCCAGTTGCAATGCTGTAATGGTTAGGAAATGTTTTAGAAGGAAATGAAGGAATTAATGATTCGGTTTTTACCCCATTATCAATAAATCGACTTAAATGTGGGGGCTTAAATCTTTCAACATAGTCCCATCGAAAGCCATCTAAAGAAACCAAAATCAGATATGGCTTTTTTAATATCTCTTTTGTATTTGTTTGTACTTGTGAGTTAACCACCTTGCCATATTGTGTACAAGCAGAGACAGCAATGACACTAAATATGAGTATCATCCTACAAAAAATCGTTTTTATTTTCATCAAATTATTCTATGTGATTTCATTAAAAATGAAAAGCCAAATCCACTGCATTGATGTCATTACTTTATAGAATAAAAGACTTTTGGCCTATGTTTATTATTTAACCAAAAGAGTAAAATGGTAAATTGAAAAATAATTAATCCATTAAAATGAGAAAACCATGAAAGCTTCTAGATTTTTAAATTACTTAATATTAATCCTAATGTCCTCTTTAATCTGTGGGTGCGCCACAACAGATAAACCAAAAATTACACAATCTATCGATCCTATTGTGAGTGTTGAGTGGTTAAACAATCACATCAATGATTCTAATTTGGTCATATTAGATACTACAGTTATCATAAAAATGGATGGCAAAGGTGGTTTTAGTCAAAGAAGTGGAATGGATGAATACAGACAAGGGCACATTCCAAATGCTGGTTTTGCAGACTTGTTGGGAGATTTATCAGCAGATAATGAGTTAGAATTCATTATGCCAAACCCACAACAATTCAAACAAGCCATGGAAAAATTAGGTGTCGGAGATAACACCCGTGTTGTCTTATACAGCGCAAATAATGCCGCTTGGCCTGCGCGCTTATGGTGGATGCTGAAATGGGTTGGGTTTGATAATGTTGCGATTCTTGATGGTGGATTACAAGCTTGGCAAGCACAAGGGTATCAGTTATCAACTGAAATTCCTGAAGTGACCAAAAAGACAATAACCATGAGATTACGTCCAGAAATGATTGCCAGCAATAAAGATGTTCATCATGCCATAAAAAACAAGCAAATCGATATCTTAGATGCCATGCCAGGACCTCACTATTTGGGGCAGTTTTCTATGTACTCACGTCCTGGTCATATTCTTTCTGCCAGAAGTATGCCTACATCCGAACTCATCGAAGAATCAGGACATTTCAAACCCTTGGATGATATGGATTTGATCATTGATGGTAACAAAGAAAACCAAAACATCACTTACTGTGGTGGTGGTGTAGCAGCTTCATTACTTGCCTATAACTTGTATAGGCTAGGCTATAAAGATGTAGCTGTATACATGGGGTCATTACAAGAGTGGGCTGTAGATCCAAACAATCCTATGACCACCGTTGAAACAACTGAATAAATTTATTCTCCAAATGAACCGGCAGCCCCAGGAAACACTATGGGGCTTTCGAAACCTTCTTTACTGACACTGGCAACACCGAAAAAATAATTATCGATGACAATATTATCAAGGGTGTATTCGGTGACATTGCCAACATATAGACTGTTTTGCCATTGAGAAGAGTCGGTTAATCGCCAGTAAACTTTATAGCCAGCGATGATTTCTTTTTCATTATCATTAGATACACTCCATTCTAATTTTGTGCTTGGTTGCACAGCACCACTAATTTTCACTTGGCTTGGCGGGCTTGGTGCCCATGCCATAGAGGCCAATGAAACGGCATTCAATGCAGTTAATTTTGCCGCATAATCAAAGTTAACCCCATCAATTGTATCTCCATACTTTATCCCGTCTTCTGTTCTTAGGTCTTGGTGTTGGCGGTTATAGTTTTCGTTAGTTTCCATGATTCGCACGGCTGGATAACCTACATCATTAAAGGGTCTGTGATGACCACCACGGCCAAATCTATCCAATCTATATATCATCATTGTGTCTAAATTAGGAATATACCGATCGGCCATCACGTCTATGTATCTGGCTAAATTTCTAGTTGGAGAATCCACTTCCCCACCGGTAAAACGCCTGGTTCTGGCTTCTTCAGCGGTTTCAGTTTGTCTAGTCCCTTCAGCAAATATGCGTGCTGTTGTGTTATTAATGACGCCATTTATGCCTTGAATGTTGCCAATCATGTCATTGTTCAACACCGCCTTAATTCGCCACCCATCTTTTTGAGCCTGTTCGGCCATGATTTTTCCACCGAATAATCCTTGTTCCTCGCCTGCCAAACCTGCAAATACAATTGACCCGTTAAACTGGTATTTAGTTAATACTCGTGCAGCTTCTATAACACCCGCCATGCCTGATGCATTATCGTTTGCTCCTGGAGAGTCATCTGTCGCATTCATTGGATCAGAAACCCTAGAATCTATATCACCCGACATGATCACATATCGACCGGGATCAGTTTTGCCTTTTAAAACAGCAATGACGCTGACTACTTCAGTCGGATTAGGAATGCGTTTTTCACCACTGATGGTTTTAGATTGAAAATAAACCTCAAGGCAATCACCACATTGTTTCGAAATTGTTTCAAACTCGGATTTAATCCAACGTCTGGCGGCACCTATTCCTCTGGTTTCAGATTTTGTATCAGACAAAGTATGTCTTGTCCCAAAATTGACAAGGGTTGTAATATCTTTCTCAATATTTTTAGCTGATACTTGAGAGACTATATCATGTAGTTTTTCTTGATCATCGTATTTAACTTCAGCATATGAGACATTAATCAATAAAGTCACCATAACGATTAGAATTAATTTTAAAGATAGGTTGTTTTTATACATGTTGTAGTCTCATTTTTATATGAAAATTTATTTTATCACATTTGCCACATCAGGTATCTATCAGAATTTGGCAAATTGAATAAGTACAAAGAGATTTGTGCTTATTGTAAAGATGAAAAAAGCCAAGCCCTGGCTTTTTTCCAATCACGAATAACGGTACTTTCTGATATGTCCATTAGATTTGCCACTTCAACAAAACTATAGCCAGCAAAAAAATGGTAGGTAACAATATCTGCCAATCTTGGGCTGACTTCTTTTAAGGCGTCTAATGCTTTATCTATTTCTAGAATTTCTGTAATTGAGTTGCTTTTCTTGTCACTTAATTCAATGACATCATCGCCATCTAAGCTGTGCTCAATGGCTTTGCGTTTTGCAGTGAGCTTTGCACGTGCGGTATCGGTTATGATTTGCCTCATGGCCAATGCTGCGACATGATAAAAGTGTTTTGTTCCTGATAAGTTAAGTTTTGAGTTTTTTTGAATTTTGATAAAGGCTTCATGAACCAATGAAGTAGTGTTTAAAAAATCATCCTTCCTGTGATTAGATTTAATATTGTGCGCCATGGCTTTTAACTGTTTATATACCAAAGGCAATATATCATCCCAAGTATTTTGGTCTATGTTTGATTTGTTGAGTAAATGTGTTATCTCTGCGTTGTTTTGATTCATAAATCCAAGTCAAAAAATTGTGTGTACCAATTGTCTTGATGCAAAATTGCATACAAGTTTTTAGTGGCCAATTTAAACTGTTTATCATTATAACCATTTTTTAATTTATAATGTGATTTTTCTATTCCTGCTTGAATAACCCAATATATCCAGCCCTGCTTTTTTGTGTTGGATTGCATCACTTCATTCGCTTTTAAATAATAATTTAAAGCTTTTGGGTGCTGATTTACTGCTGAATTTAAATTGGCCAAGGTCAACATGATATTCACATACCTGGTTTTTGTGCTTGCCGTTTCAATTAACTGACTTTCTGCCAGGCTGTCCATTTCTTGAGAAAGTTCCAAGGCTTTTGAAAAATCACCAGACTTTAAATAATGGTCCATTCTGTAAGTATTTAATGTCAACATGGCTATGTGTGTACTGGGTAAAATTTCATTAAAATATTCATAAGCTTGTTGAAATAAATATTCTGCGGATTGGTAATCTTTTAATTCAGTTAATGCCCTTGCTTGAATGATTTTTGCCGCCATGTGTTTAAAGCCGGGTTTTATTTTTAATTCGTCCATGCGATCAAGTGCCGATGTGGTGAGTTTAATCGCATGTTCAAAATTGCCAAGATAGTAATGGACATTTGCATGGTTAATATTTTGCGGGTAACTCAAAACGCCATAAAATGCTCGGTATGATTCATCCAAATTTATAAATGTTTCATTGGCTTTTTCATATTCTCCAAGCGTGGTGTACCACATTGCTTTTGAATTTTTTACCGACAACAAATCAGGGTGATTGTTGGATTGATAAGCTTTTTCGAAATTAATTTGTGCTGTTTGTAACATTTTTTCAAGCACATCATTGTCTTCAGTCTCTACCAATAGACTGTATTTATAATAATTAACCTTAGCAATACTCGCATAATCCTTCACCTGAAGAGCTAAAACCTCAGCTTGGTTATAATAATCCAATGCTAAATCGGTTTTATAGAGGGTTTTATTGAATAGTCCGAGGTTTATTAAGGCTTCTGTTCGTTTTTGAATTAAGACATCAAATGCCAAAGACTTCTTATATGCTTGGCTCAATATCAATATGGCTTGTTCAGAATTGCCTGAGTTTTGTTCTACCACTGACCTAATAATCGAGGTGTGCAAAAATTCTGTTGGATAATGGCTCATGTTTTCTGTGTAAAAATCTAAAGCATGGGTTAAAAATTCTTTCTCTAAATCATAGGCCTCAAATTCACTTAACACTCTGGCAATATCACTGGCAATTTGTGCCCTGACATACAAGTCACTGATTTTGTTTAAATCAAAATTTTGTGCGCCATTGATAAACATTTCACGTGCAGAAATTGTGGTATCACCGCCTTCAACAGGGGCAGCAGAGTTGTATGACCCTTTATAAAACTCATACAATTGTTGGCTTTTTAAAGCTTCTTGCCTGACTAACTGGGTTTGGTGTATGGAATATATTAACCCAACGGTTAAAGAAACAAACAATAGTGAGGTTAAAATACTTGCAATCATGTTGCGTTTTAAAAACATTTTAACCCGGTAAAACCAGCTGTCCTTAATCGCTGTAATTGGCAAATCACTGAGATACCGACTGATGTCCGATTGCAATATTGCAATTGTTTCATAGCGTCTGTTTTCATCCACGTGCATGGCTTTATTAATGATTATATTCAGTGCACCTTTTAGCTTGTTGGATCTAATGGGATGCTGGCTTTTTTTAATGGCGGTACTGGCATTAATAACTGTTGGTTTACATATTGTTTGTATGCGCTCAGGCAATGACAGGTTATCTAAATTGAATCTTTTTTCTGCTGTTAGCATTTCAAACAATAAAACACCCATGGCATAAACATCTGTCACAACTCCACACGGTTTGCCATTAATTTGTTCGGGTGCTGCATATTCTGGAGTAAAAATTTGAGTTTGGGTATTGTTTAAATTATCATCTTCAACCAATTTTGCAATGCCAAAATCCAACAACTTAACTTGGTCATTGTTATCTATCAAAATGTTTGCGGGTTTGATATCCCTGTGAATAATAAATTGATTATGTGCATGACTAACCGCACTACATAATTGTAGGAATAATTCTAATCGAGACTTCAAACCCAATTTATTTTTATCACAGTAGGCCATGATATTATCGCCATCAACCCATTCGGTAGCAATATAAGGAACACCATCATTAGAGACTCCCGCATCTATCAATGAGGCGATATTTTTGTGTTTTAGCTTGGAAAGTATGGTTTTTTCATTAAGAAATCGAGATTCTAAATCATCGTTTTTTAATTCTACACGGATAGTTTTCAGTGCAACAGTGGTCTTAACATCACTGAGTTTTGACTGAGCCTTATAAACAACGCCCATGCCACCAGATGCAATTTTTGTGATGATTTCAAAATGACCAATCCGGCTCATATCAAATTGCTTGTTCAGTGCTTCAGTTGTTATTTCATTCGGAATGCCAGACATAAACTCGTCGTTATCTTCAATTTTTAACATGTTTACAACTTGGTTGTAAATGTTGGTATTACCGTCAGCTTGCTTTTTTACATATTGATTTCTATCTTCAGGTTTTAACGCTAGTGCCTGTTCATAGATTTTTTCTATGATTTTCCAATTGTATTTATTTGAATTCATTTGTTTAAACTTTACCACATGATCATAATTTTCTATAATTTTTAAAATCACATAAAAAAGGTATAAACATTAATATATGCCCTTATTAATGGTAATTAAAATTTATAGCACCATAACTATCAATACGGTTTAAGAAGAACTCTACTATCACAAGTCCTAAATTAATTGTCTTTAACAAACCTTGAGCTTTATTTGCTTTATATTAATCATGGTGTTTTAAAGATTTATATTGTCGAAAAATAACAGTCATTACTATTAACATACCAATAATCAATACAGAAAAAGGCAAAAACCCTAAACCAATAGCCACTGCTGCAAAGTTAAACATGTCTAATCACACTCAAAATCATTTCCATCCATTGGTCTACATTGTGGTGGAAAACCCACTTCAAGCCAATATTCATGAATTCCTGACTTGATAATGTAACTTTTAAAATTATGAGATTGCCTGTATTTTTTGTACCCACCACTCCATACAAGAAATCCATCTGGTGTATTATTATGGGCGCCTAATGGAATAATAACATTTCCTAATTTAAATTCCGAGAGGGATGAATTGTTGTGAGCAAATGTTAAGATATCTTTTATTAATAAGCTATGGTCTTGATCAGGATGCAAATAAGCTTGATAAATCTCATCAACACGTCGCCAGCCATCTAGCACCCCTTTTCGATTGGCCAAAAATTTAAATGCTACATTTTGTCTATTTCTAGCTAACCAATTCAAATCACCTGTATCCAAAAATATTTTGTCTTCATTTAACCCTTCATTCAGTAGGGCAATAGTGCGCTCAGCGTCACCTGTGATTTCTGTTGCTTGCACCAAATTGCCAAAACAGGGTTCATAATGCGGCTCCAAATCTAGACAAGTTTGATAATCTTTGGCTGCTTTTTCATGCTCTCCAACAATCATATAATACAAACCACGCCAGTTATAAATTGATGCTGTGTTTGGATCTATTTGAATGGCTTCATCATATAGTTTAAAGGTTTCTGCCACATTATATTGAGTTCGCTGTATTTCATTGGAATTCATTCTTTGTTTGGCCAAAACGGCTTTTGCTAAAGCACTTTTGGGTTCAATTTCAATCGCTTTAAGTACAAATTTTTCAGTCAATGATTCCACTTCATTAATCGGCATATCACTATAGCCATATTCAGCCATCAGTGATTGAAGTGCCGCGCGCATTTCCCAGGCCTTGGCAAACTTAGGATCTAATTCAAGCGCTTGAATAAGATAGTTATCTGCCTCATCCAAGTCGCTTCTTGCAAGAAACAATGGTTTGGCTTTTAGATACAACTCATAAGCTGAAAAGTTTGTAGTGGTGGCGCGAACACTTACCTTATCGACGCTATTCAACCCCAGTTTCTCGCTTAATGCTTGGACAATGGCATTGGAAATTTCATCTTGAATGGCAAAAATGTTCTCAGCTGTAAGCGGCCGGTCATAGGCTTCTGACCACATGTGCTTGTCATTTTTGGCATCAATTAGCTGTGCCGTGATTCTTAAGGTATTACCTGATTTTCTAACCGAGCCTTCCAATACATGGTGTACTTTTAATTGTTTGGCTATCTCAGGTATGCCTTTTTTACTGCCTTTGAATTGAAAGGCAGAAGTTCTTGATGTGACTTGTAAAGCATCGACACGCACCAAAACATTGAGTATTTCTTCAGCAATGCCATCTGAAAAATATTCTTGATCACCTGTTTGGGATAGATCGGCAAATGGTAAAACTGCTATGGTATTGTTTTGAACAGTTTCGAGCTCGTTTGAGGAGATCCCTGCCTTAGCAGGAATGACTGGAGAAACTATTTCATTAGGGTTGAACTGCTGCCAAAGGATCAATGAACCCACTGCCAACAAAGCAAAAATGGTGATGATGTCAAGTTTTTTTGCGGTGTGATGAGTGGTAGATCTTGAACGATCGATTTCAGACTCTTTTTTAATGCCATCAGGGGTCAGTTCGTAGGCCCATGAGATAATCAAGGCAATAAAAAAGCCAATCACAACCAAGGTGATTGCCAACTTCATCACCCAATCTGGCGCTTGAAAAGAATCGGTTGCTATGCCTAAAACCTGAATCAATAACCAGCCCACAACCAAATAAGCTGTTGCCACTCTAATAACATTGCGGCGTTTTAGTTCATTAAAAAACTTCACAATGTACCACCTGATCTATACTTTTTTGGCACTAGTTTTCCCCTACAACTAATGATTTTTGATAATATCAAAATACATCATATTAATTGTGATAGCAAGCAATTATTAATAATGCTCTTAATTACATTTATTCAAAAAGATTTGGATAGTTTAACTTAAGTTTAAAACCAAACTCTTTGGCGCCTTGTAAAGTAAAATGATCATGGTCGAAATACAAAAATTGATTGTTTTCTTCTGATATTATTTTACAGTTATTGCCTTTATCCCCACATTGTATGGACAAAACATCTATGAAGTATAGGTCCTGTCTCTTATACACATCTGACGCTGCCGACGATCTACTCTGTGT
>OJDV01000167.1_pt1 | contig 27744 bp, 26 predicted proteins | sample 1592911 | NCBI WGS metagenome assembly OJDV01 (sample SAMN05416860, study PRJEB24817) | seawater metagenome | isolation source: Sea water | place: Canada:Atlantic | collected 2013-11 | reverse complement strand
AATCACTCTTCAAAGTTAAATTGCCATCTGTCTCAAACTATTTGATGACGGACAGTGATCTTTAGCTCGCTTAAATGTAAAACTCTTTTAGTAGTCGGACCCAAGCCTTATTGCATTTAGCAGGTGTATAAGGAGTAAAATCACCTGCCATAAAAGCCGCTAAACCCCGATCAAAATCCTGAGCGTGTAGAGAACAATTCAGCTATGTAGGTTAAAGCGATCTTTTTCAGAGTAAATTCCACTTATTTCAAAATGAGAAAACTTCCACTTGATTAGATAACTTAATTCACAAGTCCTACAGATTAATCTAACCGTACTATTTATTTGCGTGATTTGTCTTAGATCAAAGATTTGTGGATATTCGATATATATAATTGTCTTAAAAAATGTAGGATAGTGAAATTATGAAGTCATTAATCATTTTATTACTCGCATACATGCTCACTACGGCTAATGCCCAAACCGCTTATGGCAGCATCTCTGAATTTATAGATATTAACTTCTAGCTTTACTTAAGGAGTTTTGTGTAAAATGTTGATTCGTAATGTGAATTATATGAAATTAACAATAACTCTCTTGTCGCATAGTAACTATGATATAATTTTTAATTGGAAGCATAAAAATGAATGATAAATTAGCTGACATTGATAAGGAAATATCCGACGACGAATTCGAAAGAATTATGGAACTCGATAAAACAATTCGTGAAATTATAGGAGCTGAAAGAAAGATTATTCTCGAAAGCGGACATTCACCGACTGCACGGGCAAAGAAGATTAAAGAAATAATCGATAGAAGAGCAAAGGACATGGCGAAAGATGTTACTTGAACGCATTGTCCTTAATGATTTTAGATGTTTTTATAGTGAATGCGTTATTAATTTTGCGATAGATCCGAAGAAAAATTTGACATTAATACACGCCGAAAACGGCGTCGGAAAGACAACACTCTTAAATGCTCTTTTTTGGTGTTTCTACAAAAAGACTACGCGCCGTTTCGAAAAGAAAGATGACATCGTAAATCATCAAGCCACTAATGAAGGCAGACTGATTGCGAGCGTTGAAGTCTATTTTGAACACGAAGGCAAGCAATATGTTGCCAAAAGAATTTACAATAAATCCAATCCGGCGACACAGAACACTTTAAAAATTGCTAAGATCGAGTTTGGTAACCAAGTACCACAGCCACATACAGCCCCCGATACATTTATTAATTCTGTTATTCCTAAAGAAATGGCCGACCATTTCCTGTTTGATGGCGAACATGCCGAGGCGATTTCTGGCGAACAGAACAGACATAGCGTTGGGGCCGCAGTACGTGATATTCTTGGTAGTTCGCTAGCGTCCAACGCTATACAGGACGTTGGAAAAGCCTTAAGAGATTACAATAATCTTGCCGCAAGCTCTTCCGGAGACGCAGAAGTTGCCCAACTCAGATCAAAAGATGACGCCCTTGAAAAACAGATAGATGCAGCTAATCAAGTAATTGAAGATTTAAGGAAGCAATCATCAGCTATAGATAAGCAAACCTCAGATATAAACGAACAGTTGAGAGATTCCGCGGCTGTAAAAGAAATCCAAAAACGTAAAGAGTTACTTGAAAGGTCAGTCACTAGCGCAAAAAATCGGGCAGCTAGCGCCGAGCAAAAAGTGATAAATTGGATGGGAGATAACGGTCAATATTTAGTTGCGAAGAAAATAACAGAGCAAACATTTGCATGTCTTGATGATGAAACTACAAAAGGAAAAATTCCTGCACCGTATAACGCGGATTTTGTTTCTGGACTATTAGAGACTGGACTATGTGCATGTGGCCGCCCTTTACACAAAGGGAGCAAGGAAGCGATCAAAATTGCTGAACTTTTGAACACCGCATCTACAAAAACTCTACAAGACCGGATAATTAAAGTTCGTTCTCGGCTTGAGAGCTTACGTGTAAATTGCAAAAAAGCCCCACAAAATTTAATAAATGCGAATATTGAAAGCGCTAAAGCTAATGAAGAGATAGAAAAGTTAGAAGGACAACTAGCAGAGGCTCGTAGTAAAATACAAAACTCAAAGTTTGATGAAATTGCTCAAAAAGAAAGTAAACTTTCTGAATTACGTAAGCAAACGCAAGGGGTGAATCAACGCATCGGTATGTTAGGACAACAAATTGATAAAGCAGTTCGTGATCGACATGGGATTAACAAACAAATTGATGTAATTGTTTCAAAAAATGCAGCAGCAATGCAGTACCTTGCACGAAGAGACTTGGCAGCCTATATTCATGAACGCTTGAAGTTGCGTCTTGCAGACGAAGAAAAAAGCGCAAAGGGTATAATTAAAAAATTCATCTCCGATATTATAGACAAGACATCCAGAAAAAGCTTTCGAGTACACATGGACGATAATTTCACTGTAACGGTCAGAAATTCAGATGGAATCGAAATGGCAAAGAGCGAGGGAGAAAACCAATTACTTGGCCTCGCATTCACGGCTGCTCTTTGTAAATTTGCAAAAATACGCAAAACTGCAACCAGTGATTTTTTACTTCCAGGTACAGAAGCCCCTCTTGTTTTAGACTCACCTTTTGGAAAGTTGGACACTGTTTATAAAGTAGCTACTGCTGAGTTCATTCCTGAAATGGCATCGCAAGTCATTTTGATGGTATCAAAGGAACAAGGTTCGGAAAATGTAATTTCCAAACTTAAAGACTCTATTGGAGCTGAGTATTGCTTGATCAGCCACAACTCATCCGAACGCGGTGAGAAAGGTGAAGAGTCTATCGATATAGGGGGTAATCACATTATCACAACAGTTTTTGAATCCAAGTTTGATGGAACAGAAATTCTGGAAGTACATTAAATGGCAAGAGCACCAAATATCAATCGTAGTAAAATCCATGAACCAATTGTCCAACGGCTTGCTGTTGATAAGTTGCCTGAAATTGGAAAGTCGTTATTTCCAACTATACGCGAACTTTTGTCTTTTGCAGCGTTGTTGGGTTATTCCGAAGGGCGGAAAATTCCGCTAAATAGTAAATTAGGAACTGAGGATATAGGTGGAAGCGTTTATGAACATCACGAAGCGATGGAAATTATTTACGCACTTGCTATAGCTGAAAATAACTCGTCTGACATCTTGAAAGAAGGGCGTGAGGCAGAGTGTGCAAAAATCTATGAAGAATATGCTAATGGCGGTTTGGAGCTGATCACTGATTGGCTAACTGCCTATGCAGACCAATCACCAGAAAAAGCAATATTCAATGGACTTCTTAATGCAGACTATCTGGCAAAAGAAACCAATGATGGCGTAGAAGAAAACATTAAGAATATAGGCTTCTAACATGCTTCGAAACATAAAATTAAAATCAGTTTACGATAGTGATGAAGATAATATATTTGAAGATTTTTATATCCCAGCGTTGAATTCAGCTGTTCTATATCAGCGTTCGGTCGGTTACTTTTCTGCTGTTACAATTACTCATGCCGCACAAGCACTTTCGTGTTTTTTTGAAAATGGTGGGCATGTGCAATTGATCGTTGGAGCATTTGTAAGCAATGAAGACTATGAAGCCATATTAGATGGTTATCAAAAAAAAGAACTCATTGATCGGCTGGGTAACAGCTTTATCGAGGAGATATCTAATATAGATTCAGAGCTATTTCAGTGCAGACTTCAAATTCTCGCAAAGCTTGTAACGGACGGTGTCCTGTCAGTTAAAGTTGCGATTAGGCCCAACGGCATCTTCCATGAAAAAGTAGGAATCATAACAGACAGTACTGGAGATAAGCTTGTTTTCACTGGTTCAGCTAACGAAACGAGCAAGGCTCTTTTGCCTGGCAATAATTTTGAATCAATAGACGTTTATCCTACATGGAAAGCTGAATTTAAAGGTCATTTCCAACCACATATTTCAAAGTTTGAACGCCTCTGGAATAATTTATCTCCAAATACGGCTGTAATAGATTTTCCAGACGCTGCAAGAGAACGACTTGTTAGAATTTCTGAAGAATACAGCCCTCCACCTTCTATTGAAAACGAACGTGAAGTATGGGAAAAATTTCGCGGAAAAGCTGTCTCCAAACCTGAATCACACAAGCCTAAAATTCCAGAACAGATTAACGGTTCAGATTTTAAAATTCGTGATCACCAAACTTTAGCACTTCGCAAATGGGGGGCAAACGATTACCTTGGGATCCTTGCATTGGCAACAGGTGCTGGTAAGACTATCACCGCCATTTATGGGATTACCCAAATCTCTGCGCAAATTGAAAATCTAGTTGTTGTAATTGCAGTGCCCTATCAAGACCTTGCAGATCAGTGGTGCGAGGTGCTTTCCCTGTTCAACATATTCCCTATCAAATGTTACCGTTCCAAATCTATTTGGCACAAGCGTCTAAAAAATGCCGCCAATAATTCACAAGCCGGTGCCGCAAGCTTCACAGCAATAGTCGTAGTAAATAGAACGTTAAAGTCCGCGGAGTTTCAAACCGAGCTTGCTAAATTTGATCCTAAAGTAATGTTTCTTATTGGCGACGAGTGTCATCATCATGGTTCACTTTCTTTTGAAGGATATTTGCCAACACGCGCTCGTTTCAGATTGGGCCTATCCGCCACCCCCGAACATTATCTCGACGAAAAAAGAAACGAACAATTAGAAACTGTTTATGGTAAGATCGTTGATACGTATTCCCTTAAACAAGCTGTGGAAGACAAAATACTAACACCATACAATTACAATGTTATTCCTATCATGCTTACGCCTGAAGAGGGAGAGCAATATTTTAAATTGTCAGCGCAGATCGGCAGAATGTTCGCTGTAAAAAATAGCGGAGGAAGCTTTGAGGACGATGATCAACCATTGCAGGCAAAGCTCAGGGAAAGATCGAGAATTGTTGCTTCAGCTCGCAACAAATTACCCGCACTTAAAAACCTTCTAAAAAACTTCGACGCCCCGATTCAACACAGCCTCTTTTATTGTGGCGATGGCGTCCTAGATCTAGATGAAGTAGAGAGTGAAGACGATTTCGGCGTACGACAAATTGAAATCGTCGGAAAGATCCTTCACGAGTCTGGATGGTCTAGTTCTCGATTTACGGCTAGGGAAACCAAAGCACAGCGCACAGAGATTCTCGACAGTTTTAAAAATGGTTATATCAATTCATTGGTAGCAATAAAGTGTCTCGACGAGGGCATAGATATACCCGCGTGTAGTACGGCTTTCATACTTGCGAGCTCGCGGGATCCCCGACAATTTATTCAGAGAAGAGGGCGAATATTGCGCCGATCAGAAGGTAAAGAATTCGCTAGTATATACGATTTTTTGGTGCTTTTACCCGATGATGATGGAGACCAAAGTGAATACTCACGCCGACTCCTTATTGGAGAGCTGCAAAGGGTTGCTGAATTCGCATCTCTTTCGCAAAATCGACACGAATGCTATGAAACTTTGAGGCCCATTCTTAATAAGTATTCGTTAGAACATTTAGTTTAGCCTCAAAGACAGTTAAAGACGACGTCTACACTCCCACAACGTCGCCTGCTGAAAATACTATTTCGACCTGACTATCCTTCGATGGCGCTTAAAAGTTCAGCATAGAAATCTTCACCATTCTGAATTCTCCTTTTAGGGCAGTAGTCAAGCGCCCTTCTGGCGACTTCACATAGGGAAATCTCACCACCCCAATCAGACGAAACAAGAGCGCCCGTCGGATGTCTTCTATTGACAGCAAACCAAAACACCGATGCCAACTGAAATACGTCTGAAGGTTTATCAATTTTGGAATAATGCGTCTTAATTCCGAGACTTCTATTGATCATTTCGGGAGACATCCAAAATCTCGGACCCAGGTTCTCATCGCCTGTCAAGTCTCGACCCGCCCTATTCAAAGGAGCGCAAAGACCAAAATCACTCAGCACCCAGCGGCCTGCAATTATTATTACGTTCTCTGGTTTGATATCTCTATGTAATAGCCCTTGCCCGTGGATGTGTCGAAGTGCATCGGCCAAGCCACGAAACTGGGCTTTGTAAATCTCGGGCTCAATTAGCGGGTTAGTAGCCAAGAAACCCTTCAGATCTCCTCCATCAGCATAATCCATAATTAAATAATCGACCGGTTTATTGCTTTTCCTACCTTGATTGTTCCTCTTCGATGGGGTTCTTCCGGAGACAATATGCCTTACAATATGTGGATGATCTAAATCTTTTAGTTTTTCACACTCATGATCAAAGCGTCTACGCCGTTTGTCTGACTTATCGTATTTAAGCAGAAATTTAATTGCGTATTCATCGCCAGTAGATTGATTAGTACATTTATGGACAACTCCATTTCCGCCTCGTCCCAATCGCTCCTCGACTTCATAAGAAATTCCAGAGGAGGATTTGATTATAGAGTCGATTTGGTACGTATCACCACGCCATAAAAATAATTCAGTTTTCATCGTAGTATGCATATTCAGTTTGAATACCACCCATACACAATTTGTGACCCAAAATTGCTAGATGTAGGAATGGTTGTGTTTCGGGGAATACCCACACTCCGTGTTTATCATGTTCACCAATATCTAAGTGGCAAATCGGGCAAATCTCGACCGCTTCCTGGGAGAAACTAGTGTCCCAAATTCCGATGAACTTACCAAGAAAATCTATGCGTTCTTTCGAAACTCTATCAGGGGAGTTATAAGCGCCATGAAGAAAGTTTTTTATAAAATGTCTTCGCCATTCCCGACTGGAGTAAGAATTCGCATCAGAAACGCACCTCAGCGCATAATCTCCAAGGAGAGCTGGGGCACTTGGTGCAATAAATGAATCCAAAAAACAAATGTCCTTGCGCAGGAACGCGAGGGAATTCTCCAACAATGCATACCCATCCATGTGAAGTTCATTTATGGCAGAAAAAAGTGAGTAGAAATCAGATTTTTGACGAAATCTAGTTTTCCCAATAGGTAGGACGTTCGGTGGAAAAACTCTCTCCAAATCATAAATAATTTTCAAAAACCGGCCTTTGTAGAGTTCTTTTTTTATTTCCGTCAAATTGCTGTTTTTAATATAGAAACCATCGAGACTTTCTTTCTTGTTTTGGATGCCGCCAAATAGAATTGACAGGAGCTCTGACACATACTCGACATCTCCGAGTCGCCGTCTATTAGCCACTGTAAATATTTTCCCATCTTCAAAAAAATCAAGCGATGATAACTCTTCAGAAAGATTTAAAAAATCGCCTGGAAAATCAGCCCGCCTAAGTTCTTGTTTTGTTAGGGCGAATGTATACTTATTAACTCTCTGATATATATCTCTAATTTCTTCATCAGAGTAATCCTCAAACGAATTAAAGTCTAAATTGTATCCCAATATTTCATTTTGTACTGCTGAATCCAAATCCTTAAAGAACAGGTCTTTATATGGGCCTACATATGGCGCCGACAAACAAAACTTATTTGCTAAGAATTCCAATATGGCTGTAATTCGTTGCTGACCATCAATAATGATCCTATGAGTGCTACCATCTTGTATCTTGCTGCCAATAAATATTTTTGGAATTGGAATTCGCCGCAAAATTGAATCGATCAGCATAATTTTAGCTGCAGGATTCCAGACCGAACTTCTTTGAAAGCTCGGTTGTATTTCGAGTTTACCGTGCTTTTTCCAGTCACGGATATCAGCAATAGTATGGCGAGAAAAATCCGGATCTTTCAACTATAATCTCCTTCAATATTTATATGTTAAGAAACGTCATTTCTATTGGCTTCATTTTGCCTACCAGTTTGAAACAAATATTGAAAGTGCTACTAGGTTTCGAAAGAACCTTTATTTATGACAAGCCAAGCACACTTTTTGCTGACCATAAATTTCATCAATATCAATAGCCCCACGATCCGGGCGAAGCGGATCTATTTTGCGTTGAGATTTTGCGCGCTCCAGTCGCCTTTCATGGTCCGCTTTTATTTCTAATACGCGTTCGGGCTTTTCTAGCTCAGACAATGTTTCGCGTTCACTCCAAGAAAATGGAGATCCGTGCTCCAATGCATTTTTTTCCATAGCCTTTGCTCGCTCGAAAGCTTCCGGGTGTTTTTCCATCAATCCTACCCACTCTATCTTGCGCTGGAAAAAGCAAAATGTACATCCACTGCGCGACCGCCAATCATAATATGCTGGCAAACCTAGCCCGGCATTTTCAAGAATTTCTAGAACGCTTGTCTTATCTATCCCATCTTCTTTGAACGGAAGCTTTGTTATTAGCTTTCCATTTTTCGAATTAAGCCCCTCTCTAAAGTCTTCATCCGATCTAATCGCTACATAACTATGCACAGTATAACCATTATCAGTAAACTCGGACTTCACCCAATTTTCAAAGGGCTTTATTTTCAGGTTTTTCGTACACCATCGGCTTTGCGCAGATGGTAGAAATTGGTTGTATTGAGTTAACCAAAATTTAAAATCGCGATTAGGATCTAAATATTTTATTTTCTTACCCAAGAAGCCTTCGAGCATAGCTAAGTAGTCATAAACTTCTTCAAGCTCTTCTCCCGTATCAGTAAAGAAATATTCGATGTCTAAATCGGGATAATTTTGACTCATATAAATTGCCAAGGCCGAACTATCTTTACCTCCAGAAAGTCCCAGAACATGTTTTTTCTTTTGAGTCATACTGCAGTTTCCTTTGTATCAAGGCTTTCAATTCTCGCTGCACCAACTTTCGCTAAAGCTGCTAAAATTATATTTTCAGAAGCCCCGTTGGAGCTTTTTTTAATGACGTCTTCAATTAATCGCTTAATTGCTTCAACAGTTTCAATATCGCTATCTAAGACATCAAACTCTTTGACTATAGGAGCTGGGCGACCATCTACATTAACAATTAATGCCATAGCTGAACGCTTATCTTTTCGACCTTTCACTCGAGCAACCGCTTCAAGTTTATTAAATTGCTGAGCAAATAGTGTTAATTGAACTAACGCTTTGTCGATATCGTTATCTATCCAAGATTTAGTAGGTTTATTAATTCCCAATCCTGCTAGTGCTTCCACGCTCTCAAGAGCATCATCGAATACCACAAGTTGGTTTATAAAAGCTTTTATACGCAAATCACCAGAAACATCTCTTATGTTTTTCGCCCTTTCATTTAGCTCCTCAAACGCCTTCTTCGACCGGCTATGAACTTGTAATTCTGCAAGTACTTGATCGCGCATAGAACTTAACAAAATTGGATACGCATCAAGAATTTCTGATAGCCCCTCTTTAACATTGGAGGATACCATCCCTATTCCTTGTTCTGATGTTACATCGAACTGATCAGCATACAGAGCAGGTATTTCATCAAATAAGAATTTTGTCGGATCATTGGAACGCTTAAAGAGTGCCCTAACTTTCTTCGCATGATCTGAAAGACGCGCTGTTCTTTGAACCCAAGGTGCTGCACTGTCAAAGGCAGCAATAAGTGCTCGTCCCACATCTAGTGGGTTTAGATTTACAACAGGAACGCCACGAAGCTCACCGGCTACATTTGCAAGATCTGCCAACAAGAGCTTCGTGCTATTACTCATGTCCATCCATCGCAGCTGAACTAGTTCTGGAGATTTTAAAATATAGTCGATATCAATATCGGTGATTGATGATAAAAATATTCCCTCACGATAATGAGATAAGTTTTTTCGTTCTGCTAACATGAATAGAACTGCTAAGAGTGGCATTACACCGTTTTTAACGCCAAAAGGTGCAGGCCTCCAAACATCATACAATTCAGTTAGCCGTATGTTTTTATCTTTATTTCGCTTCAAGAATTTCTTTGCGGCATTCCACATCGGCAGCAATTTTGCTTCGTCTGGTTGTGAAGGAGCTGCAAAACTCCAGGCTTTTCCATCCCAATGGTAAAGATCATTTGCTTCTATCAGTGAGACAAATAAGCCCTTTTCTGCAGGGTATTTTTGAAAACCAAGACCTTCTTCACCTTCTTTAGCAACTGCGGCATAGAGGAGTTGTTTAATTGCTGCATTGGCATTTCCGGAAGGTTTATTCCGATTTAGAAGTTCATTTTTCAGAATTGGCGATTCAGAAAACCGTGCATCTGCTAGTTTTGAGGCTAATGCATTTAGACCTGTCCAATTCAAACGCTCCCTACTTCCATCGATTTCCCAGTCGGCACCATCAATCAACAGCCAAACTTCTCGTTCAATAAGGCTACCCAGCGCTTCAACCCTGTCGCCAACTTCTCGACGCGCGATCTTATCTCGCTGCAGCTCTGGATTGTTTGCCAAGATAAACTTCAAAGCTTCATGCTCTCGAGCTAGCGCCACAAGATTTTGCGATTGCTCGGATCTTGCAATAGCAAAATCTAATTCGGTTGAGATTGATCCGCTTGTTGGAGATTCTGTTGACCCATCATTCAGGGCAAGAATAAAGGCTCCAAAGGCTCCATTAGAAGGAACAAATTGATATATATAATCCTCAAGCTGGCCCTCAAAAAGAACCTTGAGTTCACACCATCTAAGCGACCCGGTTCTATGATAATGACGTTTTGCGAATATAGTTGAGACGGACAAAGCGTCAGAGATTGAACTAATATTGACAGAAGATATTTCGCGAAATGCTACGTCTAAAGCCGCTTCAATATCAAAATCGCTTCCATCGAAAAGGGCATAAACATCCCTGAATTTTCGAAAGACAATTATCGACTTTCTCTCAAGTTCTTCAGTCGCAGATTTAATTGAAACAAGATCAGAGTTAGTTGCTAAAGAGAGAGCGTGTTTGGTAGCGCCCAAGCCAGTTTGTTTTTGAGTGATTTCCAAAAGTGCTATTGATTTAACAATTTCTATTTCAAGCTCAAATCCACCGGAAGTTTGAACCCTAGAGATAGCATCTCGCGCATTAACAAAATGATGGTTATCATGTGAAACAGCAATTGATGATTGAAGGTTAAAATCCAAATAATCCCAAAATTGACTTAATCTATATCTTTCAGTACTCGTCGCTTCAGTATTTTTTAAATAGTCCCTAAACGCAAACTGCTCCGATGAACCCAAAAAACTAAAGATGCTTCGCTGGTTCTGCCCATAGCTGCGCCTAGAAATGGGACCAAGTAATAAAGTCACTAGCGGGTTTAACGGCCAAGCTTCACTAAATGCAGAGATTAACGCACCTCTAGAAGAAGGGCGGACTTGCTCCAATAAATTAGACGCGATTTCGGCATCTTCTAAAGCAATTTTTGGCAATTCTTGTTTTACAATCGCTTTGCTGACAAGTTCAATTTGTTCATCGCCGCTAATGTTTACAGGTATATCTGCAAAACGACCTTGAATTTTTCCCCACTCGTCACGAACTTCCCGAGCGAGTTTACTCGCGTATTCTTGAAAAGATTGGTGCAAAATTCCAACCACAATAAGCCTGCCATTACTACGAGTGGCAGCCTCTCCAAGAAGTTGAAAAAAGTAGGCATCACCATGTGTTATAGCCGCCGATTCAAGAAATTTCCCCATTTCATCAATAAATAATATGAGTCCACCACTGCTATCATCGTTATCTGCCGATAATTTCTTAAGAGTTTCGATAACCTTCTCAGCGGAACTGTATTTAGCATGTTTGGTAAATCCAGCTTTTTTAAGTCCCACACCAATTACTTCACTGGGGTCACCCCTGCGACCGACAACTGAAACACACCTCCACCCCTCTTTTTTTGGCGGTAGTAACTTCAATAGTTCTTTCGCAAAACTGGGGTCTGTTTTTTGTGCTGCTACTTGACGTTCAGCTTCGCTACCCGTTAGCAAAGCCGTCAATACCAATGCCAAACTAGACTTTCCACTACCGTATGGGCCGGTCCAAGTATAAGCCCCTTGTCCCGTCTCAGCTTGTTGTTTAGAAAAATTTCCCAGTATTTCACTTATTGATTTAGTAAAAATATAGCCATCGAGAGCGTCTTCTTGATGGTCTTCATCTATTCTTACAGAACGAAGAAATCTTCCGTTAATTGAAACAACATCAGAAAGCATCATAATTTATAAACCTTGTCACTATAGTCTTTTTCCCAAAGTTTTTTGAGAAACTCATTGTCAAACACCTTATGTCTAATCAATTGCTTCAATCCTGCGGTCTCGGACCAGACCAAAGCACCTCCCGTTTTCTCTTCAATGTCCATCAATCGATATGCGAGCTCACTTTCTTCTAATAAAAAGACCCTTCCCGGCGACCCCGCATCTAGAAGTAGGGTTTGGAAGTTTATTGTATTTGGGTGATTGGAGCGTTCCCAAAAATCACAAACCGCATATGTAAAGACACCATCTGTTAAGCTCGGCTTTTGCCCCCAATTCAAGTTATATTTTCCGTTTGCCTTTGCTTTAATTAAGCCAAGTTCGGCGAAAGGGGATGTCAGAGCTTCTTCTTGTGGCCCTTTCCGTTGATCCCCTGAGACGTAATTGGACAAAAGAACGCTAATATCTGTCGCAATTGTTTTAGGAGCGGGCTTCCTCCAACCTTTTAAATCTCCAAAGTCCATCAACTTTCGAACAAAAAATTCTTTGTCAAAATTTACTTCATTAAATATATTAAATAACCAATAAATTGCAGTGTGCTTGGGGTTTGATGCTATTTCCCAATGTAGGCGCCAAAGCGATGTAGGGTTTTCAAGGTAAGGATCTAATCCATCTTCCCTAAGAAGGCTTTGCCCTAAGTTCGTCGATGTCGCGTCTCTACCATCAGTTGAAATGATGCCTGCAACTTGCGACCAAAACCTAATTGCCGAAACCATATTCTTACCAACGCCAAAATGCGCAATTGAACCGTCCTCTGTGAAAATTCTTGTATTCCCTAAACCCTTGCTGTCCACTGCATGAAATGCCTTCTCCAACCATCCGTATCTGATAGGAAATGTCTCGTGGCCTGAAAATTGAGGCTTGTAATCATCGTCAAAAATTGAAATTTTCTTCATAAACTGGTGGACTCCTCCAGGTCGATACTATTGTAGTTTTCATTAGGTCGTCAATACTTCCTGGAGTATAACTCCAGCTAGTTATAAATTTTTATATTAAGGTAGATACTTCTGATGCAGAAAACAAAACCCATATATTTTGATCATCAGGCTAGTACACCAATTCTAACCGAAGTTATAAACGCGATGCAACCCTATTGGCGCGAGCAACATGGTAACCCCCACTCTTCTGAGCACTCTTTTGGTTGGGCGGCAAATAAAGCTGTAGAAAAAGCTCGGCAACAAATGGGAATGTTAATTGGATCAGATAGCGACGAAATTATATTTACCTCAGGTGCCACCGAAGCTAATAATATCGCCTTGAAGTCACTTTGCTCGCCACGAGTGGCTCGCTTTGGTAGGAACAGGATTCTTGTTTCTGCAATCGAACATAAATGTGTTTTAGAAAGCGCAAGGTACATCTCTAAAACATTGAACTATCAACTTTCGGTAATTCCGGTAGACAGATTTGGTAAAATCGACACAGCAGCTCTAGTAGAATTGCTAGGTAATGATGTGCAACTTGTATCAATTGGTTTTGTAAACAACGAAATCGGCTCAATTCAAGAGCTCGCAGAAATTTCTAAATTGTGCGCCTTTCATGGTGCATATTTACATTCTGATTGTGCGCAAGCACCAAGTGCAGTTGATATATCTAATTTGTCTAACATAACGGATTCATTGAGTTTTTCTGGACATAAGTTTGGTGGTCCAATGGGCATTGGTGCGCTTTATATACAAAGGAATATTGCACAAAATATCGAGGCAATAATTCACGGTGGAGGACAAGAGCTCGGCATTCGATCTGGCACATTGCCACTACCACTATGTGTTGGATTGGGTGTAGCATCAGAGATTGCGGGGCGCCCCGAAGCAGCCGCAACCCGTGTGGAGGTTGCAAATCTCCGCAATCGATTTGTTTCAATTATACAATCAGCGCGATCAGAAATTCAACTCAATGGAGATCATCTGAAGAACCGGCATCCGGGCAACGCCAATTTACATTTTCCTGAATGTGATGCACAAGACGTCTTATTGCGGCTGCAACCCAGGATTGCAGCATCAAGCGGGTCCGCTTGTACATCTGGAGTAACTGAACCTAGCCACGTACTGCAATCTATTGGCTTAACCGCAGATCAAGCGAATTCGTCAATTCGCTTTAGCTTCAGTCCCGAAAATACAATTACAGAAGTTGAACATGCAGCGACTATACTAATAGAAACTCTAACTTCTATTGCGGGGTGAAGATATGTTTGGATTTAAGAAAAACCAACCGAGTAGAATTGGTCAACGTTGGGACAAAGAGGAAGTTGAACTACTTCGAAAGTTAATTGATGAAGGAAACAATCCTAACCAAATCGCAACCGCTTTGCGAAGGTGTGACAAAGGCGTTAAAAGTAAAGCCTATTCGTTAATGCTAAAGTTTGGAAAGAATTCATAGATGGACAAAATTTCAATCGAATAACAATATAGACAACGGTACACTCATTACTTTTTTGGGCACATCCCAAAATAATGCGAAGTCCTAGTACACCCCAAACACGTGGGATGGAAATTTCTTTTGTTGCCACCAATGTTTTAGCTCTTAAGCCCCCAATATCTGCTGCCCTCAAGAGATATCGCGACAACGCTACCAGCCCCGACAACGTCGAGTATAAGATCTTCTCATAGATCACCAACAAGCTCCGTTCAGTCTATTACTTGCGCGTCTGTAAGACAACGCTCATATATAACTTGTTAGAGTCATTATTCTGTGATTCCATTTTCACAAAAGGGGTATCTTAATGAGCAGCATCGACATCGGAACAGTGTTTCAGCCAACATCATCCAGTGTGTTGGATTTTTTGCGGGAGTCGGGGCAATGCCTTTATATACCAGTTTACCAGCGTCCGTATTCGTGGGGCAAAGACAATGTAGATCGACTTTTCACGGATGTCGTAATGGGCCTTAATAAAATTATTTTCTCGTCGGAGGCCCTAACATTCATAGGAACAATAATTTGCATTCACGACACTAATTATAATGGTATTCAACCGATTTACCGAACTCAAGTACCTAATCGAGTCATGACAGTAATAGATGGTCAGCAGAGAATTACATCGATCACCTTATTGAATACTATTCTTCATGCAGAGATAACGCGTCGCATGAAAAAGTTTGATAACAGCGATGAAAATCATTTCATTTGGATTTTTGATCATTGCAGCGAAACGATTAGTGAGCTCGAAGGCACAATTTGGGAAAACAGAAATAAAGGAGATAAACTATGCCGGTTTTATCCAAAAATAATCAGAGCTATCGACGATAAGTGGTCAACTCGACCAGGAGAGGCAGGGTACAACTCTCCAATTGGAAGTTATCTTTTCTCCTATATTAAATTTGTAAAAGGAGAAGAAAAGGGAGCGTTCAAATTTGAGCCAAAAGATGAAGCGGGAGCAATTCTCGATAAGTTTTCTATTCTGACAGAAAATCGTAAACAAATGGTGCGAACCGTCAATCAGATTGCAAAGGGCGGATACCAAGATTTCCCAGAGCCTACGGCTATACTTACGAAAAAAGAAATATCAGAGATGATCTTGCGGCATGAAACGCCTTCAACAGTCTTAGAATATCTAGGGAGCGGAAATTCAGATAAGTTATCAGAAGAGTATCTACAATTAGTACGCTTGCTCCTTTTTACTAACTATCTCAATCGTAACGTAGCTGTGACCGTGGTGACAACTAAAGAAGAAGATTATGCATTTGATATGTTTGAGGCGCTTAACACAACTGGCGAGCCTTTGAGCGCCTTTGAAACATTCAAACCGAAAATCATCAATGCAGAAGGAGAAGGGGATTATGAGCAATCACCATCCTATAAAAATGTTCAGGTTATTGATGATTACTTGGCGCAATTCAAAACTGCCAATGAACGGCATAGTGCAACGTCAAACCTCTTAATACCGTTCTCTTTACTTGAAAACGGGCAAAAGATTGGCAATAAACTCAACGACCAACGTTTTTATTTACGTGCCTCATTCGACAAAATAACAAGGGACACAGCTGATGCGCAGATACTTAGCGAAAAAAGAGAGTTTGTCAGAATAATGTCCAACGTCGCGGACTTCCTAAAGGATTGTTGGCCCTCAAAAAGTGGAATCCAGCCTTCATTTCCAGGAAGCCCGGTTGAAATGGACGACCAGGCACTAATATGTTTGGATTTTCTGAAACTAATCAATCATTCTATTGTCATCGCAATCTTATCAGCCTTTTATTCTAAAGCTATTGATGCTGAGGGAGAGGATGAACGAAAGAAAGCGTTCATGGAACTTTTTGGGGCGATCAAAGCAATCACAGCATTTTCTGTTATTTGGCGGGCGGTTGAGAAAGGAACACAAAACATCGATAATATCTATCGAGAATTAATGAGTAAGGGCCTAAAAGAAAAGAAAATAGCAGGCTTCTCTCGACAACAACGCGGTGGCAATTTCGCAACGATTTCATTAGATTCCTTGCAAGAAGTTTTGCGTTATCATCTGAAAAACGTAAAAGGAGTTTCTGATCAATCTGATTGGGTAAAAAAGATGAAAACTGCAGCACTTTATGATCACCATGCTGCCATCGCTCGGTTCTTACTCTTCTTGGCACACAACGATACAAACCTTGAAAGCACTAAGTTCCCTCTTCTGCAAAAAGGTAGAAAAGGTAAATGGGACATCTTGAATTATAAATCGTGGAAATCTGACGAGCTTGCGACAGTTGAGCATGTTGCTCCACAAAAACAAGAAAAAAGCTGGGATGACAACATATATGAGGATGATAACTTTCATCACAGCTTCGGAAACCTTTCTCTACTTCCTGCAGGGGAAAATAGCATGGTTGGCAATGGCAGTTGGGCGCATAAAAGGTTATTTTTCAAAATTTTTGCTTCTGAATCAGACGAAGAGTTTGAAGAAAGAAAAGCCCAAGCCGAGGCCAAAGGAATAAACCTTAGCAGGAGGAAACAAGATGTCCTGGACGCTTCACAATATCTAAATGCAATTAAGCCGATAGCGGGTTTTGATGGGGTATGGGATAAGCCTTTGATCGAAAGCAGGTCTAAAAACCTATCAGAGCTATCATGGAGATATTTGTCAGATTGGCTTGGCATGTAACTACTTGTGGCAAGCCAAATATGCGTTGGCTTGACCATACTGTTTAAGATCAGTACCTATGGGACAAAATAGAACGAATGAAATTAGTACTATTTTTTCGGTTCAATTATATTAAGATAAAAAATAAATGCCCCTAATAAAAATTCACTAATTGAATATACTTTGCCTTTCGCGTTTTACGACCTCGAAACAACAGGTATAAAACCCGAAGAGGCAACAAATACGCTCACTAATCCAGTAGTGGGCACCCACTACTTGGGTCGGATATAACACTATAGGCTTTGATGAGCCTTGCTTAAGGCAAATGTTCTATCAAACCCTTCAACCTGATTGGACCAGTTTTGAAACCGCTGAGAACGATTTCCTTGATATCAAGGAAAAGGGCTTAGTGACGGTAAAGAAAATTGCTGAATGGAGAGCTTTCTTTGAGGGTCGAAAGAGAGATTTTAGAAATGGATCGACTTCCGTAAATGCTTAACATTTTTATCGGTGAATTCAAAAATCCTAACAAACACAATTGGATTTATGTGCAGCTTACTCAGTCAGATTAGTAGTAGCTTGGAGGTCGAAACGTGGAAATCACCGCCACCAATTATCAAGCTGTTACAGCAAATGGTAAAGGTTGGCTGTTTAATCGACATCAATGCTATCGACGCCGCGACGCAGCTTTTCCGATGCGGGCGCTCGCAGTTCGAAAAAAACCTGACACGAATGCCAAGAGGCTTTGACGCGCTTACGTTGACTGTTATATCATTGGAATGTGTATACCTGCTGCAGATATCAGAGTTGGCGATGAGAACCCGGGAGTGCTGCTTGTCGGGGCTTGCCCTGGACGAGACGAAGAAGAACAAAACAGGCCGTTCGCCGGGCAAGCTGGGCGAAACCTTGATATCATGTTGCAACGACTGCATACACTTCACCCAGACATCTTCGCGTCAGAACGGGCTGATGACTACAGCATGATCAATGCTCACTCATTGCCAAGATATCGAAATCGTGTGGGGTATGATGGAAGAACGCAACCGCGAAAACGAGAGGTATTGGCTCAAGTGAACCGCGATAGGCTTACTGCTCATCTCGAAGAGATAGAGCCAGAGACGGTTGTATATTTGGGCAAGGTAGCTGAGTTCGCCCATGAGGTTATTCAGGCGTATTCACAACATATCACCGCATATCGGACTGGCCACCCATCGACCCTGGCATGGAATACTAGGCGGGCTTATATAGGCATACCAAGGGAACAAAAAATACTCCGATGGGCTGAAGATCGGTTTGGTCAGATTGTTTAGCGGCGCAAGAAAACACATTTCAATGGATTCGCACCAAACCGGCCATTCATCATAGTCGTGACTGCCGCAGTGCCGCTTCCACGAAGCTGAATTTAAGGTTCGCTGCAGCATCGAGGCTTCTGGACGACCGCTTGGGGCGCATTTTGTGGAAGGCGCTTATCATGCAATTCCCAAAAGAGATGTTCGGCAGGGCGCTGGTGGTGGGCGTGCCCTCGACTTATGTGCACTATAAGGCCAATGCCGTGGCCCACGTCAAGACGGTGGTGCCAATTGATCTAGAAGGCCATCTTGATCTAGATTTTAAAGGTATGACCATGGAGATGAAGCCATCGGGCCTACCTCAAAGGGCGATCATCATGGGATTCTCAAGCGCATAAAAGGTCATGTTCAAGAGAATTAGGCCCACATCCTTGTGCTTGTGCTCACAACGGACATGGTGCATATCCGACAAGCAGTAGAGATGAAAAAAGAAGGGGAATGGCAGGCCCTATTTCGTGAAATATTGGAACCCACCGACGGTAAAGACGCGTAAATACGCGACGCCTCAGTTGCTGTGCCTCTCTTCGATAGGGCTAATTTGGCTCAGAGCAGTTCTACAGCGTCACAGCGTCATCCCTCCGTTGCCGTATACGCGCCGATAAACGTATGGTCACACTTTAAAATCAAGCAGCGACAAACGGGCTCACGCTTGGATCCAGCAAAAGGCGCAAGATGAACAAAAACGTAAATGACGGACAAGTATATTCTGCGAGAGTTACAGAAACCAACCCGGTACTGGCCGATCTCAAACTCTCATGGGTAACGGCGCAATATTCCGCTGAAGACGGGCTCGGCCCTCTAAACTCAATGCATGAAGCTGGAGACTCTATAGTTGCCATCGCCAAAGGCGGCGATGATGGTATGACCATCATCGGCAGTGGTGTTTTGGTTGCGCCCGGTTTGATCTTGACTGCGACCCATGTTCTGGATGACTTCAAGGGAAACGGTCATTCGCCAATCTTGACGACCTTTCTGCCTAACGGCTCGCGTGTTTGGCTGCCCCATGATGTTTGTACGATCTCAGGGCCGAGCGCTTTTGAAGGTGGGCGAAAGAAAGTGTCAGACATGTCGCTTCTGAGTTGCACGTTAAACTCAGACGCGTTGTCCGATAAACCGCTGATGCTTGCACCCATGAAAGTGGCCTTGCCTCTCATCGGTGAACGGCTGTGGGCATTCGGGTTCAGACACCAGCTTATCAAAGATTGCATCCCTTCTGTTTGCCCTTTTGTTTCATCCGGCCGTGTATCGGGAGTATTTCCCAATGGTCGAGGAGAACACATGCCGTCTAGCTGCATTGAGGTTGATATGGATACCCTTGGCGGTATGAGTGGCGGTCCCGTTGTCAATGACGAAGGCGAGCTTGTCGGCATTGTTTCATCCTCTTTCGAAGGAGGGCCGTCCTACATCACACTCATTTGGGACGCGCTACGCGTTGAGGTCAATTGTCCACCCCCGATGTTTGATCCATTGCATCAGATAAGCTTGATGAAAGCGCACATGCTCGGCCAAGCCAAGATCACAGGTAATGTTGAGGTCAAACCTTGGGGCGATGTTCTAATCAACCTGTCGAAGGCGGAGCAAGAGCTTTTCGCCAGCTCGACAGAATGCTCATCACTTAGGGACGACACGTCAACCGTCGAGAAAAAATTCACCTCCACGCAGATTGAAGAGTTCGTCGCGCTATACGATAGCGAAATGGAAGATGCAGTAGAAGAAGAATCGGAATTGGCACTTGGGATGTTATCGCTGCCGGCGATCCTTCCCTTTCTTGCTACCTCTGACGTTCCACAGGATTGCCTCAATCCTATCACAGAAGCCTCGGTCGAAGTTTACGAAGGTATCGAAGATTTTGAGGTTATCTCCATTGCAGAAATACAACCTGGATATCTGTATATTCAATGTTATTTCCAACTCAGATCCATAATCTGGGTCGTTTCCCTACCGACCGCTGACTATCAACGTCAGACAATTGCGTTTGATGAGAACTTCGTGAATATGCATTCTTCAGACGGTGTGACAAGGATGGAGTTGGCCCAACGGTGTTCGTTCAAAGCGACAATTTCTTTTAATCGTCAGAAAGAGACCTTCGGCGATTATGCTGTTGAATGGTCCGCTGTGCGACAGCGAATAAAACGCATGATTAAGTCACCAATTGAAAACTCATGACGGGTGTTCATCATGCCTCTACGGTTTCGCTTTTAATCCTGCTCAGTTGTTTCCAGCTACAAAAAGTGTAGATAGTCTGCTTACCGGCAACCGACACCGCGATCGATGATAAATGATTACTGCATCCGCATGACATGATTTTTAACAAGTGACCTACTCCTCTGAAATATACGCCCTCGCGCGCGCCGGTTAACATTTTCGCAGCTGCAGCAAAGGTCTGGAACCCGCCCTACTCCATTTTCAATCATTGTCCGATATGCTGTTATTAAGCATTATCCAACCTAAGGCCACTTTGAACCAAATTAACTATGGAAATACGCTTCTCTCCTACCCCCCCCCCTTAAAAATCACTCGCGTAAAAATCTGGTTATCAACGCCTGTCTGCAAATTGCGTTTTTCCGTACTTTGGGACACCCCCCCCTTCAGGCTAACTGCAATCTATCAATGATCACCGTGGTCCAGCGTAAAGCGATGTGCGACCAATCTCATATGCGTCTTGGTTCCCTCATTTAGAATGGGCTTTTTTCTCCAATCTACCGCGCGCATAAAGAACCCTTACCCACGCGGTCGTCAGCATTGCTCGCCCAGAAACAAGCATACCCCCCCCTTTTTATTTCAGGTCTTTGTGTATCTCGAACTCCAAGTGGTTTTGCATGGGCGCCAGCGTTGACTGCCATTTTGTGCAATGTTACAATGAAATAGACAACGCCACGGCCATCGCAATCGTTTTGCACCTTGCTCCAGTCAAACACCCCATGTACATGGTAAGATATATATATGTCATGGTTTTTGGGCACGGCAGGGCACTTTCATATGTCACCTTTTTCGGGCCAATGAGTACCCGTATGCTCAGTTAGTGCACACGGGTGGATCAATTATTGGGACAAGGAATGCACGTTTTTTGTGCGGGGGTTTTGTTTTTTTGAACTCCATTGTCGCGGAACACCCATTCGCAGAAACATGCGTTAAAGCCCATTGTGTTGATTGCCCCTTCCCTTCAGGTCCAAGGCAATGACCGCGTGTTTTCAGAATAAAGCCTGCTAGTTCCAATTCCTTGTAGTACCCACCAACCGTATTCCTCGAGCATCCAAGCCTTTGTGCAGCATCACGGTGAGAAAGAAACAAACGACCATTATTGTACCCATCATATTTACGGATCAATTCCCAAAGCAGGCTGCGGGCTCCCAAACATAAAGAACGATACATAGAGTGCTCGAACACCCAATGATCAAGCATAATGAACTTGGAGCGGTTACCCTTTTTATCGCGCTTACCCATTGAACTTACCCCCGCCACGAGCAAAAGTATTTAATAGTTCGGGATATGCAGCAGCCACTATATCGTTCCCAAGACGGGTCAATAGTATGCCCAGTACAGTATCTGTCAGAACATGAGAGTGTGGGAATAATATGCACATATTTAAAGCCCCTTAATCACAGGCTCAACGCGTTGCGCGTTAGCCCATACGTTTAAGTCCGCTCCGTGATATACAATCTTGCGCCCCAAACGATAAAACGCAGGTGAACGCCCGTGATGGCGCATTTGGGCTTGTTTTTCTTTACTGCCCAAGAGCGATAATATTTCAGGATCAATAGGTTGGTAATGACGGGTTTCGTCAAATAGCTCTGTCATTGGATTGCCTTTCGTTTGTTACGTTAGGCCTCCCATTAACGTCAGTTTTACTTCGCTGAGAATAGGCAAGATATGCTACCTAAGCGCATCGGCAAATAGTACAAACCGCTTAAGCAGTTTTCCCAAATATAGCATAATATCTAGACTTAAATGGTTCTTCCGAACGGATATGTTGCGATAAATAGGCCTCTTTTTGCCCTTTGCCTTGGTTCCAAAGGTCGGGATACGTATTGATCACATTATCAAATGCTTGGTCGACAATTTTTTGCTCATTCATTCTTGGAAACATGTCTCCAAGCTTTTCAATTTCTTCCATAAATAATTTAATGCGCTCACTTTTTTTCTTGGACGATTTTTGCCCACTCGCAATGGATCTAGAATGCTTTTCGGTTCGATATGCTAATGTTTCGTATTCTGATAATTTCGTGCGCAATGCATCATAGCTTTCGCCAATTTTCCTGCCAGATTCCGCGATTGAAAGCCCGTTTACTGCCAAATGTGTTCGACTCTTTTGTTTGTGGCGTCGTGCGCCTACCAAGCTTGCAAAAGTGCGCTTAAAATCTTCGTAAACAATCAATATATTAAGCGCATGCCAAAATTCAGTAAAGGGCTCAATATGTCTTTGTCTTTCTCTATAAAAAATACAACTGGAGCCTCCGCGCCACGGATATCTCCTCCACCATTCACTTTCTTTTTGTATTTGATCTGGTGCAGCACTTGTTTCACTTTCATCCGGAAGATGATTGTTTTCATCATCAAAAATACTACCGCGTTCATAGTGAAACCGATATCCTAATTCTCTTTGCCCTTTGTTGAATATTTTACGCCTTAAATGCGCATCTATTTGAACCCATTTTCGCCGGCGATCTGACCAAAATATAAAGGTGTCATAAAGCCCATTGTATGTGATCCCATGACTTTTCAAAACCTCAATGGCGCATAAAACAGGTTTTTCAAAAGGCTTATCATTTTTAAGGATATTAAAGGTGTTTCTGCTATCAATATGTTGTTGAACAATTCTTAGTAATCTCGATGATTGAAAGTCGTTTTCATTGCTTGCGTGAATTGAAACGATATAATCAGAATAGGTTTCTAGGCCATCTCCATAAATCTTTTTAGGCACGATTTTGTGAAGAATTTCACGGAGTTCCAGAAGCTCTTCCATTGGTAGGTCATATAAAAGAGCAATTTTCCAATACTCGCCAGCTTGCACATGATCCCGCCAATTTTGCGCATCACCCATAAATCTATTTCCTCAAATTCACTATTTTTACAGTTTCGCTAGCTACAAACCCCGACCAACAGTCCATCAATACCCTACGCTTATCCAATAAATCAGACCGCGCATAGGCCCGCTCAACGTTAGAGCCGACTTTATGCGCCAAACTCATCTCAGCGACCTCACGCGGCGCGTTGGCAGCCTCTGAGGCCCAATCCCTAAAGGTAGACCTAAACCCGTGTACAGTGACGCCCTCGACCTTCATACGGCGCAGGAGCATCAGCATAGACATATTGGAAAGGGGCTTGTGCCGCTTCTGGCCTTCAAACACATATTCAGAGGCCATTGCTTGCAGAGGCTCTATGATCGTCAGCATTTCATCTGTAAGGGGAACACGGTGTTCTTCGCTGGTTTTCATACGCTCTGCCGGGCATGTCCACAGACGCGCCTCTAAATCAACTTCACCCCAAGTTATCCCCAACACTTCTGATGTACGTGATCCCGTCAGGCACGTAAACATCAATGCCTTTGCTGCCATCGCATCACGGGATTTCAATTCAGCATAGAAGGCTGGCACCTCTTGCCACTTCATCGCTTTATGGTGTTTGGGCTTGGCCGTAACCTTTGGCAGTACCTTGGCATCCTTAATTTCAGTGATCGGATTTTCACCAGAACGAAAGCCTTTCGATTTTGCTACATCTAAAACCGTCTTAATGCGTTGAGCCAGTCGTCTGGCGGTTTCGTGCTTATCTGTCCAAATCGGAGATAGGCACATCAAGGCTTCCGGCTGGCCAATGCTATCCACGGGCATACGCCCAATCTTTGGAAAGGCGTAATCACGCAAAGTATTTATCCATTGCTGCCCGTGCTTGGCATTCTTCCAGGTTGGCAACCGTTCGATATGCACCTGTTGGGCCACTTCTTCAAAGGTCGGGATTTCTTGTTTTGTATTAAAACGCGGGTTTAAACCCTGCTTTGCCATGCGGCGGTATTCCAAGGCTCTATCACGCGCTTGGGGCAATGTAACTATATCCGCGCCACCCAAACCAAAGTCAGTACGAAGCGGCGCACCCTTCTTATTCTTCTGACCTTTGACAACAACGCGCACAATCCAACGCCGTGCTCCAGATGGATCAACAACCAAATATAAACCATTGCCATCACCATGCCGCCCTGCGCCAAGGTTATCAACTAACTTCTTTGTAAGCTTTCCTGATAGATGAGCCATTCAATAATACCACATTCCATACCACACAGTGAAAATATACAAGCATAATCGAAAGAAACGCAATAGAAGATTGTAGAGGCCTTATACCCAATAAAATAAGGCTAATATGCCACTCAAAGCAATTCAACAGTATCGTGTAAAAAGGTGTGGTGGCGGAGACGAAGGGATTCGAACCCTCGAGACAGCTACAAACCGCCTATTCCCTTAGCAGGGGAACGCCTTCGACCACTCGGCCACGTCTCCGAGGTCGCTTTTATGGAGAAGTTAGTATTTTCGCAAGCGCGAAATGTGCGAAAAATTAAGGTATGATCCACACGCACAACCCGTGCACAATGCGTATGAAACACACCCCCCATATCACGCAGGCCATCACCGCCGTTTTTTGGGTTTCGCCAACATCGGTGCGACCTGTAACTCGTAAAGCGCAAACAAATGTTCGACCCGATCACGTTCAGATCTAAAGCCCCCACGGCTATATAACTTATCCACCGCGCGGTCATTGGCGATATGGGCACAGCGTAAATCAGCAGGCATCACATCGGGATCATAAAGATCGGCAAGCGTGGCATCTGGGTGATTGGCACGGGCATCAAGAATAGCCTGTGCAAAGGGGGTAAGCTTAGTCAAGTCTTTGGCTTTGGGCAGAGGGAAGGTGTTGTAGACAAGGCCGATTGAATAGCGGTAATCAGATTTTAATCTTCCCCCTATATTACGAAGCCAAGCCATGTGCATAGCAGATGTTAGGAGGGCAAAATCAGGTAAAGAAGTATCTGCGACTGTGTAGAGAAGATTACTTGCAACGATATCTTTCGAAAGCTTGCAAATTGGAACGTATTCCCTTCGTTCAGAGGAAACTTCAGGCACGGCTAGGTAATCGCTTAAAGGCTGTCGATTGGTTTGAAACAGGCTAGGGTATTACGCCCACTTCAAAGTGTTTGCATCAGAACTTTTACCTCTAAATGTTCGGACAGCGGTTATCCGATCTTTAACTAATATAGTTTTATTTAACTCATTTGGTGAAGCGTCGTTCAACCATAAACACCATCGACCACCACCATTTATTAGGTCAGCACTACCAATATATCTTCGCAACCATTTTGCGGCTATAGGTTCAGCCTTTATTAAATTGTCTTTTTCGTCGTCAGTGAGGATGAGATTGCCACCATCCGCTGGTTTGCTGCCATACCTCATAAGTTTAGCATCAAACAATGGCTTGTTGGATTTTCGAATTATAAGTTTTGGCCCTTCAACTAAATAGGGACTAATTTGTTTAACAATTGTCGCAATGGCTTTATCATCTTCGGGTGAAACTTCGAATATTCTTTTTCCTGCTTTATTTACAGTTCCAAATCCAATTATTACACAATGAACTGCGGCTTTTCCCCTTGCTTCACTACTCCAAGGAAAGGTTTGATATGCAAAGTTAATTTCACACTTATATTTACCCAGCAATTCCCCCCATAGCACTGCGACTTGCTCACCTTGACTTATTGAGTTTGTTGAAACAAACGCGCATTCAATTTTTTGCCCCTGAATATATTTTGCAGCTAATAGAAACCACGCCGCGACAAAGTCCAATAACTTTCCATTCTTAACGTCAGAGAACACTCGTGACATTGCCATTTTTTGTGAAGCCGTTTGGTAGGTTTTCCCAATAAACGGCGGGTTGCCCATGATGTAGCTGCATTTTTCAGCCGGCAAGTGATCTGCCCAATCTATAGCCAATGCATCGCCATGCAAAATATGGGGGGACTTTTTCAACGGGATGCGAATAACGGGATAGCCAAATTCAATGCTGGCCTGTGAATTCATGATGTGGTCCATCATCCACAGGGCGGTCTCCGCAATGCGGGCGGGGAACTCATCGACCTCGATACCGTAGAACTGGTCTACGTCGATTTTGGAAATAACCGACAGATCAAGGGCTTTTTGGGTGCCGTAAAGCTCGCGCAGCACCTCTATTTCCAGCAAGCGCAATTCGCGGTAAGTGATAATCAAGAAGTTACCACAGCCACATGCAGGGTCAAAAAAGGTCAGGTTGCCCAACTTTTCCTGAAAGCCGCGCAAATAATCTTTGCGTTTGTTTTTACGGGCTTTAATAGTTTTAAACTCTGCCCGTAAATCATCCAAAAACAGCGGCTCGATCACCTTCAGAATATTCTTTTCAGTGGTGTAATGCGCCCCCAGCGCACGGCGTTCTTTGGCGTTCATCACCGATTGAAATAATGAGCCGAAAATGGCGGGCGATATATTTGACCAGTTAAAACGAGATGCTTCTATCAGATGGTTGCGCATATCACTGTTGAAGGCAGGGATATGCAATGGGTCAGAAAATAACGCGCCGTTGACATAAGGAAAGGCGGCAAGGTCTTCGTCTAGATTGGCCTGACGCTGATTTTCGGGGGTATTAAGGGTTTGGAACAATTCCGCAATCGATGACCCTGTATCAGACCCGTCTGGTTTGGTTCGGGTCTCAAGGTAGTCCAAGAAGATGTCGCGTGGTTCAAATATACCTGTGTCATCCGCGAACAGACAGAATACGAGGCGCGTCAGAAACACTTCCAACTGATGTCCGGTATAATTGCTGTCTTTTAGTGCATCGGGCACCTTGCCAACCAATTCTGCGGCTTCAATATTTACCGGGTCTTGATCGCGGAAGGTGCGTTTTTCAACGCCCATAATAAACCCGAATTTTTCCACGTGCTGCGGCAGGTCTTTTAGGGCAAATATGCTGGTTTCACGGGTATCGCGATCTAGCAATTCAAAGGTTTGAAAGTCGCAAACCAGTTGGTAACGTGGTTTTTCGCTTTCTTTCAGCGCATCAAAATATTCACCTGCCTGTATGGCAGCTTTGCCCAGGTCACGGCCTGCTGATTTTTGCTCGACAATTAGTTTTGCAGGCCAGAAAAGATCAATAAAGCCTTGGCGGTTGTTCAGTTTCTTGATGGATTCTTCGTAGCGTGCCACCGTGCGGCGTTTAATGCCGAATATTTCAAAAACTCATTATAGAAAGATTGGGTTTCGCCCTTTTCATAATGGGCATCGGCCCAGTCCTGTCTCTTATACACATCTCCGAGCCCACGAGACAGGCAGAAATCTCG
>OJDV01000166.1_pt1 | contig 27750 bp, 26 predicted proteins | sample 1592911 | NCBI WGS metagenome assembly OJDV01 (sample SAMN05416860, study PRJEB24817) | seawater metagenome | isolation source: Sea water | place: Canada:Atlantic | collected 2013-11 | reverse complement strand
AAATAGTATTAGAATATTTTATAAAATCTTTAACTATAACACGTCTAACAGTTTTCTATATTGCTGTTTACATAACATGAAAATCAAAACACCAACATACTATTATAGCTCTAAATTAGCTCAGAAAATGAAACAAGTGTTTATCATTTTAGTGGCTTTCGTAGCGTCTGTTTCTTTTGCTCAAGACAAAAACAAGGAAAAAGAACTTCAGCTTCAAAAGGCCAATAACTATATTTATGAAGGCAATGAACTTGTTGGTTCTGAGGATTATATTTCAGCAGAAATGGAATATAGAAAAGCAATCTCCGAACAACCAACTAATGTTGCAGGAACCTATAATTTAGGAAATTCCTATTACGAAAAAGGACATTATGATGAAGCCTTATTTCGTCATACACAAGCTGCTGAAAACGCAACGTCCAAAGAAGAAAAACACAAGGCTTATCATAATATCGGTAACATTCTTATGCAAAATAAAATGTGTAAGGAAGCTGTTGTAGCGTTTAAAGACGCATTGCGAAACGATCCAACTGATGACGAAACACGTTATAATTTTGCTATTGCAAAAGAATGTGCTGAGCAACAAAAGGATGAGCAGGATGAAAACGATAAACAGGAGCAAGAACAAGAAAAAGAAGACGAGGAAAAGGATAAAGACGAAAACGAAGAAAAAGAAAACGACCAAGATAAAAAGGACGAAGGAGACGAAGATAAAGAAGATAAAAAGGAAGGAGATGATCAAAAGGATGATCAAGGAAAACCTAAAGATGAAAAAGACGGAAAAGAAGGTGAAAATAAAGACCAACAAGGTAAGCCAGAACCAAAACAAGGACAATTATCTCCTCAGCAAATAAAGAATTTATTAGAGGCTATGAATAACCAGGAACAAAAGGTTCAACAAAAAATCAATGCCGAAAAACAAAAAGGTGTAAAAGTTAAAACAGAAAAAGACTGGTAGTATTTTTTAAATGAGATTTATAAAACACATAACGTTATTATTAATTGTACTTAGTACGAGCATAGTTTCATCACAAATAAAGTTTGAAGCTAAAGTAAGTAAGACTAAGTTAGGTATAAACGAGCGTTTACGTATCGACTTTGAAATGAATAAAGATGGCGATAATTTCAATCCGCCAAATTTTAACGGTTTTACTGTTGTTGGTGGACCAAATACGTCTGTGAGTCAGTCTTGGTTAAACGGGAAACGTTCTTATAAAAAAACCTACAGTTATTTCCTTGCTCCTAAAAAAAGAGGACAGCTTAAAATCACACAAGCAACTATAGAAATTGATGGTGAAGTCTATAAAACTCAAGTTGTAAAAGTTAATGTTACTGCAGCTGTAAAGCGACCAAACGATCCTGATAATGCTGAAAATGTAGCTTCTGAAAACATTCATTTAGTGGCTGAAGTTTCAAAAACAAATCCTTATCTAAATGAAGCCATTACTGTAGTTTATAAACTTTATGTTTCACAAAATACAGGTGTAAGTAACTGGAGAGAAATTGATAATCCTAGGTTTAATGATTTCTGGAGTCAGAATATTAATATTAAAGGACTAAAAATTCAAAAAGGCAGCTATAATGGCGATGATAATTATAGATATGTTGTTTTGCGAAAAACGGTTTTATATCCTCAAAAAACAGGAGAGTTAGAAATAGAACCATTAAGTTTAGATGTCACTGTTGAAGTGCCAACCAAGCGTCGAGATATTTTTGGTGGTAGATTAATGACACAAGTTAATAAGCGTGTTTCAGCTGGTAGTAGAACCATAAACGTAAAATCGTTACCAGACAATGGAAAACCTGATAATTTCTCAGGAGCAGTAGGTAATTTTAAGTTTAATGTGATTACTTCTAAAACCGAATTGAATGCTTCAGAATCATTACAAGCACGAGTAGAGGTTACTGGAAATGGAAATCTAAAACTCTTCGAATTACCAAATTTAAAATTACCAAACTCTCTCGAGGTTTATGAACCTGAACATAATGAAAATGTAAAAACAAATCTCGGTGGAATGAATGGATCTATTTCAGATAGTTACACCATTATTCCCCAGTATAAAGGCAAATATCCTATACCAAGTATTTCGTTTTCCTATTTTGATCCTAAAGCGGAAAATTATAAAACAGTATCATCTGGAGAGATTGTAATTAATGTGCTTGAAGGTCCAGTAAATACTACGAATTCTGATAATAATATCGCATCTATTAACAATGGTAAACAAGATATTGTTTCAACTGGTGATCAGTTTGCATTTGTGAAAACTGAAGCGAATTTAAAGCCGGTAAATTCAAATTATTTTTTCAAGAGTTCTGCATTTTGGACCTCGTTGTTATTGCCTTTTTTAGCAATTCCGCTGGCATTAGTATATCGTAAGAAAAAAGAAGAACGCAATGCAGATGTCTTTGGAAATAGAATTAGAAAAGCAGATAGACTTGCAAAACGTTATTTAAGTGAAGCTAAAAAATCCTTAGGTCAAAAAGAGGCTTTTTATATTGCGCTTGAAAAAGCACTGCATAATTACCTTAAAGCTAAATTACAAATCGAAACGAGCGATTTTAGTAAAGAAAAAATACAAACATTATTAACTGAACGACAAGTTAATAGTGATTCAATACTAGAGTTTATAAATATCCTTGAGCATTGTGAATTGGCAAGATACACACCAATTACTAATGTGGAAATGCAACAAGATTACGACAAGGCAGCTAAAACAATTTCAATAATTGATAAAGAACTGAGATAGTAAATACATTAATGAAGCAACTAATTTACATATTAGCGTTTTTTGGCAGCACACTAACATTTGCTCAAAACAATCAACTTTTTGATGAGGCAAATGCTTTATATAATGACGCAAATTACACTGAAGCTTTAGAAAAATATAAAACAATTTTTGACTCAGGTGAGCATTCTGCAGAACTATATTTCAATATGGCAAATGCACATTATAAGCTGAATCATATAGCACCTAGTATTTATTATTATGAGAAGGCCTTGTTGTTAAAGCCACACGATAAAGACATCCAAAACAATATTGCTTTTGCTAGAAATATGACGGTTGATGCTATAGATTCAGTTCCAGAAGTTGGAATATCAAAACTTATAAAAAATGTCACTAACATGATGAGTTTTGACGCTTGGGCTAAAACATCTGTTGTACTTATTGCGCTTTTTGTAGTGTTTTTTATAGTTTACTACTTCACATATTCCACATCAAAAAAACGATTGGCTTTTGTTACCAGTAATGCGTCCTTACTTCTTGCTATTGCAGCATTAATTTTTGCTTTTCATAAGTTTAAATTGGTTAATAATGATCAACCAGCAATTGTTTTTGCTCAGGAAACAAAGATTAAAAGCGAACCAAATTTAAGAAGCTCAGAAGCTTTTGTGCTTCATGAAGGAACTAAAGTTCAAGTCTTAGATACGGTAAGTAATTGGAAAAAAATTAAGCTTTCTGATGGAAAAACAGGTTGGATAGCTAATGATGATATTAAAATGTTGAAGACTTTTTAGATAATAATTAACAAAATTATCAAAATCAAACTTTATATTTGCTCTTTCGAATTCAACCATGAACAAAAGTATTCTAGCCATTTTCTTTTCATTCTTATTTTTGTCGCTTGCTTTAGCGCCAACTGTGTTGATGGCAATAGACGATTCAATTGATATCTCTTTTTTCTATGATATTTCTGAGGAAGAGGAAGAAAAAGAAGGTAAAGAAGGGAATAAAGAATTTGAAAAATTTGTTGTTGAGGTAGACACTTCAATAGAAAGTTTTATTACTTCAAAGAATAGAGAGCATCTAGAGTATGCTTTTAAAACCTATCAAAAACCTCATCTTAATTTAATTTTCCCACCTCCCGAATTCATTTTATAATTTTTAAAAAACGGACAACTTTGTCCTCAAAAATTATTAAAAATTTGCTATTGAATGATTTCAATGGTATAAATGAATTTATATATGTTTAAAACTATTAAAAACGACTTGCCAGCAAGTATAGTCGTGTTTTTTGTCGCATTACCATTATGTTTAGGTATTGCATTAGCAAGTGGAGCACCACTTTTCTCAGGTGTTATTGCTGGAATTGTAGGTGGAATTGTTGTTGGAGGATTAAGTGGCTCTAAAATTGGAGTTAGTGGGCCAGCAGCAGGTTTAGCTGCCATTGTATTAACAGCAATTGGAACTTTAGGAGGTTATGAAAACTTTTTAGTTGCGGTTGTTTTAGGAGGAGTTATTCAGTTAATATTTGGTTTTCTTAAAGCAGGTATTATTGGATATTATTTTCCATCGTCTGTTATTAAAGGGATGCTTACAGGTATTGGAATTATTATTATTTTAAAACAGATTCCACACTTTTTTGGATATGACAAGGCGTTTACTCTGTTTAATGTAAATGGTGAAAACACCACGACTCAATTGCTAAATATTTTTGATCATATCCAATTAGGTTCAACAATTATAGGAATTTTTGGACTAGCTATTTTATTACTTTGGGATAAAATATTATCTAAAAAGGGTAAAATTTTCCAAATTATTCAAGGACCTTTAGTTGCTGTTGTTTTGGGGATTATATTTTTTGTTGCAACACAAGGAAATTCAACGTTAGCAATAGAATCTTCACACTTAGTAAGTGTGCCTATTCCTGATAGTGTTGATTCGTTTTTAGGACAGTTTAGTTTTCCTAATTTTTCGGCTATTACAAATCATGAAATATGGATTGTAGCTTTTACGATTGCTCTTGTAGCGAGTTTAGAAACCTTACTTTGCGTTGAAGCAACAGACAAGCTTGATCCTCACAAAAATGTAACACCCACTAACCGTGAGTTATTAGCTCAAGGAACTGGAAATATCATTTCAGGTATGATAGGCGGTTTACCAATTACTCAAGTAATTGTGCGCAGTTCTGCTAACATCCAATCTGGAGGACGTAGTAAAATGTCTGCAATCATACACGGATTTTTATTGTTAATCTCTGTGATTTTGATTCCGAGATTATTAAATATGATTCCGTTATCTGTCTTAGCTTCAATCTTATTTATTGTTGGGTTTAAATTAGCTAAGCCATCATTATTTATGAAAATGTACAAATTAGGATGGAAACAATCTATACCATTTTTTGTGACGGTTTTAGGGATTGTATTTATTGATCTACTTTGGGGAATTGGTTTAGGGTTAACTGTTGGTGTTGTTGTAATTTTAATCAAGAGTTTCCAAAACTCTCACTTCTTACATATCGAAGATAAAAGTAATGGGAAGCATAAAATAAAGATGACACTTGCCGAAGAGGTTACGTTTTTTAATAAAGGAGCGATTCTAAAAGAATTAGATAGCTTACCTAGAGACACGCATTTAGAATTGGATGTTCGAAAGACTCGATACTTAGACAATGATATTATTGAAATCTTAGATGATTTTGCATTTAAAGCTAAAGAGCGACATATCGATATTCAATTGATTTCTGAACGTGGAATCGTTGATAATCCAGACAGCTTTATTGAATTTTTTAAACTAAGACCTAAAGCGTCGTAAATACAAAAAAATATGAAAAATAAATATAAAATATTAGTGCTTTCAGATTTAAAAGAGGGTACAAATACGACATTAAAAAACACAGTGAGTTTGTCTAGGATGATAAACGCAGATATTGAGTTTTTTCATGTAAAAAAACCGACGGACATTGTAGAAACCGATAGTCAGTTATCTGCCATGCGAATAATAAGCAAAGAGCACATAATAATTGAGAAGAAAATACAAAATCTTGTCGCTCCAATTTCAGAAGAATATGAAGTAAATATGAATACGTCTTTTGCGTTTGGAAATGTGAAAAATGAAATAGAAAATGCAATTGAAAAAGTAAAACCAGATGTTATTGTTTTAGGAAAAAGAAAGCAAAAAACGTTGAACTTTATTGGAGATAAGATTACCGAATTTGTTTTAAAAACTCACAAAGAAGCTGTAATGATCGCTTCAGATACTTATGGTATTGAGCCTGGTAAAGAATTATCATTGGGCTTTTTTAACAATGAAAAGCAACCATTAAACTTGAATTTCACAGACGAATTAATAGGTCAAACAGAGCAAAGCTTAAAGTCGTTTAACATTGTTGAAAAATCAAATGATACTAGAGAAAAATTAGTGAGCACAACTAATAAAACTGTAGATTATGTATTTGAAAAAAACGACAATACATTTAAAACACTTTCAAGTTATTTGATAAAGAATAAAGTCAATTTATTGTGTGTGAACAGAGGCGATAATACAAAAAATCAAAATAATATAACATCTGATATTAAAGATGTTGTTGATAATGTTAATGTCTCTCTGTTTTTTACAAATGAAAGACCGAACATTGCTAACTAAGTTCTAAATGTATATGAAATATCTGAAGTTTATCTCGTTTTCTGTTTTGTTCTTAGTATTTATGTTCCCAAAAACGGCAGTCGCCCAAGACAGTAATCTTGGAAATTGGCTCATTTATATTGGTAATAAGAAACTAAATGAAAAGTGGAATATCCATAATGAGGTCCAGTACAGAAACTATGACGCCATTGGTGATTTAGAGCAATTATTATTGCGTACAGGTTTGGGTTATAATTTAACCGAAAACAATAATAATATCCTTTTAGGCTATGGTTATATTTTATCAGAAAATTATATAGATGATACCAATGATAAAGTGTCTGTAGAAGAGCATCGAATTTTTCAACAGTTTACAACAAAGCAAAAAATAGGTAAAATAGGTTTAAGTCATCGTTACCGATTTGAGCAACGTTTTGTTGAAGAGGATTTTAAAATGCGTTTCAGATATTTCTTAGGAATTAAAATTCCACTTCAATATAAAGAGGACCATAAGAACCCATTATATCTTTCGGTATACAATGAGATTTTTCTTAATACAGAACCTTCCGTTTTTGACAGAAATCGAGTCTATGGAGGTTTAGGTTATAAATTCTCAAAAACCTTACGATTAGAATTGGGATATATGAACCAATTTTTTGAAACCTCAGGTAGAGATCAAGTAAATATTATTGCGTTTGTTAATTTCTAATTAAAGTTGGGTTTGCATTTTTTAATATTTTAAAAAATTAAACTAACTTAGAAGATTAACACAATAACTAAACTATGAAGAACTTATTTTCAAATATTAAAGGTGATGCTTTTGGAGGAATCACTGCCGGAATTGTCGCTTTACCTCTTGCTCTAGCATTTGGTGTGTCGAGTGGTTTAGGTCCAGAGGCAGGCTTATATGGCGCCATTTTCATCAGTTTTTTTGCTGCGCTTTTTGGAGGAACAGCTACTCAGATTTCTGGGCCAACAGCACCAATGACTGCTGTGAGTATGGTTATCATTGCAGGTATCATTGCTACAAATGATGGTGATGTTGAAAAGGCACTACCAATAATCCTAACTGTTTTTTTATTAGCAGGATTAATGCAAATTGGCTTAGGAATGATTGGTTTAGGGAAATACATACGATATATTCCATATCCAGTGGTTTCTGGTTTTATGACAGCTATTGGTGTTATAATTTTACTAACGCAAATATTACCTTCAATAGGATATTACCCTAAAGAAGATATGGAGTTTGTAGAGCAATTCAAACCTCAAGCAGAAGAACTCATGCTTGAAAACATATTAAAAGAAGAAGCGGGAGAAGGTATTTTGGTTCTTGAAAATTTTAAAGAGACGATTGAGCGTGCTCATCAAATTTCTCCAGAACAAATTTTAAATGAATCTGAAACATTAGCAGCGAAAGAAGCTTCAGGTACAATTGGAGCATTAAAAGTATTACCAAGAGCTTTAAGGAATATTAATTGGTTAGAGTTGTTATTAGCACTTGGAACTATTATTATTATTTATGGCTTTAAACGAATAACTAAAGCCGTACCAAGTACATTAGTTGCTCTAGTTGTAATGTCTGGTATTGCTTATGGTTTTAATTTAGGATATAGACCAATATCAGAAATACCTGGAGGTATTCCAATTCCAAAATTAGAGATGTTTACCAGTTTTAGTTTCGGAAGTATTTCACCATACATATTTTCAGCCCTTACCTTAGCGCTTCTAGGAGCAATAGATTCTTTACTAACGAGTGTGGTTGCAGATAATATGACCAAGACCAAACACAAGCCTAACAAAGAATTAGTTGGTCAGGGTATTGGTAATAGTATAGCAGCTGTATTTGGAGGAATACCAGGCGCTGGAGCAACGATTAGAACTGTTGTTAATATTAATGCAGGTGGAAAAACAAAGCTATCTGGAATGATTGCAGGCGTGATGTTATTAATAATTATGCTGGCATTAGGACCAGTAGCGTCTAAAATTCCTGCCGCAGTATTAGCAGGAATATTAATTACTGTAGGAATTGGAGTAATGGATTACAAAGGCCTAAAGGCAATACCAAGTTTGCCTAAGGATTTAAAATTGGGGCCACTTAAGTTAAGTTCAGAAGTATTAGTCATGATAATTGTATTATTATTATCAACCTTCTGGGATTTAATTTATGCTGTAGGTATTGGTTTGGTAATCGCTTCATTGATGTTTATGAAGAAAATAGGAGATTTAACTGCTGAACGCTCAGATGTCAAATCATTAAAAGAAGAGGCATGGGCAGATGAAGTAGATTTTCCTAAAAACTTAAAAGAAGAAGTATTTATCAAACACGTAAAAGGACCTTTATTCTTTGGTTCAACTAGTGATTTTCAGGCCTTAACTCTACAAATTCCAAATACTGCAAAAACAGTCATATTACGATTAGGTAGAATGCAATATATGGATCAAACGGGATTATATGCAATGGAAGATATGCTTCAAGAGCTTAAGAAAAATGATGTCCAAGTGTTATTTACTGGTTTATTAAAACAACCTAGATACATGATGGAGCGTATTGATATTATACCAGATTTTATTCCTAATGAACACATCTTTAAAAACTTTAAGGATTGTATTGAATTTATAAAACAAAATATAAAAGACGAATATTAAATTAAAACTTAAACAAATGAAAAATATAGCAATTACAAAAGACGTACAAAACGCATTATCACCAAGTAATGTATTACAAGATTTATTAGATGGAAATAGCCGTTTTGTTGATGGTAATTCTTTAGCTACTGATAATTCGGCATTAGTAAGCCAAACTACAGGAGGTCAATTCCCAAAGGCAGTTGTTTTGTCTTGTATTGATTCTCGTGTGCCAGTTGAAACAGTTTTAGACCAAGCTATTGGAGATGTTTTTGTAGCTCGAGTAGCTGGAAATTTTGAAAACGTAGATATCTTAGGAAGTTTAGAATACTCTTGTAAAGTAGCAGGAAGTAAGCTTGTCTTAGTCTTAGGTCATGAAAGTTGTGGTGCGGTTAAAGCTGCCTGTGATGGCGTAGAATTAGGAAATATTACAGCAATGCTTGATAATATTGTACCTGCTGTTAGAAAATCAACGGAAGAAGAGGATGGTTTAACAACTTCAGACAACAAAGCATTTGTTGCAAGAACAGTAAAATATAATGTACAGCTTACGATGGATAGAATTCGTGAGAAAAGTCCAATTTTAGCAGAAATGGAAGATAATGGAGAGATTCAAATTGTAGGAGGTGTGTATAGCCTGCATACAGGAAAAGTAGAAATGGTGTAAACGTTTTTACTGCATAAATAAAAAACTGTCTATAATTAATAGGCAGTTTTTTTATGTTTAAGAGTCATCTTCAGTAGCTTCATTTGAATCCTCTTTCCCTTTGTTTAAAATACTCGGAAAAATCATTGGAGCCATACCTTTTACAGGGTCATAAAGTATAGAGTCTTCAAGATCTTCTTCATCAGCAAACGGAATGGTATTATTCATATTGTCAAAAACAATAAGTAATATACTTAAAATCAAACCAATTTTTAAAGCTCCAAACACACCACCTAGTAATTTATTTAAAATGCCTAATGCAGCAAAATTTGCTAGCTTAGTTAATGCTTTGCCTGCCAGAGAAATGGCCAAAACAATGATTACAAACGTGATAGCAAAAGCAACGATATTGATGTATTTTTCATCCCAATCTAATTTACTGTCTAAAAATCCAGCTGCAAAATTACTAAAATGGATCGCTCCATAAACACCGGCAATTAGAGCCAATAAAGATGCAACTTCTACAAAAAGACCTTTCATAAAACCCCTTATGAGTCCAAAGAGTAAAAGCGAACCTAAAATAATATCAATTAAAGCCATAGTGTTTCAATTTTAACAAACGTACATAAATTTTCTCATTTTAAATTAATAACGCAATTCAAGAGCTTATAGTTTATTAACTTTGCAAATTGTAATTCAAAACATTCCATTTCAAAAGGAAAAATATGGCAAGAGACGAGCAATTAAAAGAGCGATGGGATTTGGTGGTAAAAAAACTATCAGATCAATTTGCAGATGGAGATAAACTAGATTTAGATGCCATTATTTATTTAATCGGAGTACAAGAGTTAGGGCAACTTGATCGTAAATTCAAGAAAGACCACAAAATTGATTTAATGCACATTGCCATTTGTAAACTACTAGCACCTTATGGTTATTATGAATTCGATTTTGCTGATGAAGATGGTTGGCCTCACTATAAAATTAAAGAAGAGTTACCACCTTTAAAAGCAGGTGAGCAAAGTGTTTTAATGAAAGATGCTATTGTTAACTATTTTGTAGAATCAAAGTTTATAGATTAGGAGTTGGGCGTTACCACGAGGGTCGTGCTCTCGGCAGTCGCTTTATATTTGCTGAAAAGTCAAATATAAGAGCTTCAACAAATGCCTCCATCACTAACGCAAATCTGAATTAAATCATTAAATTTGCGGTTCATTTTCATGGTATTATGATAGATAAGATAAAAGAACTCATAACAGAAGCAGAAGCATTTAAGGCACAATCTAAAGAAGAGGTTGAAGCATTTCGTATCAAGTATTTAGGTAAAAAAGGATTACTTAACGACTATTTTGCTGAGTTTAAAAATGTAGCTAAAGAACAAAAGAAGGAATTCGGACAAACCATCAATCAGCTTAAAAAAACAGCTGAAGAAAAGGTAAACGCCTTAAAAGAAGAGTTAGAAAGTAAAGATGATTCTGTAGGTGTTTATGGAGATTTATCACGTCCAGGAGAACCAATTGAAATTGGTGCTCGTCATCCTATCTCTATCGTAAAAAATCAAATTATAGATATCTTTTCACGTATTGGATTTAACGTAAGTGAAGGTCCAGAAATTGAAGATGATTGGCATAATTTTACAGCCTTAAACTTACCAGAGTATCATCCAGCTCGAGATATGCAGGATACGTTCTTTATTCAGACTAATCCTGATGTATTGTTACGTACACATACCAGTTCTGTTCAGGTTCGTTATATGGAAAATAATAAACCTCCCATTCGTACTATTTCACCTGGTCGTGTATTTCGTAATGAAGCAATTTCAGCACGTTCACATTGTTTTTTTCATCAGGTAGAAGGTTTATATATTGATAAAGATGTAAGTTTTGCTGATTTAAAACAAACGTTGCAATACTTCACAACAGAAATGTTCGGGAAGTCTAAAATTCGTTTACGTCCATCGTATTTTCCATTTACTGAGCCAAGTGCTGAGGTAGATGTTTATTGGGGTTTAGAAACCGAAACCGATTATAAAATGACCAAAGGAACAGGTTGGTTAGAAATTATGGGTTGTGGTATGGTAGATCCTAATGTTTTAGAAAACTGTGGTATCGACTCTAAAGAATACTCAGGTTTTGCCTTTGGTATGGGAATCGATCGTATAGCCTTATTACTTCACCAAATTAGCGATATTCGTTTGTTAAGTGAAAATGATGTACGCTTCTTAGAGCAGTTTAAGAGTGCCTTATAATTACTAAGGCACATTCTTATTTACTTTTTCAAAGTGGTTTCAAATAATTTATAAATTCGTCTGTATTCATCAGACCAACTTGAACCTTCTTTAAATCCATGACCTTCCAAAGGAAAAACTGCCAGTTCCCAATTTTCTTTTTTAAGTTCAATTAAACGTTGTGATAAACGAACGACATCTTGAAAATGTACGTTAGTATCAATCATTCCATGAAGCATCAATAAATGGCCTTTTAAACCTTCAGCAAAATACAATGGTGAACTTTGTTTGTATGCATTTGGATCTTCAACAGGTGTATTTAAAATAGGAGACGTATAACCATGATTATAATGCGCCCAATCTGTAACAGATCGCAATGCTGCACCACTTTTAAACGTATCTGGTGAGTTAAACATTGCCATCATTGTTATGAAACCACCATAAGATCCACCATAAATTCCTAATCGATCTTTATCAATATCATGATTCTCAACTAAATATTGAGCACCATCAATTTGGTCGTTTAAATCTATTCCACCCATATGTCTATATATCGCAGTTCTCCAATCTCGACCATAACCTTTACTTGCTCTAAAATCTATTGCTAAAACTGTATAACCATTATCTACTAGAATATTATGAAACATATATTCTCTGAAATATGAAGGCCACCAACGATGAACATTTTGAAGATATCCTGCACCATGAACAAATATGACTGCGGCTCCATTTTTCTTAGCCGCTTCAGGCTTGTATAATGTAGCAGGTACTTCTGCACCATCACGAGCAGTAAAGTTTATAATTTCAGAATTAATCCAATTGTAAGAATCAAATGCTTTTGTAGTAGACGTTGTAAGTTTAGTCATTTCTGCACCTGCTTTATTTGGCATGACATAAAGTTCCCAAGGTTTGTTTGTGAAAGAATACCGAATAGCCAAAGATTTTTCATCTGGAGAGACAGTAACCTCATGACCTCCTAATTGCGAGGTTATTTGTTTCATGCTTCCTCCTTTTGAGGGCAAATGGTAAAAATGCTGTTCATGTGCACTTACTTTATTACTCGTTATAAAGAACGTCTTATGATCTTTTGATAAACTGACCTCTTGAATTTCGAAAGCACCTTGAGTTAGCGCTTTAATTTTTCCAGAATTCACATTTGCAGAATACAAGTGTGAATAACCTGTTTTTTCAGACTTAAACCAAATATTATTAGTGTCTGTCCATCCAATATCTACAGCTGAAAACCATCCTATTCCTGGTCCACCAATCCAAGCATCATCATGTTGTCTGTCTATCAATTTTAAATTACCATTATTCAGATCTACAGACATAATCCATCGGTCTTTATTATCAGCAGAAATAATATTGACAACTGCTTTTCCGTCTTCTGAAAAAATCAAACTATTGATATTAACCTCTCTTTCGTCTTCGTAAGTGTCTTCATATTCATCTGCATTTTCAGCATAATCTTTTAAAAATTCAGGTTTGTCTTTAATACCTTCAATGTCATCTGTGTTAATTTGATAATTCGCTCCTGTTTCTAAATTTAAAATCCAAGACTCGTAAGTATACTGTGGGCTTCCAACGTTAGATCTCGCTTTTAAATCGGTCGTGTAACTACTTTCAGTTACATAATCAGGAACAATAGTTCTCGTGTCTTTAGGTGTTGCGTATAAGTTATACACTACATATTTCAAATCTGGCGTTGCTGAAATTCCGTATACACTTTTATCACCTAAATAAATAGGTTTTAATTTATCCAATTGCATCTGCTCGCTTCTGTAGCTTCTAGCATCACTCTTATTTTTACGCTTTTCTAAGATGTTAATTTGTTCTAACTGATCATCCATGAGCAATTGGTCTAGTGTATTTGGTTCACTTTCTTGTCGTTCTCTTCCTGATTTAAAATCGGTTAATTGTTTTAGAGTACCATCTGCTATTTTCCACTGATAGAGATTACTGTTTTGTTCGTAAAGAATAGATTTATCATCACCAGAAAATTGCGGATTCGATTCATACGCATTAGTATTAGTAAGACGTTTTGTCGTTTTGTTTTTCATATTCAATAAAAACAAATCACCACTTTTTTGATAGACTTTCAGACTGTAATCTTTTGAGAAATCACCATCATTATCTCTTGCTTTTAAAGCATTGAAGGATAATTTTTCAATCTGTTTTGAATTAGTATTAACTTGATACGTAGATCTAATGGTGTCATTATCTGGATTCCAACTAAAATTGATATGACTACTATCGTTGGACCAAGACACATCGGTAGGCAAATAACCTACAAAATCTTCACCTTGCATAATTTGATCTATGGTAAGCTTTGAGTCGTTTTTAACTTGAGCAAAACTTAAACTTGTAATTAAAAGCAGCAGGAAAATTGAACATTGTTTCATTAGGAAATATTAAATGGATTATTTTTGCCTAAATTAAAGTATTTCACAATACCCACGAAATGACATGAGAAAAGATATTGAAATTCCTAATGTAGAAGACGTTTTTGTAGCTGTCGTTCAAGAGCAACATCCAGAATATAAAACCGACGACTGGAATGCTTATATCATTAATAATAAAGATGTAGATCTAGAAACAGTTTTAATTGTTTCAAATGGTTATTCCGAAAAAAAGATTACACCTATAATGCGTCATACGATTAAGCTATTGCCTGCAAGGAGTTATGCGAAAATTGAGTTTATGCAAAATGATGTTTTAGAACTGAATAACGAATTTAAAGTCTCTTTTTTTGAAGGCAATCAGATGCTAGATAAAACGTATCTATTTAGAAAGAATACTATAAACTCTAAAGCTTTACAAACCATTCCTTTAATGCAATTAAAAGGAGTATTGGTAAAATAATTTAAATTGAAGTATGGACGATTTTAAACAACAATTTGAAGATGAATTAAAAAAAGCTAAAGAAAACACAGTGCTTTCTCCAGAATATAAGCGTAAAAAACTCATCATATATTTCATAAGAACAACAATTTCTGTTGTGTTGTTTTATTTGTTTTGGGAGCATAATTGGGTAAGATGGTTTCTTGTGCTTTATATTCCGATAAACCTATTCTCATTGGCTTCTATCTTCGGATGGACTTATTTTTTGAATAGAAAAATTAATCAAACTCGAGAAAAAATTGATGAGTTGGATGAGTTCATTGAAGACTCTGAAGAAGAGTAGTTAATCTAATTTATCAGTCAATTTCTTAAACACTTTTTTAGGATCTTTATTTTCATAAAGAATATCGTAAACGGCTTCAATTATAGGCAATCTCGTCTTTTTTACATTTTTAAGATTGAGTTCATGCGCACTTTTTGTAGCATAATAACCTTCAGCAACCATACTCATTTCCATTTGAGCAGATTTAACAGTGTAGCCTTTTCCAATCATGTTACCAAACATACGATTACGTGAAAATGTAGAATAACCGGTCACTAATAAATCGCCTAAATAAGCTGAGTTATTAATGTTTCGTTTCATTTTGTGCATCTTTTTGATAAAACGTTTCATTTCACGAATAGCATTACTCATAAGTACACTTTGAAAATTATCCCCATAACCTAATCCGTGAGCAATTCCAGCAGCAATCGCATATATGTTTTTTAGCATTACAGCATATTCAGTACCAATAATATCATCACTAATTTTTGTTTTGATATAATTACTAGATAAGGTATCCGCAATAGTTTGCGCTTTTTCAGCATCTGCACAAGAAATCGTTAAATAAGATAAGCGCTCAAGCGCTACTTCTTCAGCATGGCAAGGTCCAGCAATAACTGCAATATTTTCAAAAGGAATGTTATAAATATCATGAAAATGCTCGCCAACCAATAATCCAGATTGAGGCATAATCCCTTTAACGGCAGATACAATGGTTTTTTGAGAAATATCAGCAGAGAGTTTTTCTAATTCAGAATGCATAAAAGCTGAAGGAATTACAAAAATCAAAACATCAGCCCATTCCGCCAATTCATTAATATCATTACTTAATTTGAGCTGTTCAATTTTAAATTCTACCGAACTCAAATAACTCGGATTATGCTGTTCTTTTAGTAAATGCTCTTTAGCATACACGCTTCGCATGTACCAACCCACTTCATCTAAATTTTCGCAAAGCATCTTTACAATAGCTGTTGCCCAACTTCCTGCTCCAAAAACGGCGTATTTTAAAGGTTGATTCATAAATGGATCATCAATTTTTTAGTTATTCAAAAATACACAAAATATAGAGACTTCTATTTATGGCACGCGTTTTGGATTAGATACCATAGTAACCCAAAAATTTAAGATTATGAAAACGATAAAAATACTTTTAGGCTTTGTTCTAAGTGCAACACTTTTAACGTCTTGTTATACCGAAGAAGTGATTATTAACGATTTTGATAATCAACCAGGTATTTCTTTAAATCAATTATTGGGTTCTTATGAGCTTTGGTATGTAGATATCAATCAAACTTTAGGATCTGGTGAGACTCCTTTCTTGCAAATTGCATTTACAATGTCATTTAAAAACGGATTGGTTTACGCTAATAACAATTTAGTTGGTTTTGGAAATCAAGGTAACGGATTTGGAATTGATGTTGGTACTTACGATACATATGATATGATTTTAGATGTGTATCATGATATTGATGGTTACCAAACGTTTGATGTGTATCAAATTGATAATAATACCATAGAGTTATATAATCCTTACAACGACACGTCTTATTTTTTAAATGGATATCAAAGAAGCAATTTTGATTATGACTATGTGTTTTATGATAACATTCATTACTTCCTTCAAGAATATGAAGCATGGGAAAAAACGTATACGAGTGAAATGGGTGTTTTAAATGAATTTGATAATGAGAACTATTTACAGTTTTTAGCTGGAGGAAATGACTCTGAATTTAGAAGTTCTCAAGATACGAACATTGGAAACCCAGATAATATTTACTGGGATTATACTGGAATATATGGTGTAGGAAATATTAGCAATAATATGTACTTAAAAACATTAACATTAGATTATGACTTTTTCGACAATGAATTCTTCGAATTGAGCGTTATAAATGACCAAAGAATAGAATTGTACCATCCAACATCAGATACTGTATATGAATTTACAGGAAGAGGGTATATTCAGTACTTACGAGAGACTGATGCAGAAGGAAGAAAAACAGAAGGAGAAGAACTTAAAAAACGTAAGCAGAAAACTGCTAAAAAAGATAACCCAAGGGTAAACAAAAGGAGCTAAATTTTGGTTGGTTATTTAGTTTCCAGAAACGTCCACCTCATTAATTTGAGCTGGGCGTTTTCTTTTGTTGTGACTTTTTGAAAATTAGTGTGTCTAAAGGATAGATATCTAAGAGATATCTTTAAAATTAACTATTAACTTTAAATCAATATCACATTATGGGATTATTTTCATTTATTAAAAACGCAGGAGCTAAAGTTTTCGGAATAGGTAAAACTACAGATGAAGAAGCAGCAGAAGCAAAAGCAGCTGCAACAGCAAAAGCAGCTATTGAAGAATTAAGGATTGAGGATGCGGCAGCTAGAAACCTTGAAGGAACAATTAAAGATTTAGAATTACACGTTGAAGGCTTAAGAGTGTTTATAGACGATGATATGGCTAGAATTTCTGGTATGGCTTATAATCAAGCAACTCGAGAAAAAGTAATTTTAGTTGTTGGAAATACAGCTGGAATTGCAACAGTTGATGATCAAATGACAGTTGAACATGTAGAGCCAGAATCACAGTTTCATACGGTTGCAAGTGGAGATACTTTAGGTAAAATAGCAAAAAACTATTATGGTAATGCTATGAAGTATCCTGTGATTTTTGAAGCTAATAAGCCAATGTTGACAGATCCTGATAAAATTTATCCAGGTCAAGTATTACGTATTCCACATATGGACTAAAAAGCAAATCAATACACTTACAAACGCTCAGATGAAATAATTGTTTTACTGAGCGTTTTCTGTATCTTTACATGTTTTTTATGATCTAATAATTCTATCCATGAGTAACTCAAATAGTGAAAAACAAAGTCTTAAATCTAGATTCAAAAGATTTATTTTAAAAGTTGTACTTGGTGTGATTGCATTATTTTTGCTTGCATTATGGGCTTGTTCTTGGACGTTCTCAGAAGGAACACGTGCTGGTCAACTAATTAAAATTTCTAAAAAAGGAATTGTATTTAAAACTCATGAGGGAGAACTTAATATGGGAGGACTCAGAGTAGGTTCATCAAACGATGGTTTAGAAGGTAACCTCTGGCAGTTCTCAGTATTAGATGAAACCGTTTTAGAAAAGCTTGAAGCATCAGAAGGGAAACGTGTAAAATTGAGCTATAAAGAACGTTTCAAAGCCATGCCTTGGCAAGGAGACACTAATTACTACATTGTAGATGTAGACTTAATAGATCCTTAATTAATTACTTTTTCTAAATCTTTATATTCATAAGGCTTAGCAATTATAGTTTTGTTTGAATCTAACAACACATAGGTTGGTGTTGCACCTACTCCATAAGCATTTGATATAGGATTGTTCCATTTGCCTAAACCAAGCACATGAATAAAATCTGGATATTCAGAAACGGCTTTTTGCCAACCTTCAGCCTCTTCTTCAAGACCAATAGCAATAACTTTTAAGTTTGGTTTTGAATCTAATATTGTTTTTACTTTAGGTAACTCGTCAAGACAATGTCCACATGTGCTGCTCCAAAAAACAACCAAGTATTGGTCGGCTATAGCTAAATCATGAAGCGTTGTTGTGATTGTTTTTCCATTTTTAGTAATGGCTAAATCAAAATTTTGTGCTTTTTTACCAATCTGATTATTCTGATAGCTTATAAGCCTTTCAGTTAAGCTTAAATAATTCCCTGTTTTGCTCAATTCCATTAAATAGGTGTCAGAAATATAGTTTGCCACCTCTGGATTATCCATATTCTTAAAACGACTCCAAACCATTTCTAGAAGCATGATTTTTATGTCGAGACTACCTTCATCAATACTAGTCATAACATAATCTACATCTGCTTTATAAGTCTCATTTGTTGTGTTTGCTGTCATTCCGAAGATATAAGCTAATACACGATCGACAAGAAAATCAGAACTTTGTAGCAAGGGATTACTAAAATCTATATTAGATAAAAATGTGCGTTTTAAGTTATTAGAGTAGGTAGATAAATCTTCATAGAGTTCAGGAATATAAGGTGTATTTGCTTTGATGAAAGTAGAAGCCATTGTTCCTGTTGACGCATCTTCAAATGCAACTTGAGTATCCTTTAAAGTTTTAAAAATGTCATGAAATCCTTTTTCATCTGTGCTTTCTTGAGTGTAATAATTACTTATGGTTCTGTTTACCATATCCATACTATTCGTATAAGACGACCATAATTTATTCTCATTACTATCTGTAAATTCTAAACCCTTTTCTATGCTATATGTTAGCGATATACTTTCTTTACCATTATAGATTAAATCAAAATTATTTTCTTCTGGAGGAAGTGCATATACAATTTTATAAATTCCAGCAGTTACTGAAGAATCTAAAGCAATACTGAAATGTCCTTCTTCATCAATTTGTGCTCTATCAATATAATCGGAACTTGTTGGAGTCGCATGATATAAAAAAGCATAGGTATAATCTGAAGCTGGTGAAAAGGTACCATTGATACTATGTTGCGAAAACATGCTTAATGGAAAACATAATAGAAAAAAGAGTAAATATCTCATGTGTATGATTTAGTTAAAGTGAAATGGTTACTATTTCACAACTACATTGATTTCAAATATTAAGCCAAATATCTGAATTTTATTGTTTTGATTTGCGTTTTGATCGAATACTTTCAATGACCACTGTTGAAATTATAAGTGTTCCGCCTACAAAGGTATTCCATGAAGGAATTTCGTTAAGAAACAAAAACGCAATTATGATTCCGAATACAGGTTGTGTACTTGAAATAATACTAGCAGTACTGGCTTTAAAATATTTCAAACTATTTACAAATAAAGTGTGACCTATTGCTGTAGTTAATAGTGCTAGAATTAACACATAAGGATATTGAGTTTCAATAGCAGATGTATCCATTACAAATAACGTTGGAATTAATAAAGCGGTCAAAATTAATACTTGATAAAACATCAACATACTACCATTGTAGTTCGATATGTGTTTTTTTAAAATTAGGTTTCTAATAGCATAGCAAACTGCTGAAAGTATTCCGAATGAAACACCTTGTAAAGCCGAACTTTGTAAATCTAATTCTGGAGCTAAATAAAAAACACCTAGCAAGACCAAGCCACCAAGTAATAAATGCATAGGATCAAATTTCACTTTAGAAAAGAGAGGTTCGATAATAGCAGTTATCAATGGAAATGTGAATAATGACAGCATTCCTATAGCCACATTTGAAACTTTTAGAGCATAGAAATATGTGATCCAATGTGCGCCTAAAAAAATAGCGGAAATAATAAAGGTGAGTTTGTCAGGACCAGTATGAATTTTGAGTTTAATCTTTTTGTATCTACAATACGCAAATATAAATACAGAAGCTAGAGCACATCTCCACCAAATGATTACTGGTATTGGCATATCTATGTATTTGCCTAATGCGCCAGATGTACTAATAAATATAGTAGCAACAGTTAACCAAAGCACATGATTTAGATGTGCGTTTTTCATATATCTTGAAGTCTGCTTAACGCTTGTCTAACCGATTTTATTTGTTCAAAGGTTAAAAGTAAACGCAACCCATTTCTGGTTTGTTTTTCTTTCATCTTACAATCTTTAGGTCTTGTTTGAATATATTTTAAAACTTTAGTAAAGTTATCACTTTGGTAAAACGGACTTTGTTGGTCGTTGATGAAATATCCAACAAATCGACCTTTTTTCATAATAATTTTTTCTAACCCGATTTTTGTTGCAATCCATTTAACACGTACACTATTAAGCAGATCTACAACCTGAATAGGCAACTCTCCAAAGCGATCAATAATATCAGTTTCAAAAGTATGAAGTTCCTCTTCTGTTTTTAGTGTGTTCAGTTTGGTATATAAATTCAAACGTTCAGTGATATTATTCACATAATCATCTGGAAACAGTAATTCGAAATCAGTATCAATAGTTATGTCTTTAACGTAATCTTTCTCTTTTCCGTCGTCTTGATATAGATCTTTAAACTCGTTTTCTTTGAGTTCTTCAATAGCTTCATTTAGGATTTTTTGATAGGTATCAAAGCCAATATCATTAATAAAACCGCTTTGTTCGCCTCCTAATAAATCACCTGCACCACGTATCTCTAGATCTTTCATAGCAATGTTGAAACCACTTCCAAGTTCAGTAAATTGCTCCAAAGCTGTGATGCGTTTTCGAGCATCATTTGTCATTGCTGAATATTCTGGAGTAATGAAATAACAAAAGGCTTTTTTATTACTTCTACCTACACGACCACGCATTTGGTGTAAATCGCTCAATCCGAAATTATTCGCATTATTGATAAAAATGGTATTTGCATTTGGAACATCTAAACCACTTTCAACAATTGTAGTACTTACTAAAACATCAAACTCACCATTCATAAAAGCAAGCATAAGATGTTCTAGCTTTTTACCTTCCATTCGTCCATGACCAATACCAATTTTCGCATCAGGAACTAACCGCTGAATCATTCCAGCAACCTCTTTGATGTTTTCAATTCGATTATGAATAAAGAAAATTTGTCCACCACGTTGAATCTCATAAGTAACAGCATCTCGTATAGTCTCTTCATTAAAGCGAATCACATTACTTTCTATTGGATAGCGATTTGGAGGAGCTGTGGTAATTACCGATAAATCACGAGCTGCCATTAAACTAAATTGTAAAGTTCTAGGAATTGGAGTTGCAGTAAGTGTCAACACATCCACATTATCTTTTAGCGTTTTTAGTTTCTCTTTTACAGCGACACCAAACTTCTGTTCTTCGTCAACAATTAGTAAGCCTAAATCTTTAAACTTCACATTTTTATTAACCAATTGATGTGTTCCAATAATGATATCGACATGTCCTTTTTCTAACTTCTCAAGTGTTTCTCTTTTTTCTTTAGCAGTTCTAAAACGGTTGAGGTAATCTACAGTCACTGGAAAATCTTTAAGACGTTCAGAAATTGTTCTATTGTGTTGATAGGCTAGAATTGTCGTTGGTACTAAAATAGCGACTTGTTTTCCATTGTCAACAGCTTTAAAAGCTGCTCGAATAGCCACTTCAGTTTTGCCAAAACCAACATCACCACAAACGAGACGATCCATTGGTCGTTCACTTTCCATATCTGCTTTAATATCTGCAGTAGATGTGATTTGATCCGGAGTATCCTCATAAATAAAAGACGCTTCTAACTCATGCTGAAGATAACTATCAGGTTTGTATTGATATCCTTTTTCAAGTTTACGCTTTGCATAGACTTTAATAAGGTTGAATGCAATTTCCTTAACACGAGATTTTGTTTTCTGTTTTAGGGTTTTCCAGGCTTTACTTCCAAGTTTATAAATTTTGGGAGGTTTACCATCTTTACCATTAAACTTGGTGATTTTATGAAGTGAATGGATGCTTAAATATAGAATGTCACGCTCGCCATAAACTAATTTTATGGCTTCTTGTTTTTTGCCTTCAACATCAATTTTTTGAAGTCCACCAAACTTTCCAATACCATGATCAATATGTGTTACATAATCTCCAATATCTAAATTGGTTAATTCTTTAAGCGTAATGGCTTGTTTTTTAGCATAGCCATTTTTGAGGTGGAATTTATGGTAACGTTCAAAGATTTGATGATCTGTATAGCACGTAATTTTTTGGTCGTGATCTATAAAGCCTTGATATAATGAAAGTACAATCGTTTTGTAATGCACATTTTCTTCTACATCTTCAAAAATATCATGAAATCTCTTGGCCTGCTGTTCGCTTACACAGGCTATATAGTTTGTGTATCCCTTTTCGTGATTATTGTTAAGGTCTTCAATTAATAAATTGAATTGTTTATTAAATGATGGTTGAGGTGTTGTTTTAAATTCAATATTGGTTGCAGAAAACACACTAGTTGTTCCAAATTCAACTAAACTAAAATCTATAAGTTGACGTTTCAGCATTTCAGCATTACAGAACAATTCCTCAGGTTTTGAATGTTTTAATTCTGAGGATAAAGCTTCAAATGTTTCTTTTGCTTTTCCGAAGAACTCATCAATTCTTGAAAAGAGTAAGTCGGTATTTTTTGAAAACACTACTGTTTTTTGTGCGATGTATTTTAGAAAACTTTGTCTACTTTCTTCTAAAAATTTATTAGCAACATTAGGAATGATACCTATCTTTTTAATTTGCTCTGTAGAAAGTTGGGTTTCTACATCGAAGGTTCTAATGCTATCCACTTCATCGCCAAAAAACTCAATACGATATGGCTCGTCATGAGAAAAAGAAAACACATCTACAATGCCACCACGAACTGAAAATTCTCCAGGTTCTGTTACAAAATCTACGCGTTTAAATTTATATTCAAACAAGACTTCGTTTACAAAATCTAGAGACAATTCATCACCAACAGAAATCTTTAAGGTATTCTTTTCAAGTTCACGACGTGTAACTACTTTTTCGAAAAGCGCATCAGGATAAGTGACGATGACTGCAGGCTTTTTCCGAGAATTGATTCGGTTTAAAACCTCTGCTCTTAATAATACATTAGCGTTATCTGTTTCTTCAATTTGATAAGGCCTACGATAACTTCCAGGATAAAAAAGGACATCCTTATCATTAAGCAATACCTCTAAATCGTTAAGATAAAACGCAGCCTCTTCTTTATCGTTAAATACTAGTAAAAACGGCAGTTCAGAAGCTTTGAAGGCTTCGCTAATAACTAACGACAATGATGAGCCAATTAAACCCTTTATGTGTAATTTTGCTCCAGTTTGAGCAATAGAAGTCTGCAGATTTTGCATTTGCAAAGCCTGTGCATACGTTTGCGAGAGAATGGTTTTACTCAAGACATTTTATTTTGTGCAAATATAAAATATTTGTGCTTTGGCGTATTGTTAAAATGTATTAATAAAACTATCTTTGTGCCACTTAAAAATTAAAATATATGTCATTTTCAGAATTATTCGAAAGCGGATTTCAAAAACGTAATGAAGATCATTTTGCAGCAATTGTAAGAGTTGCAATGAGTGATGGGATTATTAACGACGCAGAAAAATCATTTTTAGACCGTCTAGCAACACGTTTAGATATTACAGAAACCGATTATAAAAATATACTTAAAGATTATAAGAGTCATCCAATTAATCCTCCATTATCGTACGATATGCGTTTAGAACGTCTTTATGATTTAGCTCGTATGGTTTGGGCAGATCATATTGAAGGACCAGATCAAGTCGGTTTATTAGAAAAATTATCTATAGGGTTAGGTTTTAATCAAGACAACGTAAAATACATTACAGATAAGGCGCTGACTTTAGTGCATTATGAAGTAGATCTTGATGACTTTATAAATAAAATGAAACACATGAATCAATAAACGATTCTTAGTTATAGAGTTTAAGCAGTCTGAAAAGACTGCTTTTTTTATGCGTTACGCATAAATTCTTCAGCTTTTTCTACCATGTTTTTACTACCACAAATAAAAGGTACACGTTGGTGTAATTCGGTAGGTTCAACATCCATAATTCTTGTAAACCCATCACTAGCACTGCCTTTGGCTTGTTCTGCTAAAAATGCCATTGGATTACATTCGTAAAGCAATCTCAATTTACCATTAGAGTTTTGTGAGCTTTTAGGATATAAATAAATTCCACCTTTAATCATATTTCTGTGAAAATCAGAAACTAATGATCCAATATATCTACTCTTATAAGGTCTATCACCTTCTTCCTCTTGGCAATACTTAATATAATTTTTTATCCCTTGTGGAAAGTGAATGTAATTTCCTTCGTTAACAGAATAGATTTGACCATCTTCAGGGAATTCCATGTCTGGATGTGATAAATAAAATGATCCAATTGCAGGATTTAAAGTAAATCCGTTAACACCATCTCCTGTCGTATAAACGAGCATAGTAGATGTTCCGTAGACCACGTATCCAGCTGCTACTTGTTGATTCCCTTTTTGAAGAAAATCTTCAATCGTTACAGGTGTTCCTACTGGTGTTACTCTTCTGTAGATTGAAAAAATTGTTCCTACAGACACATTAACATCAATATTAGAAGAACCATCTAAAGGATCAATTAAAACGATATACTTGTTTTGGTGGTTTTCATCTTGGCTATTTATAGAAATAAAATCATCTTCTTCTTCACTAGCGATTCCACAAACAATATTACGTTTGGTCATGGTTTGAATAAACTTATCATTAGCGTAAACATCTAGTTTTTGCTGATCTTCACCTTGTATATTTGTGTCACCTGCAGTCCCAATAATATCAACTAAACCAGCTTTGTTTACTTCGTGATTTACTACTTTAGCAGCTAGTCGAATTGAATTTATAAGTCTTGATAACTCTCCAGATGTGTATTTAAACGAGGATTGATTTTCGATAATAAACTCTCCAAGAGTTTGATTTTTTTGAGACATTTATTCTAAATGATTAGTTTATGCAAATATCGTATTTTTTAACAAACTACAACGTTTTCGCTAGGCTTTTAATGTTTTCTTAAACATAACTTTTAAACTATCTTTACCTAAATTAATTTTAAATGAATATTAACGTAAGAGTAGCTGTAAAAAAAGATATGCCAGAAATCTTTGACCTAATTAAAGAATTGGCTGTTTTTGAAAAAGAGCCTCATGCCGTTTCTATTACAGTTGAAGATTTAGAGGTTTATGGGTTTGGAAATCATCCTAAATTTCATTGTTTTGTTGCTGATGTTGATGGAAAAGTAAAAGCGATGGCTTTGGTTTATATGCGTTTTTCAACATGGAAAGGTCCAATTTTGCACTTAGAAGATTTAGTTGTTAAGCAAGACATGAGAGGTCATGGTTTAGGCACTGCGCTTTTAGACGAAGTTGTTAAATATGGCAACGAGTTAGATGTGAAACGCGTAAGTTGGGAAGTCATTGATTGGAATGAACCAGCTATAGAGTTTTATGAGAAAAAAGGAGCAGACGTGAAACGTGATTGGGATGTTGTTCACTTAGATGAAGACGGAATAAAAAATTATTTATCAAAATTATAACATGCAAGTATTTAAATTTGGAGGTGCTTCAGTAAAAGATGCTAATGGTGTAAAAAATTTAGCAAAAGTTTTACAAGATGTCGGTTATGATAATACATTAGTTGTGTTTTCTGCTATGGGAAAAACGACCAATGCAATTGAATTAGTTATTAAAAATTATTTTGAAAATAAAAGTGAATTACAAAGCTCAATACAAGATGTAAAAAAATATCACAACGAAATTTTATTAGACCTTTTTGAAAATACGCAACATCCAATATTTAAAAAAGTAGCTTCTATTTTTCAAGATTTAGATCATTTTTTAAGTCGCAATAAATCTCCAGATTATAATTTTGTATACGATCAAACTATTGGCTTTGGTGAGTTGACTTCAACACTAATTATCAGCGAATACTTAAATTTTATTGGTATTCAAAATAGTTGGTTAGATGTTCGAAATTTCATCAAAACAGATAGCTACTATAGAAGAGCAAATGTAAATTGGGAACGAACACAAATCGCCATAAAAGAAAATTTTGATACTAAATTATTAAATATTACTCAAGGATTTATAGGGAGTGACGCTAATAATTTCATGACTTCTTTAGGACGAGAGGGAAGTGATTATACTGCTGCTATTTTCGCATATTGTTTAAATGCTCAAAACGTTACGATTTGGAAAGATGTACCAGGTATACTAAATGCAGATCCACGTTATTTTGAAAATGCTCAGTTACTGCATAGTATTTCTTACAGAGAAGCTATCGAGTTAGCCTTTTATGGTGCATCTGTAATTCATCCTAAAACACTTCAACCTTTACAACAAAAAGAAATTCCGTTATTTGTAAAATCTTTTTTAAACCCAAAAGATGAAGGGACGAAAGTTGCTAAAGGCATTAGGTTATCACCAAATATACCTTGTTATATCGTCAAGAAAAATCAGGTTTTAGTTTCACTATCCTCATTAGACTTTAGTTATATCGTCGAAGAGAATATTAGTGAGATTTTTAAGTTATTACACTATTATAAGATGAAAGTTGATGTTATTCAAAATTCTGCAATTAGTTTTTCAGTCTGTTTTGAAAACTCATATAATAATCTTGAGCAATTGCTTCAGCATTTAAAAGCAAAATTTAATGTAACGTCGTACGAAAACGTTAGTCTTTATACTGTAAGGCATTATAATAAACAAGCAATAACGTCTATAGAAAAGGATAAAACATTGTTATTAAAACAATTAACACAAGAAACAATTCAAATCGTAACTAAATAAACAATTTAGTACATTTACAGTCATGACCAAACCACCAGATATAGGATTAGTTACCGCAAAAGAAGTTGCAAAAGCCATCAATGTAGATAAGTATGGTTTTATAGGAACTTTTGTTGGTTGGTTATTAATGAAACTTCTTAAAATATCAACACTTAATAAAATTTACAAGCGTAATAAGCATTTAAGTGATGGTGAATTTCTAGATGGTATTTTAGATGATTTTCAAATAAAATTCGAAATTCCAGAAGAAGATTTAAAACGATTACCAAAGGATGGCGCTTACATAACCGTTTCTAATCACCCTTTAGGAGGAATTGATGGTATTCTATTATTAAAGTTAATGATAGAACAACGAAAGGATTTTAAAATTATAGCTAATTTTTTATTACATAGAATTGAACCGCTAAAGCCTTATATTATGCCTGTCTCTTATACACATCTGACGCTGCCGACGATCTACTCTGTGTA
>OJDV01000165.1_pt1 | contig 27769 bp, 17 predicted proteins | sample 1592911 | NCBI WGS metagenome assembly OJDV01 (sample SAMN05416860, study PRJEB24817) | seawater metagenome | isolation source: Sea water | place: Canada:Atlantic | collected 2013-11 | reverse complement strand
GATCTACACAGAGTAGATCGTCGGCAGCGTCAGATGTGTATAAGAGACAGGCTCTTGAGGTAGGCTATTATAACTATTGCTTTCCTTTATTTTACTCAAATGGAGTCCTCGTTGAAATAATATTTTTGCTATGCTCTCCGTATCTTCAAATTTATTAATACGCATAGCACATTGCATTGCATTATAAAGATCCACAGAATGAATATAATTTACATTTGAAAATCCTTTTTTGTAAAGTTGTAAAGCATTTTTAAAATCTTTATCCAAAATACTCTGTTCAGCATCGTTCGTATATGGATAATATTCTTTTAAATAGTCAACTTCCTTCTCTTCACCGCATGAAAAGAGTAGAACTAAGTAGCACGAATAAATAAAGTTCTTCATTCTACTACTTCTTTCGCATCATCAACATTTCTGCTAATTCAATTAAAGGCTGTTTCAATTCAGTGGCAGCCTTAATTTGATCCAATGCTGCTAGACTTTCATCAAAATAATCCTGCATTGCTGATTTAGTAATCTCTGGAATGTTCAGCTCATTGTACATCCCTAATACACCTGATACTTTTTCTTCGTCAGAAGAATTAGTCGATATTAATTGATCTAATCGATCCGATTGGTTTTTATCAGCTCTTTCCATTGCTGTCAGCATGAGAAAGGTTTTCTTATTCGAAATAATGTCACCCCCTACTCGTTTACCAAAATCTTCTTGTTTGGCATAGCAATCTAAAAAGTCGTCTTGAATTTGAAAAGCAATTCCAATTTTTTCTCCGAATTTATAGATCAATTGGGCATCTTTTTCAGATGCTCCAGATTCAAAAGCTCCTAGTTGTAAACTGCAGGCCAGTAAAACAGCAGTCTTCAAACGAATCATTTCAATGTAATCCTTAGCTGTTACATCATCCCTCGTTTCAAAGTTCATGTCAAACTGCTGTCCTTCACAAACCTCAATTGCAGTTTGGTTAAAAACGGTTAACATTTGACTCAGCTTCTCAGGGTTTCCTTTTGCCAGTAATTGATACGCTTGCACAAACATTACATCGCCAGAAAGTATAGCAACATCTCTATTCCATTTGACATGCACTGCAGGCTTTCCTCGGCGAATTGGCGCTTCGTCCATAATGTCGTCATGCACCAATGTAAAATTGTGAAATACCTCCACAGCCATTGCCAAGTTCATGGCCTTTGTCAAATCACCACCAAACAATTGGGCAGCTAACAAACACAACGTTGGTCGAATTCGCTTTCCTCCCAACCTCATGGTATATCCAATAGGGTCATACAATTCTGCAGGTTTTCCTGAGAAATCGAATTGATTAACCTCAACTTCAACTTGCTGACTCAAATCTTGCCAAGAATAAATCATACTATAAAAAGTAGGAAGGATTATCTATCACCTTTTTAAGTCCCTCCTCTAAAGATAGTGGTTCTTTGCCAAGCAACTGCAACATCTTACCAGTATCGGGTTGTCTTCTTGTCATATCTCCTTCTTCCAAAGGTGGTAAATGAACAATTTTAGAGGTAGAGTTTGCGACTTTAATAATTACCTCTGCAAGCTCTAAAACGGTATAGATTTTATCTGAACCGATGTTCACTACATCATTCATTACTTCATCTTTCATAAAGGCATTTACGCATGCCTGAATGTTATCGTCTACAAAACAGAAAGTTCTTGTTTGAGAACCGTCGCCATAAATGGTGATGTCCTCATTTTTCATTGCTGCAGCAATAAATTTAGATACAACAAAGTCTTTACTCTGAAGTGGCCCGTAGGTATTAAAGAATCTAAATATAGTATAGTCTAAATCATACTCTTGCTTATATGATTTTAGAAATGCCTCCCCAACGTTTTTAACAATTGCATAGGGCAATCGAGAGTTTAATGGTGTAGTATACTCATGTTGCGGTAATTCTACTGGTTCTCCATACACTTCTGATGAAGAAGAGAAGAAAATTCTTTTAACAGATGTATTCTTACACAAATCCAAAACGTTTCTCATTCCTTTCAGATCATCCAACACCATAATTGGATTCTCGATAGTCCGTTTTACGCCAACTACTGCTGCATAATGAAATACATAATCAAAACTATTTCCATAAAAAATACTGGAAATAACCTGATTGTCATTTACATCGCCTTTTATAAACGTAACGTTATCCAACTTTGGGATCCGGGTTACGTCACCCGTCAACAAATTGTCCACTATGGTAATAACATTGGTTTTGTCTTCAGACAATTTATGTGCTAATGAACTACCTATAAATCCTGCTCCTCCAGTAATTAATATTTTCCTTTTACCCACCTTACACTAAATTCATTAAATATGTACCATAACCACTTTTCAAAAGCGGCTCGGCTAATTTTTTCAATTGCGATTTATCAATAAATCCTTGTCTAAAAGCAATTTCTTCCAAACAGCCAATTTTTAATCCTTGGCGTTCTTCAATTACTTCAACAAATTGACCTGCTTGCATTAAAGAAGTAAACGTGCCAGTATCTAACCACGCCGTTCCTCTATCTAATATGGCAACTTGTAATTTCCCTCTTTCCAAGTATACTTTGTTTACATCGGTAATTTCGTACTCTCCACGCACGCTTGGTTCTAATTCTTTTGCAATACTAATGACATCATTATCGTAGAAATAAAGTCCCGGAACCGCAAAATTTGACTTTGGATTCTCCGGTTTTTCTTCAATTGAGATGGCTACTTGATTTTCATCAAATTCAACCACTCCATATCTCTCCGGATCAGAAACATGATACGCATATACAATTCCTCCATCAGGATTATTATTTGCTTGTAACAACTTTCCCATTCCACTTCCGTAGAAAATATTGTCTCCTAAAATTAAAGCCACTTTATCGTCACCAATAAAATCTTCACCAATTACAAAAGCTTGAGCTAAACCATTCGGAATTTCTTGTATCGCGTATTGAAAGCTGCATCCAAATTGAGACCCATCACCTAATAATTTCTTAAAACTTGCATTATCATGCGGAGTGGTAATAATTAAAATTTCACTAATGCCTGCATTCATTAAAACCGACAACGGGTAATAAATCATTGGCTTATCGTAAACAGGCATTAACTGCTTGCTTACTGCCAAAGTTAAAGGGTGAAGCCTAGTACCCGACCCTCCTGCTAATACTATTCCTTTCATAGTTCTAATTTAATACAAGTGCATTATTCTGATTTCCAAATTAAGGATTCTGTATCCCTTTTATTCCAAGCTCATCTAAATCAATGTCCTCTTCTTCATCAAGTAATACAACAATGGACTCAGACTTAAATGCCTTTGTTGTAACCCAATGGTCAAAAAACAACAATAAAGAAGGTAACAAAATCAGGTTCGAGGCCATTGCAATCAATAAAGTTAAGGAGACTAAAAGCCCTAACGCAATCGTTCCGCCAAACTGAGAGGCAGTAAACACTCCAAAACCAAAGAATAAAACGATAGAAGTATATATCATACTCACTCCCGTTTCTTTTAAGGCACTAATTGCTGCTTCTCTCAAATTCAATGAATGTTTGCTTAGTTCTTGGCGGTATTTTGCTAAAAAGTGAATCGTATCGTCGACAGAAATACCAAATGCGATACTAAAAATTAGAATGGTAGATGGCTTTATAGATATTCCGAAGTAACCCATAATAGACGCCGTTAGCAACAGTGGCAATAAATTGGGCACTAAACTTACCAACACCATTCTAGCGGAAGAAAATAAGATTGCCATAATAATAGCAATCAATACAATCGCAATTCCCAAACTTAAAAAGAGGTTTTTTACCAAATAATTTGTTCCCGCCAACCAAACAACAGATGTTCCTGTGAAATTAATGGTATACTTTTCAGCAGGAAATATAGAATCAACTTTAGGTTTCAATTCTGACAAAATAGTTTCCATCCTATTTGAACCAACATCAGCCATCTGAGCGGTAATTCTTGTTATTTGTTTATTGCTATCCAAGTAAGAGTTTAACAACCCCTCATTCTCTCCGTTATTAGAGGTCAAGTAGGGTCCTAAAAAACTTTTTTCTTGGTTGTTAAACAAAGAATACTTTTTAGGATTACCTCCATAATAGCCTTGTTTTGCAAACTTTAACCCCTCTACGATAGAAAGCGGTTTAGAAAATTCAGGATATTCGCCTAACAGTTTTTGCAGTTTATCTATTCGTTTTAACGTGGACAATTTGGTAGCTCCTCCTTTCTTGTTCGTTTCAACAGTTACTTCAAATGGTAAAACCCCCTGAAAATTTTCTTCAAAAAATTTCAAATCCAGATAAACTGGATCTTGACGTGGTAAGTCATCGGCGATATTACCGGTGGTTTTCATTAGTGTTACTCCATAACCAGCGACCGCTATAATAATTGCTGTGGTGATAAAAACGATTTTCCTGTGTCCTGTTACAATGTTTACTAGATGATTCACAACCACATGGACCCATTGGCGTTCGAGATGCTTTGTATGCCTTTCTTTTAAAGGTTTTTGAAAACTTAATATAATTGGTAAAAGCGTAATAGAAATTACAAAAACAGAAAGAATTCCGAAAGTAGCAACAATTCCAAATTCAATTAAAATATTACTGTCTGTGAAAATGAACGTTCCAAAACCTAATGAAGTAGTTGTATTGGTTAAGAAAATTGCATTTCCAATTTTGTTAATTGCCGTTTTCAACGCCTTCACTTTGTTTCCGTGCCGCTTGTATTCTTGATGGTATTTATTGATAATGAAAATACAATTCGGTATTCCAATTACAATAATTAATGGAGGCATAAGGCCTGTCAAAATGGTAACATCAAAGCCTAATAGCGCCTGAATACCAACTGACCAAACTACACCAACTAAAACAATTACCATTGAAAACGCCATGGCTCTGAATGATCTGAAAAAGAGCAATAAAATCAAAGAAGTAATGAGCACCGCCAATAAAATGAAGAGCTTTATTTCGGCACTTACTTTTGTGGTGTTGTTTGCTCTGATAAAGGGTAAACCCGAGTAACGAACGTGAAGATTTGTATTTGCTTTAAAAATATCAATTTCTGTGTGCAAATCGTCCATTAACGCCCTTCTATCTTTGGAATCCAACAATTTACGATCTAAAGTAAGTGCCATCAACGTGGTCTTTTTATCCTTACTATATATAAACCCTTCGTAAAAAGGTAGGCCATAAACTTCTGTCAATACGCTATCTAACTCGGCTTGAGTTTGCGGTACGTTTGCAATAACTGGATAAGGAACTAATCGTTTGTTGACTTTATCTTTCTCCAAACCAAAAACGTTGGCCATTGATACAACTTTATCAATTCCTTCAACCTCTTTTAATCGTTCGGACAGTTTATACCATTCCTGAAAATTTTCGAGATTATACAATTGGTCGTCTTTAACTCCAATAACCATGATGCTCCCATCTTGCCCAAATTGCGCTTTAAATTTATTAAAGACCTGAAGTGTAGAGTCTGACTCGGGCAACATTTGCGCCATCTCGTAACTCATCTTTACCGACCTAGAGTGGTAACCAAAGAAAGCAGTAAGTGCAGCAAGCACAAAAATGATTAGGACTCGTTGCCTTAAAATAAAACTTGAAAAGGTTTCCCACATATGTAAAACGCAAAGTTTATTGCCGTCAAAATTGTGTTTTCAGCAAGCTGCAAATATCGAACTTTAATAGCAGCCCATAAAATTAGGCAAGTTGATTAAGAAAATGCAATTTTATTGTCCATAAAACAACAATGCTTATGCAAATAGAATTCCCAAAAGACGCCAACGAAATACTATATTTTTTGGATTTAATTGGAACTTTAGTATTTGCAATTAGCGGCTCTATGGCTGCATCTTCCAAGAAGTTAGATTTGTTCGGAGCCGCCTTTATTGCATTTGTTACAGCAGTTGGCGGTGGTACAGTTAGAGACCTATTGCTGGGAACCACTCCTGTAGGGTGGATGCAAAACACTATGTACATCTATGTTATATTGAGCGGAGTTGGCATTACTTTTTTATTTAAAGGGTGGGTAAGAAAGCTAAGAAGAACCCTATTTCTGTTTGATACCATTGGAATTGGTGTATTCACAATATTAGGCCTGAGTAAGGCGCTCATGTTAGAAGTTCCTGCGCCCATTGCAGTAATGATGGGAATGTTTTCTGCCGTTTTGGGTGGTGTAATTCGAGATATGCTAATAAATGAAATTCCATTAATTTTTAGAAAAGAGATATACGCCATGGCCTGCGTTGCCGGAGGAACAGCCTTTGTTTTTCTGCAAGATGTCTTAAGTTTTGAATGGAATGTAGTTGCTACAATTTGTCTCATCATTGCAATAAGGATCATAGTTATTAAGTTTAAACTAGGTCTTTCGGGGATTGACGACACAAAGCGAAGAATTTTTACAAAATTGGAATAAGCAAAACTGGTATCTTATTTGCTTAAAAGAACAGTATCGAAACACACCAACATGAATTGGAAAAGAATAACACTGAGTTTATTTATTGTATTTGTAGGCTTTTCAGCTTGCAACAAAACAACTCAACCCAAGCAAAAAGAAACCTTAATTAAAAACTATGACACCTACGAAGCCGATTGGAAAGCCATTGAAAAAATGGAACAAAAAGGCATGGGCAATAGTATTATTAACAAAGTTGATACAATTTTATCAAAAGCGCTTGCAGAAGAAAATACAGCGCAAATTTTCAAAGGCTTAGCATATCGGTCAAAGTATACCAATCAAATTGAAGAGGAGTCCAGCTTAGTAATTTTCAATCAATATGAGGTGCAGATTGAGAAATCAAAATTCCCTTTAAAACAGCTTTTACATTCTGCTACTGCTGAATTATACCATCAGTATTACAGCCAAAATAGATGGAAATTTCAAAATAGAACTTCAACACAAAGTTTTGACAAACTAGACATACGAACCTGGAGTTTGCAAGACATTTTGAATAGGGTCGACAAGCATTATGAGCAATCGTTAACTGAAAAGGAAGATCTATTGAGTTACCCTATTGATAATTTACAAGCCATTTTACACTTGCCAGATGTCAATGCTTCATTGAATCAGTTTGATGGAAAAAATTTACAACCCACTCTTTTTGATTTTATAAGCAATAGGGCACTACAACATTATCAGCGTAATGAAGGCAGAGTGAACACACCTCAAATAGAATTTAAGGCGGATGATTATCCAGTATTTAGTCCTGCAATCCAGTTTTTACAGATTGACTTTAAAAGCACTGATTCAAGTTCAAATGATTTAAAAACAGCACAATTATTTCAACATTTAGTTAAGGTGCACCTGAATGATGACAACAAGTCTCCCTTATTGCATGTCGAATTATCTAGGTTGAGACATTATTACTCTACTTCTAAAAAAGAGAATAAAGACAGTTTGTATTTGAAGGCATTGGAAGTTTTGAAACAACGTTTTGTAGGAACCGAGAATGCAACGGAAATTGAATATGCTCTAGCTAAATTTTATTATGATCAAGGAAAAGCTCATTCTGAAGAAGAAACTGAAAACAAATGGGATATTAAAAAAGCGTATGATATATGTTCGGAAGCAAATGGGGAATCCTACGGAGCAATTCAATGTAAAGTATTGTTGGCCCAAATTGAAAGTAGAAGTTTAAGTCTACAAACAGAAAAAGTTTACTTGCCTTCAGAAGAAATTAAATACAAAATAGAAGCAAAAAATATTGATAGCTTGTATTTCAAATTGATTCGAATTCCCAATGCCATTGAAGCGCATAATAGTCAAGATAAATCAACGGAAGAATACATCAAGCGACTATACAAAATTGAGGGTGTACAAGAGTGGACCCTACAGTTAACAGACCCTGGAGACTATAGGAAACATAGTTTTGTTTTTTCTACTAATGCGCTTCAAAAAGGAAAGTACATTTTATTAAGCTCGACAAAAGAAGATTTTACCCAACAATCAGCAACCACGAATTATGTTGAATTTCAAGTAAGTGAATTAAGTTTTGTCAGCAAAAATGAGAATAAAGGCGTTGTTAATCTCTATGCATTAAATCGAGTTACAGGGAGGCCATTTTCGAACGTAAAGCTTACTAAGTACAATTACATCTACGATTATAATAGTAGAAGAAATAAGTTGAAAATGTTAAACACATACAAGACTGATAAAAATGGGTTTGTTACTATCCCTTCAACCGACAAGGAGCGTAATTTCAGACTATTATTATCTACTAACAATGATACTTTAAACAACGGCGGCTCTCTTTATTCGAGAAATTACATTCGAAAAGAGTCAAAGAGAATTCAGACTTTCTTGTTTAGCGATAGAGCTATTTACAGACCAGGACAAACAGTTTACTTTAAAGGAATTGCTGTTGAACGAGGAAGGAAATCGAATGAGCTTCAAACCAACCATTCCACTGAAATAAAATTGATGAATGTAAACGGTGAAATTGTTTCTAAGCTTTCGGTAAAAACCAACGACTATGGTTCTTACGAAGGAAGTTTTACGCTTCCGAGTTCAGGACTAAATGGAAGGTACCGTTTGCAAACTGAAGGTGGAAACCTTTCCATACAAGTGGAAGAATACAAACGACCAACTTTTGAGGTTAATATAGATACGAGCAAAGAGTCTGCAAAAATTAACCAGAATGTTATCGTTAGCGGAAGCGTAATTGCCTTTTCGGGAGCTAAGGTTTCCGACGCAAAAGTGAAATATAGAATTCAAAGGAGAACGAGTTTCCCAAGGTGGGGTTATTGGTGGCGACCAATGCCGCGAACTGGTGACAAAGAAATTGCCAATGGAGAATTGAATACTGATGCCAACGGAAAATTCGAACTTGATTTTTTTGCAGCAGCAGATGAACAAATAGCTTCAAAATGGAATCCTAATTACAATTTTGAAATTACCCTTGATGCAACAAGTCTTAGTGGAGAAACCCAAAGTTTAACAGAAACAATAACGCTTGGTATCAAGGAGGTTTATTTGACAAGTAGTATAAGTAAAAGTGTGCAATTGTCGGAGTTGAAAGAATTCAAAATCTATGCTAAAAATATCCAGGGCATTGAGTTAGATCAAAAACTGAACTTTAAGCTATATCGATTAAAAACTCCAAAATCTCTAACCAAATTAAGTTATTGGGAAGACGCTGAATATTTGGAAAACAAAATTCAACCCAAGAATAACGATCAACTCCATGAATTTGAAAGAGGACCTGAATTATTAAGTGGAATTATTCAAAGCAACAAAAAAAGTGATCTAATTGGCAATTTGCCTCCCGGGGCGTATGAAATTGTGGTAACTACTCTAAGTGGAGAAGCATCTGAATTACAACACCGATTTGAGCTGTTTAATGAGAATGCAACGGAACTTGCTATACCTAGCGTTTTTGAATTCAAATCCATAAAAATGAGTGCCGAACCAGGCGAAGAAGCTAATTTTTTAATTGGTACGAGTTTAAAAAATGTCCGACTATTATACGAAACTCATTTGGATGGAAAACAAATTTCTCAGAAATGGATTACCCTAAATAATGAACAACAAAAGATTACAATTCCCATTAAAGAGAGTTTTAGAGGTGGTTTACGAATTAGTTTTATTGGCGTTCATAATAATCGCACAATTCAGCATAATCAAAGTATTTCTGTGCCTTACACTAACAAAAAATTAAATGTAACTCTTGGCACGTATCGAGATAAAGTACAGCCAGGAAGTAAAGAGAAATGGACCATGACCATAACAGGCCATAAAGGCGAAAAGTTAGCCGCAGAAATGGTAGCGGGCATGTATGACCAGTCTTTAGATCAGTTTAAAACACAAGATTGGGCTATGAAGTTATATAGTAATAATGGTGGTGCCAACATCTGGCAATCTGACGGTACTTTTGGATCAGCCCGAGCATCAGATTATGGCAATGAAAGAAAGTATATTAACCAACCTCAACGGGTTTTTCCTAGTTTAAATTGGTTTGGGTTTAGTTTATTTAGACAATATTATAAATCGGTTCGATTATTTTCAAATGTTTCAAACGAATCAACTGGGGAACCAATGATGATGGTTCAGGATGATAAGGTGATGGAAGTTAGCGACTCTGAAACTGCAATGTCAAGCAATACAAAACGAGGTCAATCCAAGCAGCTTTCTAATTATGCGCAATCTAAAGTAAAAGACAAACCCATTTCAAATCCAATCCGCTCAGACTTTAGAGAAACTGCCTTTTTCTACCCTCAATTGCATACAGATAAAAATGGAGTTGTAAGTTTTGAATTTGAAATGCCAGATGCTTTAACCAAATGGAAATTTAGAGCATTAGCGCACACCAAGGATTTAAAAGTTGGAACAGCAGAAACCTCTATTCAGACGCAAAAGGAGCTGATGGTTTTGCCTACCGTTCCTCGTTTTTTCCGTGAAGGAGATCAACTAAATTTAAAAGTGTTAGTAACCAATTTGAGCGAAAAATCTCAAAATGGAATTGCCACAATTCGATTCTTCAATGCGTTCACCAACCAATCTATAAACATTGCCAACGGTTCAGCGACTGATCAAAAATTCAATCTATTTCCTGGTAAAAATTCTGCTTTAACTTGGAGTATCAGAATCCCAAATGGCATTCAAGCTATAAAATACCAAGTAACAGCCAAATCACAAAATTTTAGCGATGGAGAAGAAAAAGTAATTCCAGTACTATCCAACAGAAAATTGGTGACAGAATCTTTACCGTTAGCGGTAAGAGGCAACCAGAAAAAGCAATTTATTTTTGACAAGCTTGTCAACAATAGCTCTAAAACCTTAACACACGAGTCGTTTACTTTAGAGTTTACTTCGAACCCTGCGTGGTATGCAGTGCAAGCATTACCGTATGTGGTGGAATCTACATCAGAGTGTTCCGAACAAATTTTTGCACGTTTATATGCCAACCTATTAGCTCAAGAAATTGCAACAAGCAATCCGAGAATAAAGGAAGTTTTTGAACTTTGGAAGGGATTAGATTCAAAAGAATTAACCTCTAAACTAATGCAAAATCAAGAATTGAAAAGCATTTTAATTGAAGAAACGCCGTGGTTGCGACAAGCAAAATCAGAAACAGAACAGAAAAAGCGCATTGCCTTATTGTTTGATTTCAACAAAATGGCTTCAGAGAAATCGGCAGCATTGAAGAAATTACAAGAACTACAGTTACCGAACGGTGGTTGGGCTTGGTATAAAGGTATGCGAGACAACAGGTACATTACCCAATACATTATTGAAGGGTTTGGACACTTGAAACAATTGGGAGTTGATCTTTCAGCTGAACCGGGAATAGATGCATTATTGAATAAAGGACTAAAGTATTTAGATGATAGAATAGTCGAAGATTACAAATGGCTGAAAAAGCAAAGTAAAGACCTTTCAAAAAACCATTTGAATCAAACTCAAATACATTACTTATATACGAGGAGTTTCTTTTTAGGTAAAGAAACTCCTGCAAATTCAACCGCATTTAACTATTACTTAAAACAAGCAGAACAGTATTGGTTGGATCGCAATTTATACCTCAAAGGAATGCAAGCTTTGGCAGTAAGCAGACTAAATAATTCTTCAAAGACTCCAAAAGACATTGTTGCTTCATTACGAGATAATTCTTTGCAAACAGAACAAATGGGAATGTATTGGAAAGAAAATCAAGCCGGATACTATTGGCATGACGCTCCTATCGAAACACAAGCCTTAATGGTGGAAGTTTTTCATGAAATTGCAAAAGATAAAAATGCAGTTGAAGAATTGCGCATATGGTTGTTGAATGAAAAGCAGACTCAAATGTGGTCGAATTCAAAAGCTACCGCCTTGGCTTGTTACGCCCTTTTAATCGATAATGTAAAATCATTAGCTGGGGGATCAAAGGTGCTGATTAAAGTAGGTAGCCAAGAACTAATCCAAACAGAGTCAGAGGCAGGAACAGGCTATTTCAGACAGGTTTGGGCAAAAGCTGAAGTTGGACCGGAATTAGGAGCCATACAAGTTCATAAAGCTTCTGATGGAATAGCGTGGGGTGCTGCCTACTGGCAGTATTACGAAGACTTGGATAAAATCACTTCGGCAGATGTGGCAGAATTCTCGGTATCTAAAACCATTTTTAAAGTGGTGGTAGATGGTAGTGGAGAAAAAATGATTCCAATTGATGCTTTAGGAATTGAAATAGGAGATAAAGTTAGAGTTCGATTGCGAATAGAATCCAAAAGAAATTTAGAATTTGTTCATGTTAAGGACATGCGAGCTTCAGGTTTTGAGCCAATCAATGTCATTTCAAGATATAAATACCAAGATGGCCTGGGTTACTATGAAAGCACAAAGGATGCTTCAACGAACTTTTTTATGGACAGAGTAGACAAAGGTGTCTATGTTTTTGAATTTGATTTACGAGCAACTGTAAGTGGAGAATTTACTAATGGTATTTGCACTCTTCAATGTCAATATGCCCCAGAATTTAGCACTCATAGTAAAGGTAAAAGATTGAGCATTAAAAATTAGTGAGTCTGCTTTCTTACATTTGGAAAAACTACAACTTAATCAACATGAAAAAATTACAATTTACCGCTGCTCTTTTAATCTCAATGAGCGTAATCGCGTGCGGAGGTGATGCAAAAACAGCAGATGCTTCTTCTGAGACTTCAGAAACAGCAGAGATAACTGCCAGCGCGGAAGCAGATTATGAAGGAATGAAATTGACTGACTTGACAGAGTTTGGTGTATTTGCTAGTTTACAAATTCCAGATGGCGAAAAAGGCCCTGTAAAAATAGAAAATTCAGCCACTGAAAGTGTTGAAATTATGTGCGGGACTAAGTATGGAATAGAAATAATTCCTTTTGGTTTAACCGTTGCAGAAAAGAAAGCTGAACTAGATAATGATTTGGTGTATACTATTGAATACATAGAAGATACTCCAGAAAAAATTATTTATAAAAAAGCCATACAAGACGGTGACATGGAATCGGAATATCACTTTTTCTTAACAAAAGAAATAGATGGGGAGCCTTATTCCATTCAAAGTTTGAATAAAGTGTATCGGCAAAAATCGATTGAGAAGATGGTTGTTTCTGCTGAGAGTATTATAGCAAACACCCCTGCATAAAAGAACAAAAAAAGCATAAAAAACCCAAAGTACTCCTCGACATTGCTCGGAGTATTTTGGGTTTTTTTATGATTATATCTCTGTTATCCGAAATGCTCAGGAACAAAAATCTGAGAAGGATTCATTACCACTACTGGAATGTGAAACTTATTATTCAATACTTCAATTTCTCCACTTCCTTTAAATAAATCAGGTAAAAACCCGCCATCACCAGAAGCATTAACAATTGCAATCATATCCGCATCAATATCACTAGAATAGTCTAACAACTGAGGAATAAAGTTTGCATGTTCGGGAGCAATTTCAACTTCGTACTTCACTTTACGTTCTGTAAAAAATTGCTTGGCAAAGGTTAATTCTCTTTTTACTTTAGTTTTAATAAACTCATCTTTCTCATTTGAGATAAAAATGTGGATAGTTGCACCAAAATGCTTCGCTATACTTGCAGTAATTGAAAGTTTTGATTTTGTTTCTTGAGAAAACTTAATTGGTAGCACTATATCTTTAACGCTTCCTTTCGACTTTTTCCCTTGGTTAACAACAAATGGCAATTTCGAGTGCCCAATAACTTTTAAAGCATAGCTTCCAGTTAAATGTTGTATACCTTTTATTCCGTGTGTGCCCATTACAACTAACCCGGCTCCAATTTCTTCCGCTACTTCAGGGATTCTATCGAAAATGCTCCCTTTTCTAATTTCATAAGAAACAGCAACACTGTATGTGTTGGATGCATTTTCTGATAATTCATTCAGTTTTCCTTCTGATTCACTCCTAGCTTTCTCACTAGAAATTACATGTAGAAGTACTACTTCTCCATCAAAACTTTTTGCAATGGTTGCTGCATGAGATATAGCATTATCAGCTACTTCTGAAAAGTCGTGTGGTACGAGTACTTTATAATTGTTTGCCATGGGTAGTAAAAATTTTTATTAAGCTTTCCAAATATAGCTATTCTTATAAAATATGCAAAGATTCATGTTGAAACTTCGATTTGATTTATTTTTTCTGTAACACTAGTACAATTTTATTGAAATCTGCTGCTGCATTAATTACTTTTTGGTAGTCTTCAAAATCAGATTTTGAATAAACAATTTGAGTATAATACTCTTTATTTGTGACAGTTACCTTATTGCCCTCAATTTTGTATTCTGAAGTAAAATATAGATTTTCATTCCCTTCTTCCCCAAATCGAAAATCCATTTTCAAATCATCCAAATTTTTAATTTCGTAGTCTTCTGGAATGTTAAAAGTTATTTCTCTTCCATAATATCTCGCATTCCGAGACTCTACATCGTATTTCCTTTCATCTTCTTGATACATCTCCATTTGTGGTCCAATCATGAGTCCTAGTTTAAACAGATAGTCATTCCCTGCCTTTTCTACAAATGTATGCTCTTTGGCTATAAATCTATAGATAAAGGGTTTAGATGCGAAATCATTCACATCTGTATTTTCAACTTCAACCTCTTCAGCTTCCATTTCCTCATTAATCATCTCAACCATAGATTTTTTTGCATTTGAAACTTCTTCTTCATCCATTAAATGATAGTATGGTTGAAAAATTTCAGCAGAATATCCAGTACTCTTTTTCTCCATTTTTACTTCAGAGTTCAATATATCATCAGTGAAATTAACGTTAATCCGCATTTCGTCTTTTGTCATGTCATATGGAAGGGCATCTATAAATTTTACCTTTCCAATCGGTATTTTCACGTCACCAACGCCAACTTGTTTAATGAAAAGGCCGTAATTGTGCATCCATTCACTAGGTACAATTGGTGTTCGCAAGTACTTCTCACTAGGAGCAAGATAAATCTCTTCATTCGGAAAATACAATAAATACTTATCCAAAAACAAATACGCTTCAAAGTCTGGGTCAAATCTTAAGTCCGTTCTGTCTGTGGTAATTACTATTTCAGTTTTCACTTCTGCTAAGTTTAACAACGCTAAATGCACTTTAGTCATCCCTGTGGAGTTTGCGGCCTTGTTCTCAAATATAAAATCTATGTCGGCCAAATTTGGATGACTAGATTGAACTATTTGAATACTTGACTTTAGGTAGTTCTCGATTGCCTTTATCTTACTTTTACCGTCCTTTAAGTCAATCAATTCTAACTCCTTATAAATTTTTGAAAATTGCTTCTTTTCTCCTTTAGAAAGCTCGGGGTTTAAGCTCGCAAAAACATTTCTAGATGCTGACCCGTAAGATGTTAAATCTCCTATATTTTTTGCGGTATTTCGGTCAACCTTAGAAAGTATTGCTTGTTTCACAACATCTGTAAACATGGTCGGTTGGTTTTTTACTGCTTCAACAGAATCAAGTTTAATACTCCATCTATTAAACTCTTCTGAGGTTGTGTCAAAAACTACGTCAGGTGCTCCATTAATTGACTTAAAAGCAAATTTTAAAAAATTTGGACAAATCAATTCATATTCTTGATTATATCTTTCTACATCTTCTTGCAAATAAACTAAGCTACCATAATACCCTGATTTTTGCTTTCTGTAATTAGCTGTCTCAACAATACTACCTTTTTCCAGTCCCTCAAGTGCGAAATAGTAATATTTCTGTTCATTCTCTTCATAAATCCCTTCTTTAATATCACTTTTCCTCAATTCAACAATTTCTCCATTCGGTTTAATAACCCGTGCTTTTTGATAAAGGTATTCAGTACTCTTTCCTCCAGATAAGTACACCTTATTGTTCCCTTTTATTGCCTTGTCAGAGTTTATCCAACGTGCCGTGTAATTAAATATATATTGTCCTTCATCATTTTCTTCAATAACATACTGAGTCGAATATGTCCTTTTCAATACCGCTTCTTCACTTGCTTTTTGCTCTTCCGTTAATACAAATTCAGCCTTTTCAGAAAACGTAAAAAACTTATATTCCTGAGCGGTTAGGTTTGTCCCTAACAACATAACGGTGAACATTGTTAATCCAATTATTCTCAACATATTATTCCTTTATTAATTTTATACTTTCGTCTAAATCGCTTGCTAATTTTTTCACAATTTTATTCCACTCTTCCAAACCATCTACCTCTACTAGTATCGTATTCAGCTGGTAAAATAAATTGTAAACAATTTTATCGCCTTTTGTTTGATACGATATATTGTAGTTCATCATTTCGTTCTTACCCATTTTTTCTTCAGGTAAGAAATCAATTTTATATCCTTGCGGCAAGGTAAATTCGAACGTTTTATCCAACTGCCATTTGTACTCTAACACTAACGGAGTATTATGCTTTTCATCTACTTTCAAATCTTTCAATTGCTTAGAAAGGTTCAAGTCTAAATAAAGAGCATCTCCAATACTTTTTAAGTAGTTACCAATTTCAAAATCATACGTCACGCTGACCGAATCTTTAGATTCATTCACTCTTTCAAACTTTATATTGTTAACTATAAACTTATTGCTTCCTTTCAACAATCGCCTCTTAAATCTATCTTTTAACTGTTCTTCATCTGCATTGTTAAAGTCTCTAAATACATCTCCAGCATAATATCCAGTAAAAAGCACTTCGCCTATTCCTTTCAATTCCTCTTCTTCTATTGACACTTTTAACTTTTCAGTTTCCGAATTAATTGCTGGTGCTAAAATTGGCACTTCTGCCAATTCGTATTTTTCCTTGTCAAAACTAATGAGTACTTCTTTTCCTTGAATAAAAGCTGAAGGACGACCAAACTCAAGGTATGAATCTGTTGCATCTAGGAAATACTTTTCACCCTCTTTGTTCACGTAAGTTGCAATCATATGATTGTCTACCTGCGGAGTAAATAATTTACTATACCCATAAGGAATACTTCTAGTGCCAACCCATGTAAAGTAGGCTGGAATCTCTAGTTCTTTCAGCAAGTTAATCGTCAAGCAAGACATGTCTTTACAATCTCCAAATCTCCTTTCATAAATTAAATCCGGATCTCTAGGAATAAATCCTCCATAACCATCCCCAAATGCGATGTATTTTACTTTGTTTTGGACCCAGTAATAAATGCGTTTGACCTTTTCAAGCTCGGTTTCAGCGCCGTTTGTTATTGAATCTGCCAATAATTTTAATTCTTCCTTCTCTGTTGGGTTAACTTGTTCTACCAAGCTATAGTACCATTTGTATAAATCTCCAAGGTTATTAAAAACATCAGTTTTTTCGCCATTTATGATATATGACTTTACATAAGGTACAATATGGGGTGTATAGTACATGTCATATTCATCATCTCCATAAATATTTTCTTTCTCTTTTTCTTTTAATTCCCAGGTGTAAATTTTGTATTTCCCTTCTTTAATTTCAGAGAATTCAATACCGGATTTTCCCATATTAAATAGCTCAAACCCTAAGTCAATATCTTCATGAACTTTAAACTGTTTTACTTCTAGTTTCCGATAAGACCCTAAACGAAATGAACGCTGACTAATCAAATGATAATCTTTCGTTTTTCTGCTGTGCTTCATTTGACTATAAGAGCCTTCCTTGAGGTTTGGGAATTTAAACTTCGTCGTTCTAGAGTCGTCATAAAAACTTACTCCATCTGCAATGGTTTGCTCCTCGGTAAAGTTTTTTACTTTTTCCTTTTTATACTTTCCATTTTCAGGGTTCATTGAAAAGGCTTCAATGTCGTAAACCTCAGAAAATTGATCGTAGTATAATCCCCTAGAAGACAAATTGTAAGCGTTGTTGTTTAGATAGAGTATCTTTTCATCAAAAATGGTCTCAATGGTCATTTCCCCTTTCTCAATATCAAAAACGTCAACAGATTTTATTTCTAAAAAAAGATATGACTCTTTTGGGTATCGCTTCTTATACTCATCATAACCATAGTCGTTTGAAATTTGAGCGAAACTTAAATTTCCTAAAATTAAAAGACTTAATACTAACGAAATTCTATTTATCATACCTAAACCCATCGTAATACATATATTTCTTCTTCACAGTCCCATTCTCGTTATAAACTGCACTTGGTCCATGTTTCTTACCATTTCGATATGTTGCAGTTCTTTTAAGCTTCCCGTTTTTGTGAAAGACCTTCTCCAATCCAACAACCATTCCATGCTCATAATTTATCTCTTGTCTCAGCTTTCCGTTATCATAGTACATTTTATAAACTCCTTCCCTCTCATCGTTCACTAGGTTATAATCTAATTCAACTTGTCCGTTTTCGAAGTACGCTTTATAAGGCCCGTCAAAGTTTCCTTTAACTAAATTGAACTGTCTTGATGGTTTTCCATTTTTGAAAAAAGCCCTTACTTCTGCTGTACCATTAACAATATCAAATTCCTTTTTATTGCCATTTGCTTCTAAATAATAATAAGTAACAATTTCACCCCTGTTATATATTCTAGACATTTGGAATGCTCCATTGTCATCGTGAAACTTCATTTCGCCATGTCTACTGCCAAATTCATAATTCGTTTCGTTCTGAATCGTTCCATTTTTGTTGTACTCTTTGTCAACTCCATGAATATCATCAAACAAGTAAGGAGTAATATCTGAAACTTGTCCGTTATCATAGAAGTACTCCCAAACTCCTTCTTTATAGCCATTCACATATTTGCCTTTGTACTCCATTTTGCCATTTATATGATAACCAACCCACTCTCCTTGTGTTTTGTTGTTAGAATAAATTCCTTCTGCTTGCAGCTGCCCATTTGGATAAAACCACTGAAACTTGCCTTCTTTTGAATTCACAACATACCTCCCGGTATAACCGACCTGATTATTTAAGTGCAGTTTTTTATAGACCCCTTCACCATTTTTCAGATCAATTTCAGTTAAAATAGTACTAGAAGAATCATAGTAAGTAGCGCCTAGTAAAATGTCATTGTCATACTGCTCAGTGAAATCCAACTTCCCTGCTACATCAAATTCAATATTTTCACCAACTGAATTGTTATTAAAGAAATTTCTTCGCCACTCAATTGCTCCATCTTCGTAATAAGATTCCCATGTTCCAATATAATTCCCTTTCTCATAATACCCTTGTTGCTCTATTTGCCCATGTTGGAAATATTTAGAATAAGCACCATCTAACAAACCCTCGTTGTAATGTTTTACCACTTCAACTTGCCCTATAGGGAAGAATTTTTCAGTTTTCCCTTGTAATTTACCTTCTTCGTATGAATACTTGTAGGTAGTATTCCCGTACTCATCAAAAGACTCCCAATTACCCACGTAACCAACATTTGCCTTATAATCTCCTCTACTTTCTATTGTTCCATTTGGATGATAATTCTCTAAGGTATATTGTTTCTTCTTAGAAGCTCCTTCAGAAAGCACTTTCCCAGTTTTATCATAGAATTTATAAGAAATCATATAATCATTTTTGAAACTTTTCTCTGAGTAAAGAATACCGTCCATGTCAAACAATTTAACAATTCCCTCAAGTTTACCATTCGAATATTGTCCTGTCTCGCTTTGCTTTCCATTCATATAATACTCCTTCCACAAGCCTATTCTTTCTCCCTTCTCGAAACTCCCTTCATCACTTACTTGCTCATTTCTATAGTATGCTTTGTAGGCGCCATCATATTCGCCATCTACTTTGGTACCAACGGCTCTATCTGTCCCTTCAATCCAATAAACATGGTATTTCCCATTTGATTTTCCTTCGCTATATTCTTCTTCTCTGTATAAATCTCCTGTAACATAATACTCTTTCAGTAACCCGGTAAGTAAGCCATCAGAATAGGTTGTTTCATACTCCTTCTTGCCATTTTTAAAGTAGTATTTCATATCTCCATCTAACTCTCCTTCTTTGTTTGTTCCTGCTCTGTACAATCCGCCATGCATATAGTATTGATTAAAAAACCCATTTCGATTGTTGTTACTGTAACCAAATTCTTGATCCAGTGCTCCATCTTTATCAAAAAGCTTAACTGTATCAACTACATCTCCGTCCTTGTATGTAATTTCTCTTTTCTTATTTCCAGAATCATAATAATATTTCCAAAGCCCATTTAATCCATTCTCTCCGTAATACCCTTCACTCACTACCACTCCATCGTCTCCGAAAAAGCAAAAATCTCCAAGGTTCTCGGTATTATCAGTTTTCAAGTTTCCTATCGACTTTACATCTCCGTTGTCATAATACCAAACTTGGTGCTTTCCTTCTAGATCTCTAAAATTAATTTCATGAAACTTATTTAATTCATACCATTCGGCTCTAAACCAAGTATTGAAAGCTCTAATATCTTTCATTCCCTTTTCAACCAATTTTACATGGTTCTCATTTGAAGAAGGGATTAGTTCTAAAAGCTGCATCTGCTCGAACCATTCACTCTCAATGATTTTATCATACATTGGCTCATAAAATTGGCTAAAAAAATAATCAGTGTTTTTACGCTCACTTAGTTGATTTAAAATAAGGTGATTTTGTTTAGCAACATAGATTTGGCTTTTCCCAGGCACTTTGTATTTTTTTGATAATGCTATATAGTTCTTGATTAATAGATCTAATTCCGAGTATTCGTCAGACTCCAATTTAAACCCATCTTTTGGCACCTTTTCTCCTTTGCTATTATTTGCTATCTCGTTTAAAAATTGAAGAGACCTTAGCGCTCTGTCAGAATACGGATCAATAAGAATACACATGTTTAAAGCCATGAATGCCTCCGTAAAATGATCTTCATTATACGCAAATACTCCTAAATTGAAATGAGCACTACCATCAAAAGGAAAAAGCCTTGCCATATCTTGATAGTTTTTATACGCTTTATCATAATCCTTGTTCGTTAAATGCAAGGCGGCTATATTGTTTGAAACCGTTTTGTAATAAGGAAAGTCATTGTGCAAATCTTGATATACTTTCATTGCCTCTTCCTTTTTATCCAACTCATCTAACGCATAAGCCCAATTTAGTCTAAAAACCTGATTCGAAGTACTTCGAGGCAATTTCATCCCTTCTTTACAAACTTCAATTACTTCTTCATAACGCTCTAATTTTAATAGCATTAAAGATTTTTCAGCTTGAATTCCGCTATATGAAGTATCACCAGCCATAACCTTTTCCAAAGCTTCTAAAGCTTTTTCCTTATTTTCTTCTTGAAGGGCAGCTGTGTATTCTTCAATTATTTGAGCAGCACTTGTTGGCGCAGGTATTTGATCTTGTGAGTAAGCAGTAAATACGATAAGACTGCTAATTAAAAGTGATGTAAACTTCATATTTTAGGATTAGATCTAATAATTGTTGAAAATTTTGGACTAAAAACAAACAATCAAACTGTTGATTATCAAGCTAAATAATTAAATATTTTAGGTAATTAATTCAAAAATAGAAAGATACAAAAAAACCACTTCGCTTAAACGAAGTGGTTCAATATTTTAGAAATATATCTTATCCTATAATTTCCTGTACAATCAATAAAATTACAGGTGATTTAGAATTTTCTTAGCTTGGTGCCATTCCAATCTAGGGCCAAACTGAGTTACTACTTTAGAAGATGCCAATGAAGCAAGCTTACCTGCATCTGCATAACTTTTCCCATTCGAAATACCATAAAGGAAAGCTCCTGCAAATAAATCTCCCGCTCCATTTGTATCTATAGCATTTACTTTATATGGTTCAATATCAATAAAGGTATCCCCATCATAAATCATTGCCCCATTCTCTCCTTGTGTAATTACAAATCTCCTAGCGTCTTTCTTTAATGCTTCTCGTGCCTCTAAAAGATTGTCAGTCCCAGTATATAACATAGCCTCTTCCTCATTACAAAATAGAAGATCCACCCCTGCACCTACAACCAATTCCATTTGTTCTTTGAAATATTTAACCATTGAAGGATCTGAGAATGTCAATGCAGTTTTTATCCCATTTTCTTCAGCCACTTTTTTGGCATGTTTCATTGCATCCTGACCATTTTCTGATGTAACCAAATACCCCTCAATATACAAGTATTCGCTATCCTTAAGGGCTCCTTCAGTTATTTCAGCTCTCGAATAATCCGCAGTAATTCCCAAAAATGTATTCATGGTTCTAGAAGCATCTTCGGTTGTCATTACAAGGCATTTTCCAGTAATTCCAGATTCCAAGTCATGGCCATCAAGATTCGAATCAACCCCATTGGATTTTAGGTCTTTTCGATAAAAATTCCCCAACTCATCATTTGCCACTTTACACGAATAATAACTCGACCCTCCGAATTGTGCAATAGCAATAATTGAATTCGCTGCCGAACCACCACATTGCATATTACTAGTACTCATATTTATGGCATTTGAAATTCGCGTTTGGTTCTCTTCATCTACCAGTGTCATAAAGCCTTTTTCAATCTTGTGATCTTTTAAGAATTGATCATTTACCTCCGTTACTATATCAACTAAGGCATTACCAATTCCAAACACATTATACTTTTTACTCATTATATTTTCAATTTTTATTAACTCATTATTTACAGCACCTTATCAATCGCAGTATAGACAGCGTTTCCCTTTAAAATAAAGTTAAACTCAAAAGGTTCAATTTTTGCGCAAATATATTGTTTAATTCAAAACTTTACGGTAATATTGCGTCCCATTCTTGAAAAAGATAGGTGAACGTAATTTCCTCCTTAGCTCAGTTGGTTAGAGCATCTGATCCCGTTCGAACGGGAAGGGTCCTTATCCAAATGAAGCGAAGAAAGTAGATTGAAATAAAAAATTAGGATTAACATTCCTCTTTAGCTCAGTTGGTTAGAGCATCTGATCCCGTTTGTACGGGAAGGGTACTTATCCAAGTGAAGTGAAGAAAGTAGATTGAAGTAAAAAATTAGGATTAACATTCCTCTTTAGCTCAGTTGGTTAGAGCATCTGACTGTTAATCAGAGGGTCCTTGGTTCGAGCCCAAGAAGAGGAGCAAAAAAGATCATACGAAAGTATGGTCTTTTTTTATGCGTAAATCTTTCTCGTTACATTTGAACATGCCTCACTTTGTCTATATACTTTATTCCAAAAGAATTGACAAATATTATGTTGGCAAAACTGAAAACGTAGACAAAAGGACAGAATATCACAATTCGGAGTTCAATAAAATTTGGACAAATAGAGGGAAACCCTGGGAGCTAGTCCAAACATTAGAGTTCGAGAACTCAACTTTAACATCTAAAGCAGAGCATTTCATCAAAAAACAAAAGAGCAGAAAACTCATAGAAAAAATAGTCCGAGAAGGTTGGAGCATCTGATCCCGTTCGAACGGGAAGGGTACTTAGTTCTGGACCAAGCAAGTCCCCAAAAAACAGGAAGGAGGAGCAAAAGCGTTCAACAAAAGTTGGACGCTTTTTTAATGCGCTAATTTTTTCTCCGTCCATTGCTTGGATGGGTTTTCACGTCAGCTCTACTTCACTTCAACGCTAATCACTCCAGTATCATTAAATGGACCGTCAACAACTTTGCCGTTTCCATCGACCAATTGAACCCGAATATTGTGATACTCATTTGTCAACCCATTTAATTTAAATGCCTTGTTTAACGGAACATTGAATTGGTTGCCATCTGCTATAACACGAGCGAAATAATTCGAGCCCTCCGGCACATTTTTACCATAAAAGTCTAAGTAAAACCCTGAACTATCTGCTTGATTGGATACATGGTGAAACAAGTGAATCCCTTTTTCTATAACATTACCTTCCAACTCCTCTCCAACAAAATGATTCTTTAAGTAAACTGCATTTTGAGATGGAATTCTTAGTCCGTTGGCAAGCGATAAAAAAGCAAGAACAACATTATTTCCCTGCAATAAACCTATTTCCAAATCACTTGTTTCACTTTTTAATACTTCTCCATTATTAACCGAATAATGAATTTCATACCCTAACGGCAACTCTTCTTCGAATTGCAAACTCAACTTATTTATAACTTCTACTTGAGCTTCACTTTTAAGCGTTAGTTTTTGCAATGAATATTGCTTTTTATACACAACAGGAATAATGGTTAGAGGTCCCTTTTTTTGGGCAACTTCCGTTTCCACTTGAACTGCCAATCGATCTTCTAATGAGACTGACTCAGTGCAAGAATAAAGCAAAACACTAATCAAAAAGAATAATCCAAATCGTCTCATTTTATAAAATAAAAAAGGCTGCACAATTAGTGCAGCCTAAAATTAACGTTCTTTTTTAATTACTCAACAACCACTGTAATGGTAGCGCTCATTTGCTCCCCATAACTTTGGTGATATCCATCAGCAAATTGCATTGTTAACGTATGCTCGCCTGCTGGCAAATCTAATTCGGTTTCCAATTGTCCTTTTCCAAAGTGGATATTTGTAGAATCGGCAGGAACAATGGTTCCTCTTTCTACAGCACCAGCATTAATAATAATGTGGTGATGTCCTTTTCCTTCATTCAAAGCACCTGCTGGCTCAACTTCCATTCCTTCAACGCCAAACTCAATTTTCAAAGGAGAAGTTACCATTTGTCCATCTTCCAAATTGGCAAAAAACACTTTTGCTCCCTCTGGAATAGCCACTGGTTCTGCTTCTGCCGCCTTTTCAACCATCGCATCGTGGTCATGGTCATGGTCTTCATGGCCCACCCCATCTTCATGCATTTCGTCATGATTCATTTCTACTTCTTCTGTCTTTTTAGGAGCTTCTCCGCAAGAAGCCAAAAATAATCCAAGAGCAATTGCTAAAATATTTATCTTTTTCATGTTCGTTTTTTAAGATTCAAATTCAATTAATACTTCATTCTTTTCAACGGCGTTTCCTTCAGTTACACCTATTGATTTTATAACAACATCTGCCGGAGATTTTAAAACATTCTCCATTTTCATAGCTTCTAAAACAACCAAAGCATCGCCTTCTTTTATTGTCTGTCCTACTTCTACCTCAATTTTTAAAACTAAACCTGGCATCGGAGCTTTCAATTCTTTCGCTACAGCATTGGTCAAATTATCCATGCCCAACTGGTGTAATAATAAATCAAAACGATCTTCTACTTTCGCTTTGTAAATGTTATTATTTACTTTCAAGTCAAAGGTTTTTTTTGCCTCATCTGCTCCCACTACTTCAACAGAATAGGACTTTCTATCTCTAATTATATGAAATTTTCCTGGCTTTACCTCAACTTGATCCCAATTGATTGCCGAACCATTTAGATCAGCAGAACTTCCTGTCAATTGGTCAATAGAAAAACTATTGCCATTCTCAATTTCTACCTTCAATTCACTCATAATACCACAAAGATACATTTTATGCATTTACCTTTTATCATATTCAATTTGATAATTCTAAGATTAAAATGCACTTTTGCCAAGCAAAATTAGCCTTATGAAAAAAGTATACATCCCTCTGATAATCATTTGTTTCATCACAATTACTGAAGCTTGTAAAACAGCCGAACCTGTAACGGATATCCCTACTACATACATTGACCTTGATACAATTAACATAGAATCTGATAGCCCAAGAGAAATTTATAGGGCTTCGGAAAAGAGAGTTACCGATTTATTGCATACCAAGCTAGAAGTAAGCTTTGATTGGGATAGTGCCTACCTCTATGGAAAAGCTAATTTGACCTTAACCCCGTATTTTCATGCTACAGATAGCTTGATTTTGGATGCAAAAGGTTTCCAAATTCACGAAGTAGCAATGGTTGACAAAATTGGAAAGAAGTCACCCTTACAATATGTGTACGACGATGCATTCTTGAAGATTAACTTAGGGAAAACTTTTACGAGATTAGATACTTACAAGATTTTTGTTAATTACACTTCTATGCCTAACAAGTTGAAGGCCGGCGGTAGTTCTGCCATTACAAGTGACAAAGGATTATACTTTATAAATAATGACGGCGCCATTCCAGACAAACCAAAGCAAATTTGGACTCAAGGCGAGACTGAGTCAAGTTCATGTTGGTTTCCGACCATTGATTCTCCAAATGAAAAAACAACACAAGAGATTTATATAACAGTAGATTCAAATTACGCCACACTTTCTAATGGAGAGCTAATGTTTCAATCGGAAAACCAAGACGGAACTAGAACTGATTATTGGAAACAGAACCTCCCACATGCTCCCTACTTGTTTATGATGGCCGTAGGTGAATTTGCAATTGTAAAAGATGAATGGAGAGGAAAGCCGGTTCATTATTATGTGGAGAAAAAGTACGCAGATGTAGCAAAAGACATCTATCCAAATACTGTTGAAATGTTAGAGTTTTTCTCAAACAGATTAGGCTATGAGTACCCTTGGGACAAGTATCACCAAATAGTTGTGAGAGATTATGTTTCGGGAGCAATGGAAAACACTGGAGCAGTAATTTTTGGTGACTTTATTCAAGGAAACAAACGATTTTTAATAGATAACAACGGTGAGGATATTGTTTCCCATGAAATGTTTCATCATTGGTTTGGCGATTTGGTAACCTGTGAATCATGGTCTAACTTGCCTTTAAATGAATCATTTGCTACGTATGGAGAATATTTGTGGAACGAACATAAGTATGGGAAAGATCAAGCGGATTTGCATATTGATGGCAATTTAAAAGTTTATTTAAGCCAATCTAGAGTAAACAAAGAGACACTCATTCGATTCAATTATGACAATAGAATGGAAATGTTTGATGCTCATTCCTATCAAAAGGGTGGAAGAGTATTGCATATGTTGAGAAATTATGTAGGGGACGATGCCTTTTTTGAAGGGCTGAAGCTTTATCTTTATGACAATGAATTCCAAACGGTTGAAATTCACAACTTACGATTGGCATTTGAAGAGGTAACTGGAGAGGATTTAAATTGGTTTTTTAACCAATGGTTCTTGAGCGCAGGCCACCCTATAATTGATCTTGAAAAGAATTATGCTGATGGCAAACTTAGCGTAACCGTAAAACAAACTCAAGATGGTCCAGATGTTCCAGAAGTTTTCGAAATTTCTACAAGCATTTATATTCTTCAAGCGAATGGTTTAGTTCGAGAGAAAAACATAAGAATTACTAAAAGAAAGCAAACGTTCGAATTCACTTTGAATGCAGCTCCATTGCTAGTAAACTTTGATAACGACAAAGTGCTGTTAGGTCGAATTGATCAAAACTATAAAAAGAGCGAAGCGATTGCGTTATACAGCAATGCAAATCACTTTTTAGACAAAACTGTAGCAATTAAGTTGATTAAAAATAAGAAGGACTCTGCCTCTTTGGATTTGATTGAAAAAGCCTTGAAGGATGAATTTTGGTTTGTTAGAAAATCAGCAATTCAAGCAGTAAAAAAATTAGCCAAAGAGAGACCTACAAAAACATTAGCAATGATGAAGAAGATTGCAGAGTCTGACAAAAAATCTGCAAATAGAGCTGCAGCAATCACCGCGATTTCTAAATACTTTATCGAGGAAGTTGACATGAATTTCTTAGAGAATAGAAAAGAAGATTTGTCCTACAATGTGATTTCTGCTACTTTAGATGCTGTTCACAAAAAAGATGCTGTAAAAGGCATGGAGCTGGCTGAGCAATTGGAGACAGAAGATAATGCAGGAATTCAATCTACTGTTGCAACAATTTATGCAGCAGATGGGAACCCTGAAAAGCAAGTATTTTTTGAAAATGCCATTAAAAATGCAAGTGGATTTGGGAAATACGGTTTAATGAATAGTTATGGAGATTTTCTAGCTAAGCAAGATTTTACGATAGTTGAAAAAGCCCTTCCAACTTTAGTTGAAAATAGCAAAGGCTCAGGAATATGGTTTGTTCCTGTCTCTTATACACATCTGACGCTGCCGACGATCTACTCTGTGTA
>OJDV01000164.1_pt1 | contig 27901 bp, 24 predicted proteins | sample 1592911 | NCBI WGS metagenome assembly OJDV01 (sample SAMN05416860, study PRJEB24817) | seawater metagenome | isolation source: Sea water | place: Canada:Atlantic | collected 2013-11 | reverse complement strand
TCTACACAGAGTAGATCGTCGGCAGCGTCAGATGTGTATAAGAGACAGATAATACACTTTTTAACAATTAGGCGTTATTTTTTAAGGGGGTGTTGATAAAAAAAGTGCTTTTTTTAGATTCAAAGAGGATTCTTTAATACTTTTGTGTCTTACATTAAAAGTATCAAAATGGCAATCATTCGATTTAAAGCATTAGAAGCCTCAATGTCTAGAACTCCTAGAATTGTTGAAGCGCCTTCAAAGAAAGTTTCTGAGTATTACGGCATGAACGTTTTTGATAAAAACGTTATGGCAGAGTATATGGCCAAGGACATTTATGTTCAAGTAATGCAAACAATAGAAGAGGGTAAAACCATTGATAGGAAGATTACAAATTCAGTGGCTTCTGCAATGAAGGCTTGGGCAATGGAAAAGGATGTGACACATTATACACATTGGTTTCAGCCATTGACTGGTACAACTGCAGAAAAGCACGATGCTTTTTTTGAGACAACAGAAGGGAATAGCGTAATTGAGCGTTTTGATGGAGGTCAATTAGCACAACAAGAGCCTGATGCTTCTAGTTTGCCGAATGGAGGAATTAGAAACACATTCGAAGCAAGAGGGTATACAGCATGGGACCCAAGTTCTCCAGCATTCATTATTGGGAATACACTTTGTATTCCTACTATTTATATTTCTTATACAGGAGAGGCCCTAGATTATAAAACGCCTTTACTTAAAGCGTTGAGTAGAGTTGACAAAGCTGCAGTTGATGTTTGTCAGTATTTTGATAAAAATGTAAAAAAAGTAAGTGCAACTCTAGGTTGGGAACAGGAATATTTTTTAGTGGACAAGGCTTTGTTTACGGCTAGGCCTGACTTAGTATTGACGGGTAGAACTGTATTTGGTCACATTCCTGCAAAGGGCCAAGAGTTGGATGATCATTATTTTGGAAGTATTCCAGAAAGGGCACATGCCTTTATGGTAGAGTTGGAAATTGAGTGCATGAAGTTGGGAATCCCTTTAAAAACTCGTCATAACGAAGTTGCTCCAAATCAATATGAATTTGCACCTATTTTTGAAGAGGCAAACTTAGCAGTTGATCATAACCAGTTGCTAATGGACATGATGGAGAAAATTTCTCGAAAGCACAATTTCAGAGTATTGTTGCACGAAAAACCATTTGCTAATGTAAATGGTTCTGGGAAACACAATAACTGGTCGCTTTCTACTAATACCGGAGTCAACTTGTTAAGTCCGGGAAAGAATCCTAAATCTAATTTGCAATTTCTTACCTTTTTAATTAATACAATAAAAGCTGTTCACGATAACGAAAAGCTATTAAGGGCGTCAATGGCAACAGCAGGAAATGAGCACCGCCTTGGGGCAAATGAAGCGCCTCCAGCAATAATTTCTGTATTTATTGGTGAGGAATTGACAAAGATGTTGGATGAATTAGTTTCAAAAGTGAAAGATGGCAAGTCGCTCACTGCTGAAGAGAAAACAGAATTGAAATTGAACATTGGGAAAATTCCTGAGATATTATTAGATAATACCGATAGAAATAGAACTTCGCCATTCGCTTTTACGGGGAATAAGTTCGAATTTAGAGCAATAGGTTCTTCAGCTAACTGTTCGTCTGCAATGATTGTGATAAATTCAATTGTAGCAAAACAATTGAAAGAGTTTAAGAAAGATGTTGATAAACTGATTAATGAAGGAGTTAAGAAAGATGAAGCGATTTTTAGAATTTTAAAGAAGTACACTATAAGCTCTAAAAGCATTCGTTTTGAGGGTAATGGTTATGGAGACGACTGGATTGTTGAAGCAGAAAAAAGAGGATTATCTCATTTACGAACTACTCCAGCAGCAATTGCGGAAATGGGTTCTAAACAAACCTTAGCGTTGTATGAAGGTTTAAATGTAATGACCGAAAGAGAGACGTTGGCTCGTCAAGAAATCGCATATGAGTTGTATACTAATTTAATCCGAATTGAGGCTAGAGTGATAGGGGACTTGGCTCAAAATCATATTATTCCTACCGCACTTCACTATCAAAATCATTTAATTAAGAACGTTCAAGGCTTGAAAGATATTTTTAGTCCTGCTGAATTTAAGGAATCCGCTAGCGTTCAATTAGACATGATTAAAGGAATTTCTAAGCATGTGAATACGGTGCAGGAAACAACAGAAAAAATGATTGTGGAAAGAAAGCGAATTAATAAATTGGAAGACCCAAAACAGAAGGCAAATGAATATGCTGACATTGTAAAACCTTTATTTGACGTTATTCGATACAGTGTTGATAAGCTGGAAATAATGGTTGATGACGAAATTTGGCCATTGCCGAAGTACAGAGAATTGCTGTTCAATCACTAAACGAAAATGCCCTGCATTTGTCTTTGGTTGAAATATCAGTGTTTTTCCAAGGGGATTTACAATAAAATCAAGTAAATTTTGTTTATTTTAGCAGCCATTGAATTCAAATACCAGATATAAATGAAGTTATTGAAAGTTGTTGGGTTGCCCTTTATTTTCTGTCTTTTCAGTTTGCAAATAGTTGCACAGAAGAGTTACTTAGAAGATGCGGACAAAGCATTAATGCAGGAAGAGAAGTATTTCGAGGCGATTGAGCTATACAAAAAGGCTTATGTAAAAGAGCCTGCGAGAGACGTTAAAGCACAAATTATTTTTAAAATTGCCGAGGCTTATCGCCTTAGTGATCAGCCAATGCAGGCCGAAGTATGGTATGACAAATCAGTTATTGCACAATACGCTGACCCTATTGCTAACATGCGATTAGCCGATATGAAAATGATGAATGGTAAATATGATGAAGCACTAGTAGCTTATCAGAAGTATGCTGCCGGCGTACCTTCAGATTCTCGAGGTAAAATGGGAATTGAAGCTGCAGAACAAGCTCAAGGTTGGGCGGATAATCCTGAAGCGCTAATTGTAGAGCCTGCAATTTTATTAAATACTGAATTTTACGATTACAATCCAACATTCTCAGACCGTAAGAACATGGAAATGATTTTTACTTCTACCAGAGAAGGTTCAACAGGATCCTCAACTTCTGAAGTAACGGGAGGTAATTTTTCTGATTTATACATTTCCAAAAGAGATAAAAAAGGGAAATGGAGTCAGCCAGTTTTGGTTGAAGGAGAAGGAATCAATACAGAAGATAGTGAAGGTGGTGCAGTTGTGAACTCAAGAAGAAATACCATGTATTTTACTCGATGTAGAGTAGAGAAAAACGGATATATGGGTTGCCAAATCTTGAGTGCAAAACGCCAAGGAATTAAGTTTGCATTACCTATTCCAATTTCGATTGCTTCTGATAGTGCAGTAGTAGGTCACCCTGCTATATCTCCAAATGATAAAATGTTAGTTTTTGCATCTGATATGGAAGGAGGCCAAGGGGGAAAAGACTTATGGTACATTAAAGAAGAGTCTAGAGGTAAATGGAGTGCTCCAATTAACTTAGGCCCCGAAATTAATACTGCAGGTGACGAAATGTTTCCATTCATCAAACCAAATGGAACGTTATATTTTGCTTCAAATGGTCATGTAGGCATGGGTGGGTTAGATATCTTCTCAGCTGAAAATGTAGGTGATGCTCAATGGGCAAATGTGAAAAACATGAAGGCTCCAATAAACTCGAGCGCAAATGACTTTGGAATAACATTCGCAGGAAATAAGAATAAAGGATTCTTTAGCTCAAGCCGTGAAGGAGGAAGAGGAAAAGATGATATTTGGCAGTTTAGTGAGCCACCTATTCTTTTTGTCTTAAAAGGTTTAGTTAAGGATTTAGAAACAGGTCAGCCATTGGTTGCTGCGAATGTTAAGTTGATAGGAACGGATGGATCTTCTGCTGAAGTTCAAACAGCAGCTGATGGAACATTTGAATTTGCTGAAAATGGAGATGCTTATTATATCAATAAGAATACGTCTTATCAACTTACCGTTTCAAAACCAAATTACTTAAAAGCAAAAGGAAAGGAGACAACAGTAAATGTTGAAGAATCAAAGATATTTGCTCATTTATACGAATTGCAGCCAATAACTGAAAAAGCAATCAAGCTTCCGGAGATTGTATATCCATTTAACCAGGCGAATATTACCGCACAAGCGGCAGATTCTCTTGAGTATCTATATAAAATACTAGTGGACAATTCTAATCTAATAATTGAATTGAAGGCAAATACAGATAGTAGGGGTGGTGATGATTATAACTTGGAATTATCTCAAAGAAGAGCGGATTCAGCCGTTGGGTATTTGGTAAGAAGAGGCATTGATCCTGCGAGAATGGTGCCTAAAGGCTATGGTGAAACGAATTTGTTAATTTCCGATGATCAGATTGCAAAGCTAGCTTCGGAAGAAGAAAGAGAGGCTGCTCACCAAGCAAATCGTAGAACAGAATTTAGTATTCTAGGAGACGATTTTGTTCCTGCTAATCAGCCGGAAGATGAAAATGAAACTGTTCCAACCGGAGATGCGGAAGAAGTTGTTCCAGTTGAAGAAACGGAAGAGGAACCTGAAGGAGAACAATAGATATTAAGTTCAAAAAACTGAAACATCCATTTTCTCTTTGAAATTGGATGTTTTTTTTATAGCATAAAATGGAGAAAGGAAGGTATACTTTAAGAGGCGTCTCAGCCGACAAAGAAGATGTGCATAATGCCATTAAAAATGTGGACAAAGGATTGTTTCCTCAGGCATTTTGTAAAATAGTTCCTGATTATTTAACAGGAAGTGTTGATCATTGTGTGGTAATGCATGCTGATGGAGCAGGGACAAAGTCTGCCTTAGCTTATATGTATTGGAAAGAAACAGGTGATATTTCAGTTTGGAAAGGAATCGCTATGGACGCTATAACAATGAACATAGACGACCTACTTTGCGTTGGTGCCATAGATAACATCCTTTTAAGTTCAACAATTGGGAGGAATAAAAATTTAATTCCAGGTGAAGTGATCTCAGAGATTATTAACGGAACAGAAGAAATTCTAAAGGAATTACGCTCGTATGGCATCGGGATTTACAGCACGGGAGGAGAAACGGCTGATGTTGGAGATTTAGTTAGAACTATTATTGTTGATTCTACGGTTACAGCTCGAATGAAAAAAGAGGATGTAATATCGAATCATAACATTCAAGCAGGAGATGTAATAGTTGGGCTAGCGTCTTCTGGTCAAGCTAGTTACGAGAAAGAATACAATGGAGGCATGGGAAGCAACGGATTGACTTCCGCTCGGCACGATGTATTTGGTAAGTATTTGGCAGAGAAATTTCCTGAGTCTTTCGATGCAGCTGTGCCCGCAGACTTAGTTTATTCGGGAAGTAAGAAATTGACCGACTCAATTGAGAATTCACCAATTGATGCAGGAAAGCTGGTTCTTTCGCCTACTCGAACGTACGCTCCAATTATTGCAGAAATGTTGAAGTCTCATAGAGATAAAATACATGGAATGGTGCATTGCAGTGGCGGTGCTCAAACTAAAGTATTACACTTTGTAGATAAGGTGCATGTAATAAAAGATAACCTGTTTGAATTACCACCTCTTTTCAAGTTAATTCATGAAGAATCTCAAACCCCTTGGAAAGAAATGTACAAAGTATTTAACATGGGACATCGGATGGAATTGTACGTTCCAAAGGAAGCAGCAGCGGATTTAATAGCAATTTCAAAACAATTTAATGTTGAGGCTAAAATCGTAGGTAGAGTTGAAGCTTCAGAATCGAAAAAGTTGACGATTAAGTCGGAATTCGGGGTATTTGAATATTAAGAAATGAGTAGTTTAATAGAAAAGTTACAGTCAATCAAAGACAGGTGGATTGATGTTTCACAACAAATTGTGGATCCAGAAATTATTTCGGACATGAAACGTTATGTGAAACTGAATAAGGAATATAGCGACTTAAAAATTATTGTCGATGCTTACGATGAATATTCAAACGTACTGGCAAACATCGATTCATCTAAAGAGATTTTATCAAACGAGAAAGATGAAGAGTTTCGCGAAATGGCGAAATTGGAATTTGATGAACTTCAAAAGCGAAGAAAGGATTTAGAGGAAGAAATAAAAGTGATGTTAATTCCGAAGGATGCGGATGATGATAAGAATGTCATCATAGAGATTCGTGCAGGAGCAGGAGGTGATGAAGCCAGCATTTTTGCAGGAGATTTATATCGAATGTATACAAAATACATTGATAATCAAGGGTGGAAGCACGATGTAATGACGATGAATGAAGGTACATCTGGTGGATTTAAGGAAATTAGTTTTGAAGTTTCTGGGGCGAATGTATATGCTATCATGAAATTTGAATCTGGTGTACACCGAGTTCAACGAGTTCCGCAAACTGAAACGCAAGGCAGAGTGCATACATCTGCAGCTTCGGTAGCGGTTTTACCTGAAGCTGAGGAAGTAGATGTAAAAATTGACCCTTCAGATATTAAGAAGGATACCTATCGAGCTTCAGGAGCGGGTGGGCAGCATGTGAACAAAACAGAATCTGCAGTCCGTTTAACTCACCTTCCAACAAATACTGTAGTAGAATGTCAAGATGGTCGATCTCAGTTGAAAAATTATGAGAAGGCAATGAAAGTATTGAGGTCAAGGATTTACGAAGCGGAAGTAGAAAAAAGAGAAAAAGAAATTGCCGCTGAAAGAAAATCACAAGTTTCAACTGGTGATAGATCAGCTAAAATTAGAACGTATAACTATTCTCAAGGTAGAGTTACTGATCATAGAATTAACCTGACGCTGTACAATTTAGATGCGATTATCAATGGCGATTTAGGTGCTGTGGTTGATGGATTAAGAATGGCAGCTAATGCTGAAAAGATGAAAGATGGCCTGAGGGATGAAAATGCTGTAAACTAATGACCCGTAAAGAATTAATAGCTCAAATAAATAAGAAGCAATCCTTTCTTTGTGTAGGACTGGATTCTGATATCAATAAAATTCCAAAGCATCTATTAGAATTTGAAGATCCTATTTTAGAGTTTAACAAAAGAATTATTGACGCAACAAAAGAATATTGTGTGGCCTATAAGCCCAATATCGCATTTTACGAGAGCAGGGGGGTGCAAGGTTGGGAAACACTAAAAGCAACATTAGATTACATTCCGAAAGATATTTTTACAATTGCAGATGCAAAAAGAGGAGATATTGGTAATACCGCAAACATGTATGCCAAAACTTTCTTTGAAACGTACAATTTTGATTCGGTAACGATTGCTCCGTACATGGGTGAAGATTCAGTTACTCCATTCCTTTCTCATTTAGGAAAATGGGGAATTGTTCTTGGGCTAACTTCAAATAAAGGAGCAACTGATTTTCAGTTTTCGGAACTTAAAACTGGCGAAAAATTGTATGAGAAGGTTTTAAAAACAACGGCAAAATGGGGAAATGATGAGAATTTAATGTTTGTAGTCGGAGCAACCAAAGCAGAGTCTTTTGCAAACATTAGAAAAATTATTCCAAATCACTTTTTGCTTGTTCCTGGCGTTGGGGCACAAGGTGGCAGTTTGACGGAAGTTTGCAAGTACGGCTTAAACTCAGATTGTGGTTTATTGATTAATTCTTCTCGCGGAATTTTGTATGCGGGAAATGATGTTGACTTTGCCAAATCAAGTGCAAAAGCTGCAAAAGAAATTCAGCAGGAAATGTCTGAGATATTAAGTGCTACCTGAAGAGTTTGTGATATAAAGCAAAATAATTATCTTCGTTTTCAATGAACGAAGACTTACTCCAATACATTTGGAATTTTCAGCTTTTTAATTCCCTGTCCTTGCTTACAAGCGAAAAGGAGCCAATTAGTGTAGTACGTTCGGGTACTCAGAATTTTGATTCTGGGCCAGATTTTTTTAATGGACAAGTTCGAATAAGTCAAACGCTTTGGGTTGGGAATATTGAAATTCATATTAAATCAAGTGATTGGGTAAAGCATAATCATCAAAATGATGTCGCCTACAGTAAAATTATCCTGCATGTTGTTTGGGAAGATGATCAACCAGTATTGCAAGCTAATGGGCAGAAAGTGCCAACATTAGAGTTGAAAGGATTGGTGAAAAAATCTGTTTTCGAAAAATTCGAAGTATTACAAAGCTCAAAAACTTGGATTCCTTGTGAATCAGAAATCGGAAATGTTGATGAATTTGTAAAAATTCAAACTATTGAACGAAAACTAGTTGAACGATTAGAATTAAAATCGAATCGATTAAATCAGATATTAGCGCTCCGCAAAAACGATTGGGAAGCTACCTTATACCAACTTTTGGCTAAATATTTTGGATTCAAGATTAATGCTGTTCCTTTTGAGTTACTAGCAAATTCAACCGACTTTAATTTAATAAGGAAGCATCGAAGCAAGGAAAATCAACTGTTAGCATTGTTTTTTGGTCAAGCAGGATTTTTACAATCAGATTTTAAGGGCAGTTTTCCAGAAAAATTGAAACAGGAATATTCTTTTTTAGTTAGTAAATACAAGTTACAGGCTCTCGAGCAAAGTGTATGGAAATTCATGAGAATGCGTCCTTCAAACTTTCCGACTATCAGAATTGCTCAATTTGTTGGCATCTTTCTAAAAAATGCAAATCTTTTTCAATCAATTGTAGAAGCAAAAAAGGTGATTGATTTACAAGAATTATTCAAAATTAAAACTCATCCTTATTTTGACATTCACTATCGATTTGACATTCCTGCAAGTAAGAAACAGCCAAAAAACTTAGGAGGTTCTTCAATTGATGTTTTACTCATTAATGTAGTTATCCCAGTTTTATTTAATTATGGAAAACACATTGCCGACGAGAAGATTCAAGAAAGATCAATCGAATTTTTACGCGCAATATCTTGGGAACGTAATTCTATTACAAAAAAGTGGAAAGAATTAGGGATGCCAATTTCTTCGGCTTATGACTCACAAGCCTTGATTCAACTGAAGAATGAAGATTGTAGCCATAAAAAATGTTTAACTTGCGCCATTGGAGATGCAATTTTAAAACCTAGTAAAAATGATTAATAGAATCCAATATTTCTTTGAACGTTATACCTTTGGAGTATGCGCATGGTGGGGACACAAATTGGGTTTGCCTTCTAGTAATATCCGGAAGTTTTTTATATATTTTTCTTTTCTAACTCTCGGATCGCCTATTATTTTATACCTGCCAATGGCTTTTGTTTTAGAGCATAAATACATGTTTAAGATGAAGAAACGAAAAACCATCTGGGACCTTTAAACTATAAGAATGACTTACTATAAGAAATTTAAAAAGCTATATATTGCTTTTTTTATTGTTGTTCTTATTTGCATTGTTGGCGTGCTGGGCTTTTCTATCATCGAGGGTTACTCCTTTGGGGATGCTTTATTTATGACGATAATCACCATATCCACAGTTGGTTATCAGGTGGTTCAGCCGTTGAGTGAAACGGGCAGGTATTTTACAATGCTATTGATCGTGTTCAGTTTCGGTACATTTGCTTATGCACTTACAGCAATTTCTTTGTACTTAATTGATGGAGAATTTAGAAAGAACTTATTAGAACTAAGAAAAGTTAAAAAGATAAAAAAGTTGGAAAATCATGTAATTATTTGTGGCTATGGACGAAATGGAAAACAGATCGTTCAAGAGCTGGAGGAGTCAGGTCAGCAATATGTATTAATTGAGAAAGATCCAGAAGTAATCAATGAAGCTATCTCCGAAAATTGTGATAATTACTTAGAAGGAGAAGCTACAGAGGATGCAATTTTAATTGAGGCAGGGATTCATCGTGCGAAGGCACTAATAACTACTTTACCGGAAGATGCAGACAATGTATTTGTTGTATTAACGGCAAGGGAGATGAATAGTAACTTGCTAATAATAAGTAGGGCATCTAAGGATTCGTCTGACAAAAAGCTAAAAATGGCTGGAGCTAATAACGTAGTTATGCCAGACAAAGTTGGAGGAACACACATGGCATCGTTGGTCATAAAACCGGATGTGGTGGAGTTTCTAAATCACTTATCAGGTCAAGATGAAAATATCTCATTAGAAGAAATTAGTTATGACAGTTTGCCTGCAGAATTTAAAAATCGTTCAATTGCAGAATTACATATTCGAAAAAGATCGGGCGCAAACATAATTGGGTTAAAAAATAAAGAAGGCAAGTATATCTTAAATCCTTCTCCTGATGAATTGATTTGTGAGGGGACTAAGGTTTTTGTATTAGGTATGAAAAACCAGGTGGATAAATTATTGAAATGGGAATGAAAAGGAAAATATTAGTTACTGGATCTAACGGATTATTAGGTCAAAAATTGGTGGCACAATTAGCAAACGATAACAGTTTTGAATTGATTGCTACGTCAAGAGGTAAAAATCGAATTTCAAAAGTTACCGGTTTTATCTACGAATCTATGGACATTACTTCAGAGGATGACGTAATGAGAGTATTTGATAAATTTCAGCCAGATGTACTTATTAATACTGCGGCAATGACGAACGTTGATGCTTGTGAAAGTGATAAGGAAGGTTGTTGGTTGTTGAATGTTACGGCAGTAGAGCATTTAATTAAAGCGTCTGAAAAATTTAATTCTCATTTTATACATCTATCAACTGATTTTATTTTTGACGGTAAAGCTGGGCCTTACAAAGAATCAGATGAACCAAACCCTTTGAGTTATTATGGTGAGTCAAAATTGGCAGCCGAAAAGTTATTGCAAGTTTCTCACTGCAAGTGGGCTATTGCTCGAACTATTATAGTTTACGGCATTGTTGAAGATATGAGTAGATCAAACATTGTGCTATGGGCAAAAGGAGCTTTAGAAAAAAAGCAGAAACTTACTATTGTAAACGACCAGTTTCGTTCTCCAACATTGGCAGAAGATTTAGCGAAGGGTTGTGTTTTAATAGCTGATAAGCAAGCTCAAGGAATCTATAACCTGTCAGGGAAAGATACAATGAGCATTGTTGAGTTGGTAAGAAGGGTAGCAAAATATTATAAGTTGGACGAGAGCTATATCGAAGAAATTTCTACCGCTTCATTGAATCAGGCTGCTAAAAGACCGGCAAAGACTGGCTTTGTTTTAGATAAGGCAATTAAGGATTTAGGCTATAATCCTGTAAGTTTCGAAGAAGGGATTAAATTTCTTGAAATGCAATTGAAGGCTTAATACTTTCTTTGTCACTTTTGCTTTCTTATATTTGTTCGCTTACCTAAATAAAAACAATATTTTATGCTGAAGAATGCACTTACTATACTTCTTACAATTGTTTCATTTTCAATTTTCGCAGCTGACTTTACCGCAGACTTAAAAATTGAAAATCCTTCGGATAAAATTAACGATGGGCAAGCATATGTTGTAACCGCTGGAGGTGCAACGCCTTATACTTATAAGTGGTCAAAACAAAGTACTGCGCTAAATTCAAGTAGCTGCGAAGGTTTAACTGAAGGTAGCAATTTTACTGTGCTAGTTACTGATGCGGATGGAAATTCAAAAACACTAGAAGGAAAAGTAAAGGTCAAATCATTTGAAGAAGGTATAAATTCAACTTTTGTTCCAATTGTTGGGGTAATGGCAGACTTTTTGTTCTGGGATCCGTTTTCCTTTATAGGAATTTATGATCCTGTGGTCTATCAATTAAATGGGGTTGATCCTGTTCTGCATCCAAATGGAGACAAGCAAACAAAAGGCATTCCTTTTATTGTAGTATGGTTGGTAATTGGAGCAATATTTTTTACCATAAGAATGAAGTTTATTAATATAAGAGGCTTCAAACATGCCTTGCAGTTGGTTGCAGGTAAATTTACAGACCCTAATGTTAAAGAAGTTGGCGAAGTTTCTCATTTTCAAGCATTAACTACAGCATTGTCCGCAACAGTCGGCTTGGGTAACATAGCAGGTGTTGCTGTTGCAATAACATTGGGTGGGCCGGGGGCTACCTTTTGGATGATTGTTGCTGGATTAATTGGTATGTCTTCAAAATTTGTGGAATGCACATTAGGTGTAAAATATAGGAAAGTTGGAGAAAATGGTGAGATTTCCGGGGGACCTATGTACTACTTGAGTGAAGGGTTAAAAAAGAAGAAATTAGGTGGTTTAGGAAAAGTTTTAGCAGCTGTTTTTGCTGTATTATGTATTGGAGGTTCATTCGGCGGAGGAAACATGTTTCAAGCAAATCAAGCTTTTTCTCAAATTTCTTCTACCTTCCCGGCAATGGAAGGAAGTGATGTAATGTTCGGAATTATCCTCGCAGTATTAGTAGGTGTTGTAATTATTGGGGGAATTAAAAGTATTGCTAAAGTGACTGACAAAATTGTTCCATTTATGGCAATTTTGTACGTGTCTTTCTCTCTAATAATTATTGGAATGAATTTTAGCAACATTGGGTCCGTGTTTGTTGAGATTTTTAATGGGGCATTTAACCCTACGGCATTAAAAGGAGGAGTAATTGGGGTTTTAATTGTTGGCTTTCAAAGAGCGGCTTTTTCAAATGAAGCTGGTGTTGGGTCTGCTTCAATTGCGCATTCTGCTTCTAAAACTAACGAGCCAGTAAGTGAAGGAATTGTAGCATTGTTAGAGCCATTTGTAGATACGGTAGTTGTTTGCACAATGACCGCTTTGGTATTAATTTTTACGGGGTTTGCAGACGGAGCTTCTGGATTAGAAGGTTCAGCTCTTACTTCAGAAGCTTTTGGGAGTGTATTTCCTTGGTTTTCGAAAGTTCTTGTTGTGGCCATTTTACTTTTCGCATTTTCTACGATGATATCTTGGTCATATTATGGCTTAAAAGCTTGGTCTTATTTGTTCGGTGGAAGTAAGATTTCATCTGGCATCTATAAGTTTGTATTTTGTTTATTTGTCTTTATAGGTTCTGTTGCAGAATTAGGAGCTGTTCTCGATTTTTCGGATTTAATGATTCTAGGGATGGCTTTCCCGAATATTATTGGATTGCTTATTATGTCTAAGGAAGTTAAAGAAGACTTGACGTCATACTTGACTAGAGTGAAAAGTGGAGCTATAAAAAAGTTTAAATAATGAGAAAATTCTCTGTGATTGCAATTGCTGTATTTCTTTTTATGACCTCGTGTAAAGAAAATACAAAAGTCAATCTAGTTTCTGGCAAAGTGCATCAAGACTGTATTTCTCCATTACCTAATGCTGAGATTGCTTTAAAATCAAATATCGGAGGTAGCTTTAATGCTTCTATCATTTTAGGCAGTGGTATTACTGCTGCAGATGGGTCATTAAGTTTTACTTATGAATTAGACGAAGAAGACTTAGGAACTGGAAGTTTGCTTTTGGTTAAGTCGACCGGTTTTGAAGTACTGATTGATCATGTTGATTTGAATCAAGATGTTGTCCTAGATTTATATAGGAATGATATATCAAAATTAATTGTTCAGCTTTCAGGATCTAAAGTATACGGAGCAGATGATACTCTTTTCTATGGACTTACAAGTAACGAAGATCTTTTCTTGAAAGTTCAGCCTGCAAATGGAGTAGTAGATACGATAGCAGTAATAAGTTCAGCGCCCAATTCTAATGACGTAACAGAATCTTTTTATTTTGGTATAGGAACTGATGAATTTATCAGGGCAAAAGCTTCAGCCTCGATTGGTGATTCTACTTTCAACAAGCAAGATGCCATTTTAAATGGTTGTGGCACAGAAACTGTTCTAAACCTTGTGATCGACTAATGCATGAAACAACGACTTAAGGAATATTTTTATTTCAGTAAGTTGGAACGGTCAGGAGTAATTGCACTGATTTGTTTAATTGTTCTTCTAATCATCAGTCGATATTTACTTTTTGAATATTATCCTAAAGTTCAAATTGAGGAAAAAGACATTTCTAAGATTGAGGCTACAATAGATAGCCTTGAGAAAGCACAAAATGAAAGGAAGCATAAAGATTCCTTCAACCCTCGTAAATTCAAACTGAAAGATATTCAAGATTTTAACCCTAATACTTTGGAGTTGAAAGATTGGAAAAATTTTGGCCTCAGTGAAAAACAAGCAAGAACAATTTTAAATTATAGAAATAAAATAGGCGGTTTTAAATCAAAAGCGGAGTTTAGAAAGGTGTTTGTAATAAACGAGGAATTGCATGAACAATTATCGCCGCACATACTTTTACCTGACACAACTGAACGAAGTTCAAAGAAATTCCGGAGTTGGAAGAATAAGCAGTATGAAAAGAAGGTAAGAGTTTATCCCAAAATCAATATTAATGATGCAGATACTGCAAGTTTTAAAAGTTTGTATGGCATAGGAATAGTTTTAGCAGATAGAATTGTAAAACGCAGAGAAGAGTTAGGGGGATTTATTTCAAAAGAACAATTGAATGAGATTTATGGTTTGAAGGAAGAAACCTTAATTCGATTGGACACGCAATTGATATTTATTTCTACAGATATTAGAAAGATGAGTGTGAATAGTGCAACGAAAGAAGAATTAAAAGCTCACCCTTATTTGTTTTGGAAACATGCAAATGCCATAGTTAATTACAGAAAACAACATGGCGCATACCAATCTTTAGAGGATATAAAAAAGATTGTACTCATCAACGATTCAATTTTTCAAAAAGTAAAGCCCTATTTACAGCTTTAAATCGCCTTAATATTCGTTTTTTTGCATTTGCTTAAAAATGAATAATTAGCATGATAAAAGAACAAATAAAATCGACTATTCGGGATGTAAAAGATTTCCCTAAAGACGGGATTATATTTAAAGATATAACCCCTATTTTAGAAAATCCGTCACTTACAGCTTCAATAACCAAAGAGTTTATCAGACAAATGAATGACTTAAAGGTAGATGCTATTATGGGTGTAGAAAGTCGCGGATTCTTTTGGGGGCCGATGATTGCACAAGAATTAGGAGTTCCGTTTATTCCGGTTCGTAAAAAAGGAAAACTGCCGTACAAAACCATATCTTACAAGTACGATTTGGAATATGGTTCAGCGGAAATTGAAGTTCACGCTGATGCGATTAAAGAAGGGGCAAACATTCTTATTCACGATGATTTGCTAGCAACCGGAGGAACTGCGGCTGCAGCAGCAGAAATTGTATTAAAACAAAAAGCAAAAGTTGCTGGTTTCTCGTTTTTAGTAATACTCGATTTTTTAAATGGGGTGGAAGTGCTTTCGAAATATAATAGTAACATAACAGGATTAGTCAATTATTAATTATGGATTTTAACTATACAGAAAATCAAACGTTAATCGCTGAAATGGCGAGAGATTTTGCTGAGAAACACATTAGACCAGACCTTATGAAATGGGATGAGTCGCAAGAGTTTCCGGTACATATTTTTAAGCAGTTAGGAGAATTAGGTATGATGGGCGTTCTTGTCCCAACAGAGTACGGAGGGTCGGGCTTTGGGTATCACGAATACATAACTGTAATTACGGAAATCGCTAAGGTTTGCGGTTCAATTGGGTTGTCGGTGGCAGCACATAATTCTTTATGTACTGGTCATATTTTGGCTTTTGGAAACGAGGAGCAAAAAAAGAAATTTCTTCCAAAATTAGCTACCGCAGAGCACATTGGAGCTTGGGGATTGACAGAGCACAATACCGGTTCAGATGCAGGAGGAATGAATACTACTGCGGTTGAAGATGGAGATCATTATATTTTAAATGGGGCTAAGAATTTTATAACTCATGCCGTTTCTGGTGATGTAGCGGTTGTAATTGTTCGAACTGGAGAAAAGGGAGATTCACATGGAATGTCTGCATTTATAGTTGAGAAGGGTACGCCGGGTTTTACTTCGGGTAAGAAAGAAGATAAACTAGGGATGCGAGCTTCAGAAACTGCTGAATTAATTTTTAGTGACTGCAGAGTATCAAAAAAGAATTTATTAGGAAAAATTGGAGAAGGGTTTCCACAGTCAATGAAAGTGTTGGATGGTGGTAGAATCTCAATTGCTGCACTTTCATTAGGAATTGCTAAAGGAGCATTTCTTGCTGCTAAGAAATATGCAAAAGAAAGACATCAGTTTGGCCAGGCAATTTCAAATTTTCAAGCCATTGCGTTTAAATTAGCTGACATGGCTACTGATATAGAAGCTTCAGAGTTGTTGACTCATCAGGCGGCAGACATGAAGAACAAAGGGCAGAAGATGACAAAAGAGTCGGCTATTGCTAAGTATAAAGCTTCTGAAGTTTGCGTTGCAGTTGCAAATGAAGCAGTACAAATCTTTGGTGGATATGGTTACACTAAAGAATTTCCTGTTGAGAAATTTTACAGGGACTCAAAGCTTTGCACTATAGGAGAAGGAACTTCAGAGATTCAAAAACTAGTTATATCAAGAGATATTTTAAAAGGCTAGTTATATTTTAATAAAAAGTATTACTTTTGCCTTCCAATAAAAATAAAGAAGCATGTTAATAGTACCTGTAAAAGAAGGCGAAAACATAGAAAGAGCATTGAAAAAGTTCAAGAAAAAGTTTGAAAGAACTGGAGCTGTAAAGCAATTAAGAGCTAGACAGCAGTTTGACAAGCCATCTATTATAAGAAGAGAGCAGATTAAAAAAGCTATCTACGTAGAGAAACGACAAAGAGAAGAGGAAGCTTAGTTTTAAGTTTTTAACTTTAAAATATATCACCACGTTACATTCTATTGCTTAACTTGCAATAGAATTTAACGTGGTTTTTTTATGCCTATAGCACAGTTTTTAAATCATCTCCAAAAAAATAGGCGCTATTCCTTGCACACAATTAAAGCATATGAGTCAGATCTGATGCAGTTGCAGCACTATTTGCGGGTTCAATATGAAATAGAAGTAGCTAAGGCAAACTCTTCAAGCTTGCGCTCCTGGATAATTGACTTATTAGAGACAGGAACTCAAAACAAAAGCGTTAATAGAAAAATATCTACTCTAAAATCTTTTTATAAGTTTCTGTTAAAAGAAGGTCAAGTAGCGTCAAATCCGACGGATAAACTGGTTTCTCCTAAGGTGCCACAGCCGCTTCCTCATTTTGTTAGGGAAAGCGAAATGGATAATTTGCTAGATGAATTTCAATTTGAGGGATCTTTCAAGGGAATTCGTGATAAAATGATTGTAGAGTTATTGTATTCTTCAGGCATTAGATTGAGTGAATTAATAAACCTTCAATTGAGAGATGTAGATTTAAATGAAAGTCAAATTAAGGTCGTAGGGAAGCGAAATAAAGAAAGAATTATTCCATTACACCAAACGCTATTGAAAGCCATTAGAAGCTATTCAATTGAGAGAGAGAAAGTGGCTTTAGATTCAAATTTTCTACTTACAGATTCTGGCAAAAAAATGTATGCAAAATTTGTTTATCGGAAGGTAAATTACTACCTTGGACAAGTAACTACCGCAAGTAAAAAGAGTCCACATATTCTCAGGCATACCTTTGCTACGCATATGTTGAATAATGGTGCGGAATTAAATACAATTAAAGAAATATTGGGTCATGCTAACTTGTCAGCAACACAAGTTTATACGCACAATACGATTGAGAAATTAAAAAACATATACAAACAAGCCCACCCTCGGGCATAAAACTAACTATCTATGAATGTAAAATTGAATGTAAGATCAGTAAACTTCGATGCAGATCAAAAATTAATCGAATTCATACAAGAAAAAATTAACAAGCTAACTCAGTTTTTTGATAAGATTATTAGTGCTGATGTTTACTTGAAAGTGGACAATAATCATGAAATGGAAAACAAGGAAGTAGAAATCCGTTTATTTGTGCCAGGACATGACCTATTCGCAAAGAAAACTTCCAAAAACTTTGAAGCAGCGACGGACGAAGTAACCGAAGCATTGCGAAGACAGGCTAAAAAACACAAGGAAAAGGAAAGGATGAGGTAGTCTTTGGCTTGTTTTTAAGGTCTTTAGCTATGGTGTTAAAAGACTTTGAAAAAAAGTTTGAAAATTATTTCGGGATAATATAATCTTTCATAAATTTGCAGACCTTATTTCAGAGCTACTTGTAGTGAGAAATGAGGTCGTTATTTTTGCCGATGTAGCTCAGTTGGCCAGAGCAGCTGATTTGTAATCAGCGGGTCGGGGGTTCGAATCCCTCCATCGGCTCAAAAGATACGTTCTTTAACATATTTGAAAATTTTGGGGGGATACTCAAGCGGCCAACGAGGACAGACTGTAAATCTGTTGACTACGTCTTCGCAGGTTCGAATCCTGCTCCCCCCACATACTTTCGAACAATATTGATGAATCTAAAAAGCGGGAGTAGCTCAGCTGGCTAGAGCATCAGCCTTCCAAGCTGAGGGTCGCCGGTTCGAATCCGGTTTCCCGCTCTTTTATTCTCATTGATAAAAATTATTACATCGTTGCCGATGTAGCTCAGGGGTAGAGCGTTTCCTTGGTAAGGAAGAGGTCAGGGGTTCAATTCCCCTCATTGGCTCTAGATATAGATTGAATACATTAATTAACTATAATAACAAATAAAAGCAATACGTCATGGCTAAAGAAAATTTTGACCGGTCTAAACCACATTTAAATATTGGTACAATTGGTCACGTTGATCACGGAAAGACTACATTAACTGCTGCCATTACAACTGTATTGGCAAAAAAAGGCTTCTCTGCACCGGTAGCCTTTGATAAAATTGATAATGCTCCTGAAGAAAAAGAAAGAGGTATTACAATTAACTCTTCTCACGTAGAGTATTCTACAGAGAAAAGACATTACGCTCATGTTGACTGTCCGGGTCACGCTGATTACGTAAAGAACATGGTAACGGGTGCTGCTCAAATGGATGGTGCAATTTTAGTTGTAGCTTCTACTGATGGTCCAATGCCACAAACAAGAGAACATATCTTATTAGCTCGTCAAGTAGGTGTACCTACTATCGTTGTTTTTATGAACAAGGCCGACATGGTTGATGATGAAGAGTTATTAGAATTAGTTGAAATGGAAATTAGAGAGCTATTGTCTTTCTATGATTTCGATGGTGACAATACTCCAATTATTACAGGATCTGCTTTAGGTGGATTGAACGGTGAGCCACAATGGGAAGATAAGATTATGGAATTGATGGATGCTGTTGATAGCTACATTCCAATTCCTCCAAGAGAAACTGAAAAGCCTTTCTTAATGCCAATTGAAGATGTGTTTTCAATTACAGGTAGAGGAACTGTTGCTACAGGTAGAATCGAAACTGGAATCATTAACTCTGGTGAAGAAGTTCAAATCATGGGAATGGGAGCTGAAGGTCTAAAATCTGTTGTTACAGGTGTTGAGATGTTCAGAAAGATTCTTGATAGAGGAGAAGCTGGAGATAACGTTGGTCTTTTATTAAGAGGTGTTGAAAAATCTCAAATTGGTAGAGGTATGGTAATGGCTAAGCCAGGATCAATTACTCCTCATACTAAGTTTAAGGCTGAAGTTTATATCTTGAAAAAAGAAGAAGGTGGACGTCATACTCCATTCCAAAATAAATACCGTCCTCAATTTTACATTAGAACAACTGATGTAACAGGAGAAATCTTCTTAGAAGAAGGAAGAGAAATGGTAATGCCTGGTGACAACGTAACTATTAACGTTCATTTGATTAATAAAGTAGCTTTGAATAAAGGTCTACAATTTGCAATCAGAGAAGGTGGTAGAACAGTAGGAGCTGGTCAGGTTACAGAAATTATTGAGTAATCAATATATAAAGTAAAGTTAGAAAAGGTGTTGGTCATTTTGGTCAACACCTTTTCGTGACTTTTAAAATTTACGGGTGTAGCTCAATTGGTAGAGTAGTGGTCTCCAAAACCATTGGCTGGGAGTTCGAGTCTCTCCACCCGTGCAGAGAATAAATAAAATTATGTCGAAGTTAAGAACATACATAGAAGAATCATCTGACGAATTACTTAATAAAGTAAGCTGGCCAACTTGGAGCGAACTTCAAAGTAGTGGTGTTGTAGTAATGATTGCTTCGATTATCATTTCTCTGATTGTTTTTTTAATGGACACTACTTTTAGTACGTTGATGGAAGAAATCTACGAAATCATATAAAACTGATACGAGATAGACATGAGCGAGAATAATAACAAAAAGTGGTACGTCGTTAGAGCGATTAGTGGGAAAGAGAAAAAGGTAAAACTTTATATCGAGGATGAAATCAGTCGATTGAAATTAGGTGAGTACGTAAGTCAAATCTTAATTCCAACAGAGAAGGTCTATCAGATAAGAAATGGTAAGAAAGTTAGTAAGGAGAGAAGTTTTTTTCCAGGGTACATTCTTATTGAGGCAAATTTAGTAGGAGAGATTCCTCACTTAATTCAAAAGACAACCAATGTAATTGGTTTCTTAGGTGCGGAAAAAAGAGGAGAGCCTCTTCCATTAAGACAGTCAGAAGTTAACCGAATCTTAGGAAAGGTTGATGAATTAGCTGAGAGTGAAGAGGAGATGAATATTCCATTTATAGTTGGAGAATCTATCAAAGTTATTGATGGTCCTTTCAACGGGTTTAATGGTAGCATTGAAGAAATAAACGAAGAGAAAAAGAAACTTATGGTAATGGTGAAGATTTTCGGAAGAAAGCAGCCACTAGAATTAAGTTTCCTTCAAGTAGAAAAAGAATCATAATTGATATTATAAATAGCAAGCAATGGCTAAAGAAATTAGTGGAATAATCAAATTACAGATCAAAGGCGGAGCAGCAAATCCATCTCCACCAGTTGGACCTGCATTAGGTGCAAAGGGTGTAAATATTATGGATTTCTGTAAGCAGTTTAACGGAAGAACGCAGGATAAAGCTGGAAAGGTTTTGCCGGTAGTTATTACAGTTTACGGTGATAAATCTTTTGATTTTGTAATTAAGACTCCTCCTGCAGCGGTTCAGTTGTTAGAGAAAGCTAAAATTAAGTCTGGTTCAGCAGAATCAAACAGAAAGAAAGTAGCTTCTGTAACTTGGGATCAAATCAAAGAGATAGCAGAGGACAAAATGGAAGACCTAAACGCTTTTAAAATGGCTTCAGCAATGAGTATGGTTGCGGGAACAGCAAGAAGTATGGGAATTACAGTTAAAGGACCAAAACCTGAGTAGTTAGGTTAAAATAAAGAAACATGGCAACATTGACTAAAAAGCGTAAAGACGCTCTAGCAAAGATTGAAAAGGATAAATTATATTCTTTAAAAGAAGCTTCTTCATTAGTGAAGGAAATGGCTACAACAAAGTTTGATTCATCGGTTGATTTAAGCGTTAGATTAGGAGTAGATCCTAGAAAAGCGAATCAAATGGTGAGAGGGACTGTTACATTACCACATGGTGTTGGTAAAACAGTAACTGTACTTGCGTTGGTTACTCCAGACAAAGAAGCAGAAGCTTTAGCAGCTGGTGCTGATTACGTTGGACTTGACGAATACGTTGATAAGATCAAAGGTGGATGGACTGACGTAGATGTTATCGTTACCATGCCTAGTGTTATGGGAAAAGTTGGTGCTTTAGGTCGTGTTTTAGGACCAAGAGGATTAATGCCAAACCCTAAGTCAGGAACTGTTACTATGGATGTGGCTAAAGCTGTTGCTGATGTTAAAGGTGGGAAAATTGACTTTAAAGTAGATAAGTATGGTATTATTCATGCATCTGTTGGTAGAGTTTCTTTTGACGCTGATAAGATAAAAGAGAATGCTTCAGAAATGCTTCAAACTATTATTAAGTTAAAGCCAGCATCTTCAAAAGGTATTTATGTGAAAAGTATTTGTGTGTCAGGAACAATGACTCCAGGTATTCACATTGATCCAAAAGATATTTAGACGACTAATTATTCATCATTCTATTCAATTTAGAAATGACAAAACAAGAAAAGCACGAAATCGTAAAGAATTTATTAGATAAGTTAAATGAAAATAATATTTTCTACTTAGCTGATATATCTGAATTAGATGCAGAAACTTCTACTAAGCTTAGGAGAATGGCATATAAGAGAGATGTTTCTTTAAACGTTGTAAAAAATACATTATTAAGAAAAGCTTTAGAAGCTGCAGAAGGCAGTTATGAAGAGTTTTATGATGTATTAAAAGGGAATACCTCTATTCTTTTCTCTGAAGTAGGCAATGCTCCGGCAAAGCTTATTCAAGAATTTAGAAAGAAAAATAAAAAGCCAATATTAAAAGGAGCTTACATTGAAGAAGCAATCTTTATTGGAGATGATAAAATTGATACGCTTGCTCAGATTAAATCTAAGGAAGAGCTTATTGGAGATATCATCATGTTACTTCAGTCTCCTGCTAAAAATGTTGTTTCTGCACTACAATCAGGTGGAAAAACAATTGCAGGATTGGTTAAAACGCTTTCTGAAAAGGAAGCTTAGAAATGTGTACGCACTCTCAATTCATATAAATTAAACAAACAAAAACAAAATAAAATGGCGGAATTAAAAGCGCTTGCTGAAGAGTTGGTAAACTTAACAGTAAAAGATGTAAATGAATTAGCAACTATCCTTAAGGATGAGTATGGCATTGAGCCTGCTGCCGCTGCTGTTGCAATGGCTGGCCCTGCTTCAGGTGACGATGCTGCTGCTGAAGAGAAAACTGAATTTGACGTTATCTTGGTAGCTGCTGGTGGATCTAAATTAGCAGTTGTTAAATTAGTTAAGGAATTAACTGGTTTAGGTCTTAAAGAAGCAAAAGGATTAGTTGACAGTGCACCTAAAGCATTAAAAGAAGGTGTATCTAAAGACGAAGCAGAAGGTCTGAAAACACAATTAGAAGACGCTGGAGCTGAAGTTGAGCTTAAGTAATAAAAAGCACAACTAACAATTTTTAGGTTTAGATCTCACCCCCGATAAATTTCGGGGTGAGGACTAAACCCTTTTCTGTTTATATCTAAGTACTAATAAACACTTCTTCAGATGGCTAACGCATCATTATCAAAATTGCAAAGCAGAGTTAGTTTTGCATCCATAAAAAATAAATTAGAATATCCTGATTTTCTAGACATACAGCTAAAGTCTTTCCAGGATTTCTTTCAATTAGACACTTCTCCAGAGTTTAGAGATACAGAAGGACTATATAGAGTTTTTAGTGAAAACTTTCCGATTACTGATGCTAGAAATCAGTTCGTATTAGAGTTTTTAGATTATTTTGTTGATCCACCTCGCTACAGTATAGAAGAATGTATTGATAGAGGTTTGACATATAGTGTTCCTCTTAAAGCCAAGCTTAAGCTATACTGTACAGATCCAGAACATGAGGATTTCGAAACTATCGTACAAGATGTTTATTTAGGTACTATTCCTTATATGACTCCAAAAGGTACATTCCTTGTGAATGGAGCAGAAAGAGTTATCGTTTCTCAATTGCATAGATCTCCAGGTGTATTCTTTGGACAGTCGCGTCACGCAAATGGGACTAAATTATATTCTGCAAGAGTTATTCCATTCAAGGGTTCTTGGATTGAATTTGCTACTGACATTAACAATGTTATGTACGCATACATTGACAGAAAGAAAAAATTGCCTGTTACTACTTTATTAAGAGCCATCGGTTTTGAATTAGACAAGGATATCCTTGATATATTCAACCTAGCTGATGAAATTAAAGTTAGTAAAGCTGCTGTAAAAAGAGTTCAAGGAAGAAAATTAGCTGCAAGAGTTCTTAGAACTTGGGTAGAAGATTTCGTGGATGAAGATACAGGAGAAGTTGTTTCTATCGAGCGTAACGAAGTGGTTATTGATCGTGAAACGATTATTGAAAAAGAACATATTGATTTGATTCTCGAATCAGGTACAAAAACGGTCATCTTGCACAAAGAAGATGTGAATTCTGCTGATTTTGCTATCATTTATAATACTTTACAGAAAGATCCTTCGAACTCGGAGAAAGAAGCTGTAGAGCATATTTACCGTCAACTTAGAAATTCTGAGCCGCCAGATGAGGAAACTGCAAGAGGTGTAATTGATAAATTATTCTTCTCAGAAACTCGTTATGATTTAGGTGAAGTTGGACGATATAGAATAAACAAAAAGTTAGGTTTAAATATTGAGCCTAACACAAAGATTTTAACGAGAGAAGATATCATCTCAATCATTAAGTACTTAATTGAGTTGATTAACTCAAAGGCTGATGTTGATGATATTGATCACTTATCTAACAGAAGAGTACGAACAGTAGGTGAGCAATTGTACAACCAATTTGGTGTTGGTCTAGCTAGAATGGCTAGAACAATAAGAGAGCGAATGAACGTTAGAGATAACGAAGTATTTACTCCAGCGGATTTGATTAATGCTAAAACACTTTCTGCTGTAATTAATTCTTTCTTTGGAACGAATCAATTATCTCAGTTTATGGATCAAACAAATCCACTTTCTGAGGTTACGCACAAACGTAGAATGTCAGCTCTAGGGCCCGGCGGTCTATCGAGAGAAAGAGCAGGTTTTGAGGTACGTGATGTACATTATACTCACTATGGAAGACTTTGTCCAATTGAAACACCGGAAGGACCAAACATTGGGTTGATTTCTTCTTTATGCGTTTATGCAAAAGTAAATAGACTTGGGTTTATTGAAACTCCTTATAGAAAGGTAGCGAATAGCATTGTTGGATTAAGTGATAAAGAGGTAATTTATTTAAGTGCTGAAGAAGAGGATTCTCAAACAATTGCACAAGCAAATGCAATTGTAGGTGAAGGAGGGAAATTCGAAACTGAAGTAATTAAAGCAAGGTATGAGGGCGATTTTCCATTGTCTAAGCCTGAGGATGTTACTTTGATGGATGTATCTCCTAACCAAATTGCATCAATTGCAGCATCTTTGATTCCATTCTTGGAGCATGATGATGCAAACAGAGCATTGATGGGATCTAACATGCAGCGTCAAGCAGTGCCTTTGTTGCAACCAGATTCTCCGATTGTTGGAACTGGATTGGAAAAACAAGTTGCTGTTGATTCAAGAGTATTAATTAATGCTGAAGGAACTGGTGTAATTGATTATGTTGATGCTAAGAAGATTATTGTTACTTACGAAAGAACTGACGGTGAAAAGTTAGTTTCATTTACTGAGCCAACAAAAACATACAGCTTAACAAAATACAAGAAGACAAACCAAAGTACTACTATCAACTTGAATCCTATTGTGATGAAAGGTGATAAAGTAACAAAAGGTCAAGTTCTTTGTGAAGGTTACGCTACACAAGGTGGCGAACTTGCTTTAGGAAGAAACTTAAAAGTGGCTTTTATGCCATGGAAAGGTTACAACTTTGAAGATGCGATTGTAATTTCTGAAAAAGTTGTTTCTGAAGATTGGTTTACTTCTGTTCACGTTGATGAATTCACACTTGAAGTTAGAGATACGAAGAGAGGTGTTGAAGAATTAACTGCAGATATTCCAAACGTAAGTGAGGAAGCTACAGCTGATTTAGATGAAAATGGATTGATTAGAATTGGGGCTAAAGTTAAAGAAGGTGACATTTTGATTGGAAAGATTACTCCAAAAGGAGAGTCAGATCCAACTCCTGAAGAGAAGTTATTGAGAGCAATTTTTGGTGATAAAGCTGGAGATGTAAAAGATGCTTCTTTGAAAGTTCCACCATCAACTAAAGGTGTTGTAGTTGGAAAGAAATTGTTTGAAAGAGCTGTAAAGGATAGAAAATCTAGAGCTGACGAGAAAAACGTAATCTTAAAATTAGACGAGGAACAAAGAAAAGAGATTTCCGAGTTGAAAGAAAGATTAGTTGAGAAATTGTATTCTGTAGTAAACGGAAAAACAGCTCAAGGAATTCAAAACTATTACAACGAAGAATTAATTCCAAAAGGAACTAAATTCACTCAAAAAGTACTTCAAAGAATTGACGATTTTGCTTTTATTGATTACAAAAACTGGACTACATCGGATGAGTTAAATCAGACGATTAAGACTATGTTGCATAATCATAACATGAAGGCAACTGAAATTCAAGGAAAATATAAGCGTAAGAAATATGCGTTAACTGTTGGAGATGAACTTCCGGTTGGAATTATGAAGTTGGCTAAAGTTTACTTGGCTAAGAAACGTAAGTTGAAAGTAGGTGATAAAATGGCGGGACGTCACGGGAACAAAGGTATTGTTGCTAAAATTGTTCGTCATGAAGATATGCCTTTCGCAGACGACGGGACACCAGTTGATATTGTATTGAATCCGCTTGGTGTACCTTCTCGTATGAACCTTGGACAGATTTATGAAACTGTATTAGGTTGGGCAGGTCAAAAGTTAGGCGTTAAGTTTGCTACTCCAATTTTTGATGGAGCAACGGCAGATGAAATCAACACTTTTACTGATAAGGCAGGTGTTCCACGTTCAGGAAGAACATTCTTGAAAGATGGAGGTACTGGTGAGCCATTTGATCAACCAGCTACGGTAGGGATCATTTACATGTTGAAATTAGGTCACATGGTTGAAGATAAGATGCATGCTAGATCTATTGGACCATACTCATTAATTACTCAGCAACCACTTGGTGGTAAGGCTCAGTTTGGTGGTCAGCGTTTTGGAGAGATGGAAGTTTGGGCATTGGAGGCATTTGGTGCAGCTAATATCTTACAAGAAATCTTGACCATTAAGTCTGATGACGTGATGGGAAGAGCTAAAGCTTATGAAGCAATTGTGAAAGGTGAAAGTATGCCAGTTCCTGGTATTCCGGAATCGTTCAACGTATTACTGCATGAACTAAGAGGTCTATGTTTGAACATTACATTGTCTGACAAAGATAAAGTAACCGTTTAATTCAACAATTTAAAGAGATTATTAACATAATAATATAATTATGGCTTTTAGAAGAGATAATAAGGAAACAAGTAGATTCTCTAAGATTACAATAAGCCTTGCTTCGCCAGAGATGATTTTAGAAAAATCAAATGGAGAAGTATTGAAGCCGGAGACTATTAACTACAGAACGTACAAACCTGAAAGAGATGGTTTATTCTGTGAAAGAATCTTTGGTCCAGTAAAAGATTACGAATGTCATTGTGGTAAATACAAAAGAATCCGATATAAAGGAATTGTTTGTGACCGTTGTGGTGTTGAAGTAACAGAGAAAAAAGTACGTAGAGAGAGAATGGGACACATTTCATTAGTGGTTCCTGTTGCTCATATTTGGTATTTTAAATCATTACCAAATAAAATTGGTTACTTATTAGGATTGCCTACTAAGAAATTAGATACTATCATTTATTACGAGCGTTATGTTGTAATTAATGCAGGTGATGCTAAAGATGCTGAAGGTGAGCCAGTACAATATTTAGATTTCTTAACGGAAGAGGAATACTTGGATATTTTGGATACTATGCCAAAAGAAAACATGTATTTGGACGAAAATGATCCAAACAAATTCATCGCGAAGATGGGTGCTAATGCACTTTTCGAATTGTTGAAGAGATTGGACTTAGACTCACTTTCTTACGATTTAAGACACAAAGCGAATACAGAAACTTCTCAGCAAAGAAAGAATGAAGCTCTTAAGAGACTTCAGGTTGTTGAGGCATTCAGAGCTGCAAATGGTCATATTGAAAACAGACCTGAGTGGATGATTGTAAAAGTTGTTCCTGTTATTCCACCAGAATTGCGTCCATTAGTGCCATTAGATGGTGGCCGTTTCGCAACTTCTGATTTGAATGATTTATACAGAAGAGTCATTATTAGAAACAACCGTTTGAAAAGATTGATGGAGATTAAAGCTCCTGAAGTAATTTTAAGAAACGAGAAAAGAATGTTGCAGGAAGCTGTAGATTCTTTGTTTGATAACTCTAGAAAATCTTCAGCTGTTAAAACAGATTCTAACAGAGCGTTAAAATCTTTATCTGACAGTTTAAAAGGAAAATCAGGTCGTTTTAGACAAAATCTATTGGGTAAGAGGGTTGATTATTCTGCTCGTTCGGTAATTGTTGTTGGACCAGATTTGAAATTGCATGAATGCTGTCTCTTATACACATCTGACGCTGCCGACGATCTACTCTGTGTAGA
>OJDV01000163.1_pt1 | contig 28741 bp, 27 predicted proteins | sample 1592911 | NCBI WGS metagenome assembly OJDV01 (sample SAMN05416860, study PRJEB24817) | seawater metagenome | isolation source: Sea water | place: Canada:Atlantic | collected 2013-11 | reverse complement strand
TAGTTAAGAGCATCATTCATTAGTTTTTCTGTCTTATTTAAATCTATGATATGAATTTTGTTTTTAGCGCCAAAAATGTATTGATCCATCTTTGGGTTCCAATATCTGGTATTGTGTCCAAAATGAACACCAGCTTCCAGAAGCTGCTTTATGCTAGCTTTAGCCATTATAATTTTCCTTTGTAAGAGCCATTTTATTGTTATGACTCGAGGGTTATAAACAAAGCACCATACTTGAACAACAACCAGCCTTCTAATAATATCAGTTAGCCAGCACCCAGTTAATTCATTTAGTATGATACAGGATTTTTTACTTTCACTAATTTTGAAAGCCGCGGGATTATACTTTATTTGACAATAATCAACAACCAGACAAGCACTTTAATTGCAAATTGTTGGGTTTATTCACTATTTAAAACCCGCGCCAAATTATTTGGACTGAACAACAAATTGGCAAAACATTCAAAAATTGGAGCCAAAAGACCATTTATAGATAAATACTTAGACCGTTATTTCAATAACTGGCCCTTAATTAATGTCATGTAGTTATTAATCTTTTGATATTTTGATATGACTTGTATGATCTCGGTCACCCTTTTGCTAAATCCATTTTGTGTATATAATTTTAATTCACTTTTGAGTTTCTGTTCAAATTTATCCACACCATCAACATTTGCATTTAGGTTATCAACGCTTGCTTCAAATTTTATGCCACACACAATAGATAAAGCCCATTCAATCGATTGCGGTTTAATTTCCACTTTAAAAAACTCATCTTGTTGTTGCTGGTTTCGGCCATCTTCTGCATACCAATAACCATAATCATCTACTTTTCTGCGCTCATTTCCAGCCACACACCAATGAGATAACTCATGTAATGCACTGCGAATATAGTCATGAGCAAACTGGATTTCAGCACTAATATTGCCCTTGTGTGCCTTGTAAAATGGTTCACTAAAACCACCAATCAATATTGTATTAAATTGATTCAAGTAGTTTTCATTCAACAACTTAAGTAAGGCTGGCAATGCAATCATGGGTTTATTTGATTATAGTTTGCGCTATTTTAATGAAAAATATAGGATTTAGAAACAAATACCCATTACAATAAGTGCTTTAACAATTTCTATTTAGAATCACAGTGCAAATATCAATTAAATCAGAAGCAGACATCAAAAAAATGCGCGTTGCGGGTCGCCTTGCCGCGGAAGTATTAGACATGATTGAAGAACATGTTGTTGTTGGTGTTAGCACCAATGAGTTGAATAGAATTTGTCATGATTACATTGTTAATGTTCAAAAAACAATCCCAGCACCGCTGAATTATGGCAGTGCAACAGAGATGTACCCAAATGGATTTCCAAAATCAATTTGTACATCCATCAACAATGTTATCTGTCATGGAATCCCATCAGATAAAAAGCTAAAGAATGGCGATGCCATTAACATTGATATTACCGTCATCAAAGATGGTTGGCATGGTGATACATCTAGAATGTTTACAGTGGGTAAAATACCAGGAAGAACGCAAAAACTTATTGATGTGACCAAAGAATGTATGGAAATTGGCATTAGAATGGTGGCACCGGGTGTTTATTTGGGTGACATTGGTTTCGCCATAGCTAAACATGCTAACAGCCATAATTTTAGTGTTGTTAGAGAGTTTTGTGGTCATGGCATAGGTCAAGTTTTTCATGAAGCGCCACAGGTTTTACACTACGGAAGAAAAGGTACCGGAGTTAAATTAAAAGAAGGCATGACATTTACCATCGAACCCATGATCAATATAGGTAAGCCTGGGGTTAAAATTTTAAAAGACGGTTGGACTGCTGTTACCAAAGACAAAAGCCTATCAGCACAATGGGAACATACCATGGTTGTTACCAAAACTGGCGTAGAAGTCTTTACAGTTTCGGACAAGTATAAATTTGATTACTGATGCTCCTTGCTCCTCCACTCAATGCTGAAAATTATTTGGATGTGCTGGAGCTGCAAAACCCGCAACCCCAGTCAATAGGCTTTTATAAAGAATTATTAAAAAAAGCCGAAACTAAAATCGCTCTAGAATTTAACCAACAATCTGACGTGATTGATATGGTCAGAATTCGTGCATGGTTTGTGGAACAAATCATTATTCAGTTGTGGCAAAAATTCATAAAATCAAAAAAACTAACACTGGTAGCTGTGGGTGGTTTTGGTCGCGGAGATTTACATCCTTTTTCCGATGTTGATTTATTGGTATTGAAATCCAAAGACACTAAAAAACATGACGAAAATATAAGCACTTTTATTCAATCTCTTTGGGACACAGGATTAGATTTGGGATCAAGTGTTAGAACCAAAAACGAATGCTTCGAACAGGCCCGTAACGATGTCACGGTAGCAACAAATTTAATGGAAGCGCGATTCGTTCTTGGAAGCCGTAAAACATTTTTGAAAATGCAGAAACTTGTTTCTGCAAAGAAAATTTGGAAAGGCAAAGATTTTTTTATTGCTAAATGGAAAGAACAAAAATTACGTCATAAAAAATTCAGTGATACCAATTATAATGTTGAGCCCAATTTAAAAGAAGGCCCAGGTGGCTTGCGCGATATACAAATGGTATCTTGGGTAGCCCAACGGTTTTTTCAAACCCAATCTTTACACCAATTGGTTGACATTGGTTTTTTGACCGAACACGAATACATTCGTCTAAAAAGAGGCCAAAATTTCTTATGGAAAGTAAGGTTTGCACTGCATATTATTGCAGGTCGAAAAGAGGACCGTGTTTTATTTGAATACCAATTAAAACTGGCCAAGTTTTTTGGTTTTCATGATGAAGGCAAGAAAAACCCTGCCGTAGAACAGTTTATGCAAATTTTTTACCGCAATACCATGCGATTAGAACGTTTAAATACACGCCTGCTCCAATTGTTTGATGAAAACATATTGAAAAAGAATCAAAAAGAATCCGTGCTTGAATTAAATGATCGTTTTCACATTGTTAATGATTTTTTGGAAATAAAAGATGAAAATCTTTTTCAAACCCTACCAACTGTATGGTTTGAATTGTTTTTATTAATTCAAAAAAATGCCAACATACAAGGTGTTCGAGCTGATACCGTCAGAGCCATGCGCCATAACATTGACTGTATCGATGCTGACTTTAGCAATAATCCTGATGTCAATAAACAATTCATTACAATTCTTAAACAGAAACACAAAGTTGCATCAGTGCTTAATCAAATCAATCGGCTGGGTATATTGGCAAGATACCTGCCTGTATTTGGAAAGATAGTGGGCCGTATGCAATTTGACTTATTTCATATTTATACGGTTGATCAGCACAGTTTATTTGCGGTTCGAAATTTATGTTTATTGCGCCATGATAAAACAGACATAATAAATGCAGCTAAAATATTTAATAAAATTCCCAACCCCTATTTGGTCTATATTGCCGCATTGTTTCATGACATAGCCAAAGGCAGAGAAGGCAGACATGCTGACTTAGGTGCGATTGATGCAGCTGAGTTCTGCCAACAACATAATATAAACACAGAAGATACCAAGTTGATTGTGTGGTTGGTTAAAGACCATTTAATCATGAGCGAAACAGCACAAAAACGTGATTTAAGCGATAAAGAAGTCATTAAGAAATTTACTCAATCAGTAGACTCCATGTTAAAACTGCGCTCGCTGTATTTATTGACCATTGCTGATATTGCAGCAACAGACCCAAAATTATGGAATTCATTTAAACAAAGCCTGCTGTCCGAACTCTACTTCAAAACAAAGCAACACTTAACCAACAACAAGAAAGAAAACTCACTGGCTAGCATTCAACAGAAGTTAATGAAAAAGCTGTTAAATCTAGGCATCAGCCAAAAGTCAATTACTCAACAGTTCAATGACATACCAGATGATTTTTATAGCCGATACAATCATGAAGATTTGCTGACCATTCACCAAACTGTTAATCAAGCCATTGTGCCGCATGTTGCAGTCTTATCAAATGATGAGAATAGCATTGAGTTTTTATTTTATAGTCATGACTTCAAAGGATTGTTATACAGCATTTTATCCATCCTTGAAAAATACAATTACACGGTAGTCAATGCCAATATCAACATAACAAAAAACAACATGGCGTTAAACACCATTTATTGCCTTTCTGACGATATTGAGCAAAATGACACCATGATTAATGAATTAATTAATGCCATGCAAGAGCAAATCTTTTATGACATTGTGTTAGACAAATATACTCCGACACGTGAAAAAGTATTTAAAATTAAACCTGAGATTAAACTATTACATTCAAATCATAAGAATGAAAGCATGATTGAAATCATATGTCGTGACCGCCACGGATTATTGCCGATAATAGCCAAAACTTTATTGTCGTTAGATATTTCCACCAACGCTGCAAAAATCGTTACAGTCGGTGCACGTGCAGAATTTACTTATTGGATAAGCATAAACAAGCAAGCCTTGAACACAAATCAATTAAAACAGTTACAACACAATTTATTGGAAATATTATGAACTTAAATCTACAACACATCATAGAACAAGCATGGCAAGAAAAAACCACATTATCAAAACAAGATCTTATTCAAAAATACCAAGGGTTTATTAGTAAAACCATTTCGGGACTAGAAACTGGTGAATACCGTGTTGCAGAACCTTTGGAAAATGGCCAATGGCAGGTTAATGATTGGTTGAAGAAAGCTGTGTTACTGTATTTTAGCACCCATGACAATAAAGTTACACCAGGTACAACACACAATTACTTTGATAAAGTCCCCTGTCGTTTTGAAAACACCACAGAAGAAGAGTTCAAAGATTTAGGTGTGCGCATTGTTCCACCTGCGACGGTAAGAATTGGCGCATACCTTGGTAAAAATGTGGTGGTCATGCCCAGTTATGTCAATATTGGTGCATTTGTTGATGAAGGAACCATGGTCGATACCTGGGTAACAGTTGGTAGCTGTGCTCAAATTGGTAAAAATGTGCATCTATCTGGGGGCGTTGGCATTGGTGGCGTTCTAGAGCCTTTGCAAGCTGCACCGACAATCATCGAAGACAATTGCTTTATTGGTGCCCGATCAGAAGTGGTCGAAGGCGTTAGAATTGGTAAAGGCAGTGTTTTATCCATGGGAGTATTTATTTCTCAATCGACTAAAATCTATAACAGAGAAACCAAAGAAATCACATACGGATATGTGCCACCAGGATCAGTTGTAGTCCCAGGAAACTTGCCTGCTAAAGATGGTTCACACTCGTTAAGTTGTGCAGTGATTGTTAAAACCGTTGATGAGCAAACAAGGGCCAAGACTTCAATTAATGAGTTATTGAGAGAAGAATAGCAATTATTTAAATAGTTTAATTGGTTTCCCATGCTTTAAATCATTGATTTCGAAATAACTGGCAATGGTTTGTCCCATGTCTGCGAATGATTCACGTGCTCCTATATTTTGGGTTTTAACGCCTTTTCCAAAAAAGACCACAGGTACATGTTCACGGGTATGATCAGAACCAGGAAAAGTGGGATCACATCCATGATCAGCTGTAATTAATGCTATGTCATCTGAATTCATAATGGCTTCCAATTCAGGTAATCTCTTGTCAAATTCTTCTAATGCATTGGCATAGCCAGCTACATTTCTGCGGTGACCAAAATGGCTATCGAAATCGACAAAATTGACAAAGATCAGTGTTTTATCTTCCGCTAGATTAACTTCATTTAACATGACATCAAACAATTCCATGTTGTCTTTGCCTTTGACTTTTTTTGTAATGCCTCGACTAGAAAATATATCAGCTATTTTTCCAACAGAAACAACCTTGCCGCCTTGTGCCGACAATTGATCTAATAAAGTCGGTTCGATTGGTGGAGTGGTTAAATCTTTTCTATTTGCCGTGCGCATAAAATCATCTGGATTTTCGCCAATAAATGGCCTAGCAATCACACGCGTGACATTAAGCTCATCAACCAACCCTTTGGCAATTTTACAAATGCGGTACAATTCATCTAAACCGAAATGGTCTTCATGGGCTGCTATTTGAAAAACTGAATCTGCTGAAGTATAACAAATAGGCTTGCCTGTCTTAATGTGTTCTTCACCCAATTGTTTAATGATTTCAGTACCACTGCTGTGGCAATTACCTAATATACCGGGAATACCTGTGAGTTGAATAAAATCTTTAATCAAAGCATCTGGAAAACAAGGTTGAGTCTTAGGGAATGTTCCCCAAGCAAATGGAACTGGAACACCTGCCATTTCCCAATGACCGCTTGGCGTATCTTTGTCTTTGCTCTGTTCTATTGCATAGCCGTAAGTGGCCATTGGTTCGATGTCTTTATCTAAACCTGGCATATCATTACCACAACTGGCTTGCAGTGCATGTGCCAAACCTAAACGGGTTAAATTTGGTATTTTTAAAACACCAGAACGTTGATGGTTATCTGCTTTACCAAGTAAACATTCTTTCGCAATATTCCCTAAAGTATTGGCGGTTTCATCGCCATATAAATGTGCATCATCGCTGGCACCGATGCCCAATGAATCCATCACTAATATTATTGCTCTTTTCATGTTTGTATAATCCTAAATCTCGATAGTGACTTGCGTACGAGAGTTTATGTACAAAAATCTACCATCCATTGCTCTAATGATAACCATGCATCGCCTTGTGCTTGACCTTTAATAATACGGTCCAAACTGGCCATTCCCACTAACAATTGTTTTAATCTTTCTGCATTTAATCTATTTAATGCCGATTGTATCAAGGCTTGCTGACTTTGCCAAATGCCTTGCGAACGGTAATCGGCAGGCCCAACTCTCTGACCTTTGGATTTAATCGAAGCAAAAAACAACAAAGTCCTAACCTGTCGTTCGAGTGCCCAATGTATCACCACTATAGCTGTGTTGTTTTGTTTGAGTGCTCTTGTCATTCTTAAAACACGATGCAAATTATTTTCAAGCATCGCATCTGTTAATCGAAAAACATCGAAACGCGCATTATCAGCCACCAATCCAGCCACATCTCTGGCTGTGATAACTTGATTTGAAAAACGCATCTTGAGTTTTTCTAGTTCTTGAGATGCTGCCAATAAATTGCCTTCTAAGCGTTGACTCAACAAGGTTACTGTATCGTTTTCAACATTTAACCCAATCATTCTACACCTGTTTTTTAACCACTGAGAAAACTCTTGTCCTTTGGGTAGATAAACACGTAGATATGTGCCTTGATTAATAATGGTTTTGGCCCATTTTGTTTTTTCATTGGCAACTGTCCATTGTTCGCATTGAATTAACAAACAGATATCAGTTGGAATACTTTCCACAAATTGTGTGATGGCTTTTGAACCAGCAGCTCCTGGTTTACCGGTAGGGATATGCAGCTCCATTATTTTCTTTTCAGCAAACAATGACATGGTTCCCATTGAAGCAAATAAGGACTCCCATTTGAATTTATTGTCCACATGAAGGACTTCTCTTTCACTGAATCCTTCAGATTTGGCTTTGTTGCGAATGCTATCACAAGCTTCTTTAACACCCAGGGGTTCATCACCAACAATCAAATAACAACTGGATAGCCCTTGAGCCAATTGTGTCTCTAATTGGTTTTGGTAAATCTTCACTTGTTCTTAAAACTCTTAGTATTATTTATCCGTCGTATGATAGCCCAGGCCATGTCTTCTGCCATTTGCTTTCGCAGGGTTATCTCTTCGCTTTGGCCACCGCCAATTTGTTGAACATCAAATGAATAATCTTTCTCAATATGTACAATTTGTTTTTTTTCATCGGCGAGGCTGTATTCAACGTCGTATTCCAATCGGTACTCTTGCACTTGATTATTGGCACCAATAGATTGAATCACTTTTTTAAGAGTATCACTGTGAATGATTAATTCACTTGATTTATCTGACATTTCATCTGTTAATTTTACATTGGATGATAGCAGCACATTAATCAATGGTCGCTTCAATAAAGATTGTGATTTAATGTTTAACTTAATTAAAGGATAATTTTCAGCAAGCGAGTTGCTGTTACGCAGATGATATCCACAAGAAGTCAACATCACTAATATTGTAATAATTAGAATTTTTTTCATTATGCCACCACTATATTAACCAAACGGCCAGGTACGACAATCACTTTTCTGACTTGTTTGCCTTCACTAAATTTCTTAACATTATCATCAGCTAATGCCAAGGCTTCAATTTCATCTTTACTGGCATTTGCAGACACATTTATCTTTGCCCTTAACTTGCCGTTTACTTGTATCATTAATTGTATTTCGTCTCTGACCATTGCTTTCGCATCAAATGTTGGCCATTGAACATCAACGATTAAATCTTTATTGCCTAACATGTGCCACAATTCTTGTGTGATATGAGGCACAATAGGTGAAAGCATTTTAACGATTGCTTGCCATCCTTCTTGAGAGACCGCTTTACCATTTGCACTGTCATCGTTAAATTTAACCAATGTATTGGTTAATTCCATACAGGCTGCAATGGCTGTATTAAAGATTTTTCTTACGCCAAAATCATCTGTCACTTTTTTTATGGTTTCATGTATTTTTAAACGAGTGGCTTTTTGTTCAGAAGTTAAGTCTTCTTGAACTATAGCAACCAATTCACCTTTGTTTTCTATGAAATCAACTATGTTTTGCCAGATGCGTTTCAAGTACCTAAAAGACCCTTCAACGCCTTCATCTGACCATTCTAGAGAATGTTCTGGAGGTGCAGCAAACATTGAAAACAACCTAACAGTATCCGCACCGTACTCATCTATCAATGATCTTGGGTCTACTGTGTTGCCTTTGTTTTTAGACATTTTTACACCATCTTTCAGTACCATGCCCTGTGTTAATAAATTTGTAAATGGTTCATCTGAAGTGACATAACCCAAATCGCGCAATAACTTATGGTAAAAACGGGCATACAATAAATGTAGGATTGCGTGCTCAATTCCTCCTACATATTGATCAACTGGCAACCAATAGTTGGCTGATTCATCTAAAATATTGTCTTCGTTATTTGGATTTGTAAATCGCGCAAAATACCACGATGAATCCATGAATGTATCAAAAGTATCTGTTTCACGCTTGGCATCTTTGCCACATGTTGGACAAGAGACATTATAAAAATCAGGCATTTTCTTGATTGGGGAACCACCATCAGAATCAAAAGAGACATCTTCAGGCAATATCACTGGTAGATCCTTTTCCGGCACAGGCACTGTTCCACAATCATCACAATAAATAATTGGAATAGGACAACCCCAGTAGCGTTGTCTTGAAACACCCCAATCACGCAATCGATAATTGATTTGTTGTCTACCAATTCCTTTTTTCTCTAAAGTGTTTAATATGGCTTTGAATGATTTATCAAAATCCATACCATTAAACTCTGCTGAATTGATTAATTGGCCTTTTTCAATATAGGCAGCTTTTTTTAAATCTATTTCTGCACCATCACTGGCTTCTATCACTTGTTTGATGTCAAGATTATATTTCAAAGCGAACTCATAATCTCTTAAGTCATGTCCAGGTACCGCCATTACCGCTCCTGTTCCATAACTGAATAAAACAAAGTTTGCGATCCATACTGGAACCTGTTCACCTGTCAGAGGGTGGAGTGCATAAAAACCACTAAATTGCCCTTTCTTTTCCATAGTAGCCATGGCTGCTTCGTTGCTTTGTTCTCTTTTACAATCATCTAAAAAACCTTGTAAATCTGCATTGTTGCTCACTGCCTTTAAAGCCAATGGGTGCTCTGGCGCAACAGCCAAATAACTGACTCCATATAAGGTATCTGGACGTGTGGTATATACCGATAATTTATCGTTATAACCTTCTACTTCAAAATCTAGTTCAATGCCTTTAGATTTTCCAATCCAATTGCGTTGCATGGTTTTAACCGATTCTGGCCAACCAGTTAAGTTATCAATATCTGACAACAACTCTTCTGCATAGGCAGTGATCTTCATTGACCATTGAGGTATGGTTTTCTTTTCCACTAAAGCGCCACTACGCCAACCTCGTCCATCAATGACTTGTTCATTGGCCAACACAGTTTGATCCACAGGATCCCAATTAACAGTGGCATCTTTTCGATACACCAATCCCTTTTCTAACAATTGGGTAAAGATATATTGTTCCCATTTATAATATTTGGGATCACATGTTGCCAACTCTCTTGACCAATCATAAGCCAAACCTAATTGCTTAAATTGATTCGTCATGTATTCCATATTTGAATAGGTCCATTTTGCTGGCGCGGTTTTGTTTTTTATCGCAGCATTTTCTGCTGGTAAACCAAAAGCATCATAGCCCATTGGTTGCATTACATTTTTTCCAAGCATACGCTGGTATCGAGATATAACATCACCAATGGTATAATTTCTAACATGCCCCATGTGTAAATTGCCACTGGGATATGCAAACATACTCAGGCAATAAAATTTTTCCTTGTTAGGGTCTTTTTTTACTTCAAAGGTTTTTTCGTCGCTCCATATTTTTTGTATGGCATTTTCTAATTTTTGTGGATTGTATTCTGCTGTCATTTGGTTTTTGATTAAATTACATTTGAGTATTATAATTTAAACTGGCAATTAAACCAGTTATGCCATTGTTTCTATTCAACTTCTTGAATATTTATCTGTGTAGTGATGCGCTGGTTGTACTTAAGTGCTTATATTAAGCTTTTATGATTCTATCTCGGCCTTGATTTTTTGCTTGATATAGTGCCAAATCAACTCGATGAATCCAATCATCGTTGCTTTCTTCCTTAACATATTCAGCCACACCCAATGATATTGTTTGCTCGTGTCCATCAATGATAATGTTCTGTTTTATCATTTCTCTAAGTTGTTCGCCCAAATTAAAAGCCATGTCAATATTGACATTTGGGCACAATATTAAAAATTCTTCGCCGCCGTATCTGAAAATCATTTCTTCGTTTTGATAAAAGCACTTTAATATCTCTGCTATGCGAATTAAAACTTCATCCCCCTTTATGTGACCATGTTTATCGTTAACTTTTTTAAAATGATCTAAATCTAACAAAACTATTGTTGCAGTTTTATCGTGATTTCTTAATGATCTATGCAGTGATTCTAGTTTCGTGCTTAATGCCCTTCTGTTACCAGTTCCAGTGAGGTAATCTTCTGATGCCAATTTAGTTAACATCAATTCTTGTTTTCGCAATCCCGATGCAAACACATAGGCAATCATATTAGTAATAACAATGGTCACTAAAATAGTTGATAGATTAATTACTTCTTGAGATTGTATTAATTTTGGAATATAAAATGATAACATGATGAAATTCACAAACAACCCTTTTTTAGGGCTCATAATATAGTAGGCCGCTAACATGGCAGGGTAAATCCATCCTACTTGGCTTATTCCTTTCATGTAAAATGAAATAACATTGGCCATTAAGGCTAACAATATCAATACTAAACTGGCATTTTTTACTTTATTCGTCTTATAGACATAAATAAAAATAAAAGACATACCAATAACCACAATTAAATCTAGTATGGCAACATACCAATCTTGTTGCAATGCTCTGTATATTGAAAACGGCAGTATCCCTACAGCTGTGCCAAATGATAAAACCAGTAGCATTTTAGAGTGAGGTGTTCTGTGGTTTTTAAATAATTTCAATTAGTTTTGTAATAAGAACTTAATATATTATAGCTAATTATTACCTATAATTGTGTAGCTTTATTAGTTATAAGGAATAATTATGAAAATATTTATACATTTCTTACTGATGTTAAAGTTTTGAGCATCTCCCTAGAATAGAGTCGCTTATAATTTAAACTCATATCAACGGCCTGAATCATAAACCTATTGATTCGCTTTTGTTCATTTCGGTCTAATGATTGATGCGATAGGAAATTTATTAAATCAGAATGTGTACACAATTTATCTGAGTCTTTGGATGCTTCAGTTATGCCCATTTGTTCATCAATCCAAATCCAACAATCATCCGAGATTGATGGATTTGAATTTAATTCAAAACCATTGTATTTTAATAATTCCTGTTCAAACTCACGAAGAATAGGCGTTAATTTTCCTTTGCCTAATTGTGATAACGCTTTTTGATAGGAACAGTACAATTTTTCTGTTTGATCAAATTCTGCTAAACTGTAATGCAAAAGTTCATTGAGGTATAAGCCGGCTGTTTTTTCTATGATGTTATCATAGGAAATAGAATCTAATAAGTTAATGGAAACTAAAGTTTTTAATTGAGATTTACCATAATATTGAATTTTTAACGGACTAAAATACTGTAATTGTGATTTTAAAAGTTTATTGGTTTTTATGCCTTTGGCAACAATACTAATCATCCCGTATTCGAGACTAAAGAATTCAATAATTAAACTGCTGTTACTAAAATCTCTTTGATGGATGAGATATCCATGTGCTTGCTTGTACAAACTCATGTCTCTGGCAGATCAATATTCATCTTTATAGCCTAACTGTTGTAGTAATCTATCACTGTCTGCCCAAGCAGATTTGACTTTGACCCACAATTTCAGATGAACTTTTTTACCCACAAGATCTTGTATTTCTTTTCTGGATTGAATCCCAACATGCTTCATTGATTCACCACCCTTACCAATTAACATGTTTTTTTGAATTTCTCTTTCAACCCAAATGAGAGCGTGGATATGAATTATGTGCCCTTTGTCTTGAAAAGACTCAACCTCAACTGTGAGACTGTATGGCAGTTCTTGATGGTACCTAAGCATCAACTGTTCCCTGATTAATTCTGATACCATATAACGTGTTGACTTATCGGTGAGTTGATCATCAGAAAAATAATTGTCCGTTTCTGGCAAGTATTGAAATATTTTTTTCTCTAAATCGGCCACTCCTTTGCCTTTAGAAGCAGAAATATAAAAAATCTCTTTAAATTTATAGTTTTGAAAAACTTGATTTGCAAAGGGCAGAAGCTTTTCTTTCTGTTTGATTAAATCAGCCTTATTGATAACCAAAATAACATCAGTATTACAGTGCGCGAGTGCTTTTAAAGCTTGTTCATCATCGGCAGTCCATTTCATCGATTCTACAACAAATAATATTAAATCTACATCCATAACAGAATTAGCAGCTGTTTTGTTCATGAATTTATTTAAGGCCTTTTTATGGCCCACGTGCATACCTGGAGTGTCAATAAAAAGAATTTGACCTGCCTTTTTGGTGGCAATCGCCAATATTTGATGTCTTGTGGTTTGGGGTTTTGCAGTGACAATACTGACTTTTTCGCCGACAATGTGATTAATCAACGTTGATTTACCCACATTCGGCTTACCTATAACGGCTACATAACCACATTTATTCATGTTTTTTCCATTAACTAAGGGCTATTTAAAACCCTTTATTTTATCAATAATTAATTGTGCTGATTGTTGTTCAGCTTTTTTGCGACTGCGTTTTTCAGCAACTGCAGCCAAGTTTAATTCAACGACTTTGCATTCAATGGTAAAAGTTTGTAAATGGTCCTTGCCTTGTTTTGAAATTAATACATATAAAGGCACTTCATGGTTGTGTCTTTGTAAATATTCTTGCAACCGCGTTTTGGCATCCTTATCACTGATATTCGGGTCTATTTTATCTAGCCAGTCCTGCATCACTGCCAATATAAAAGCTTCTGTATAATCAATGCCTTTATCAATAAATACCGCTGCAAAGATGGCCTCAACTGCATCCGCTAAAACGCTAGACCGATTAAAACCACCTGATTTTAATTCGCCTACTCCTAAAATCAATTCATCACTTAAATTGTAATGTCGGGCTACTGCGGCCAATGTCTGGCCTTTGACCAAACTTGAACGCATTCTTGATAATTTCCCTTCCGATACCTTGGGGAAATTTTGGTAAAGCCACTTGGTGATGACAAATCCTAATATGCTGTCTCCAAGAAACTCTAAACGCTCGTTATTTTTTTTATGGGCACTGCGGTGTGTGAGTGCCAGAGTTAACAGTTCATTATTGTCAAAATTTAGTTTTTGACCAAGCACTTTAACCATATGGCAAATTGAGTCGAATGTTGGCTTACTTTAAAGGTATGGTTTTTTCGAATCGCACCAAGAAATCAAGATTTCCAATAAAGGACTCTTGCACTTCATATTTTACTTGCAATTGCTTACCACGACTTCTAATAATTTTTATGTCATTTTTCTTGACTCTTTTTACATAGCTTGTCAAAAAACTTTTCATCATATCTTCTTTTATAGCTGATGGGGATTTATTAGCAGAACCTGGTTTATTAGCAACCAAATTCATGGCTTTGACTACTGAATAATATTCATTGTAAATTGGTCCTAATCGAATTCCTGCATAAACGAAAAAACCCAATAAACTCATAAATAATACCAATCCAATCATTGACATACCATGTTGTTTATTCTTATGTTTCATTTTAACCTCATTAAAGTTTAATAGCATTCTAACATGAGAATGCAAAATATCAATTACAAGCAATTGATAATTTTTGTTAAATTAATTTTGTACCTATCCTTTTTAAGCCTTCAAAAAAGTCACTGGTTCGCCAATGCATCCAGATAAATACGGCACGGCCCACTAAATTTCTTTCTGGAACAAATTTCCAGAACCTGCTATCTGAACTGTTATCTCTGTTATCTCCCATGGCAAAATATTCTCCTTCTGGAACAACAATTTCTGTATATATGAAAGGAGGGTATTTACTATTTTCAGTAAACATCAAATGCTTTTTATCGCCTAATTGTTCGTATTTTTTAATCAATTTTCTATTATCTGGATCATCCATTAAACCTTCATAAGGTCCAACTAATTCTTGCTCTATCAATTTGCCGTTAATATATAAACTTTTCTTTCTGGTATCATACCTGATCTTATCTCCTGGTATTCCCACCACCCTTTTAATATAATCAACAGATTGATCTTCTGGAAAACGAAAAACAATAATATCACCACGTTTGGGTTTACCAATTTCTATAATGGTATCATGTAAAACAGGCAGTTTAAGTCCATATGAAAATTTATTAACATAGATAAAATCACCTGTGAGTAATGTCGGCATCATTGATGAAGAAGGGATTCTAAATGGTTCAAAAACAAAGGTTCTGATGACTAATACAAATAGCAATACTGGAAAAAATGAGCCAACATTTTCCGTTGCCCTTACACCAAAATTCTGCTTAGCATTTAATTTTTTAAAATAGATGGATAACAACCATAAAACAAAGGTTATTCCACTGGCTAAGGCTAGAAAGGCTTCAAAATCAAAATGTATTTCATTCATAGTATCGTCTTCTTTTAATCAACTTTTAGTATGGCTAAAAATGCTGATTGCGGAACTTCAACACTGCCAATTTGTTTCATGCGTTTTTTACCACGCTTTTGTTTGTCTAATAACTTACGTTTACGACTAGCATCACCACCATAACATTTGGCTGTCACATTTTTACGTAAGGCTTTTACTGTGGTACGGGCAATAATGTGGGCACCAATTGCCGCCTGGATTGCCACATCAAACATTTGTCGAGGAATCAAATCTTTGAGTTTTTCTGCCAAATCCTTGCCTCTTTTACGGGCATTGTCCTTATGAATCAATACTGATAAGGCATCAACAAGTTCACCATTGATCAAAATATCTAACCGAATCATATCACCTGCTTCAAAATGACTGAATTCATAATCAAATGATGCATAACCCCTAGACACCGATTTAAGCCTATCAAAGAAGTCTAAAACCACTTCACTTAATGGCATCAAAAATTTCATTGAAACTTGATTACCCATGTATTGCAAATGTTGCTGAATACCACGCTTTTCAATACATAAACCAATCACATTACCGACAAATTCATTGGGTAACAATATGTTTGCAGTAATAATTGGCTCACGAATTTCTTCATAATTTTCAGGCAAATCGGCAGGGTTATCTAACTTAACAACCTCGCCCTTATTTGTTACCAATTCATAGATTACTGTTGGAGCCGTGGTAATTAAATCTATGTCGAATTCTCGCTCAATTCTCTCTTGAATGACTTCCATGTGCAACATGCCCAAAAAACCACACCTAAAACCAAAGCCTAAGGCCTTAGAAGATTCTGGTTCATAATTTAATGCAGCATCATTCAGTCTTAGTTTCTCCAACGATTCTCTTAATGCTTGATAATCATCCGCAGAGGTAGGGAACAAACCAGCAAAAACTCGAGGTTGAGATTCCATAAATCCTGGCAAGGCTTCACTGGCTAAATTTCTTGATAAGGTAATAGTATCACCAACTGGCGCACCATGGACATTTTTAATTGAAGCCGAAACAAATCCTACTTGGCCGCAAGTTAACTCGTTTTTTTCTACTCTTTTGGGCGTAAAAACACCTAAATTGTCTGCCACATGATCTACATCCAGTGACATGATTCTGATTTTATCTTTTTTAGTCAATTTACCATTGAAAATACGTATCAAAGATACAACACCCAAATAATTATCAAACCATGAATCAATAATCGATGCTTGAAGAGGGGCATCAATGTCTCCTGTTGGCGGAGGAATATTTATTATTATGGCCTCGAGTACATCAACAATGCCTAATCCTGTTTTTGCACTGGTTAATGTAGCTTCGCTGGCATCTATGCCAATTACATCTTCAATCTCTTGCTTGACTTTATCCACATCTGCAGAAGGCAAATCAATTTTATTGATCACCGGTAATACTTCTAGTCCTTGTTCGATCGCTGTATAACAATTAGCTACACTTTGAGCTTCAACTCCTTGAGCAGCATCTACCACCAATAAGGCACCTTCACAAGCTGCCAATGAGCGTGATACTTCGTAAGAAAAATCAACATGACCTGGTGTATCAATAAAGTTCAAGTGATAAACAACGCCATCTTTAGCTTTATAATCAAGGCTGACAGCCTGAGATTTTATCGTAATTCCACGTTCTCTTTCAATGTCCATGCTGTCGAGAACTTGTTTGTCCATTTCACGATCTGCTAGACCACCACAATGCTGAATAAACCTATCAGCCAGAGTCGATTTGCCATGATCAATGTGAGCAATAATGGAAAAATTACGTATGTGTTTCATTTAGGTTCTCAAATAAACAAAAATCCCGCATGACACGGGATTTTCAATAATTAAATTAATCGAGTATTGTACCCAAACCTTTAACTTCGTTCAATGACAATGAATCGTTTTCCAGCTCCTTGCTGAATTAATAGGACAATTGGCTCATCTTGTTCAAGATTATTCAATAATTCTTTAAAGTGTTGCACATTCTTGACTGACGTTTTAGATATTTTAAGAATAACATCTCCTTCCCTTAATTCTGCTTTTCTTGCTTTACGGTCATTAATTTTTCTAACATAAACACCTGACTCGATTCCCTGCTGTTGTTTTTCTTCATTATTCAAATCTGCAACTTCAAAGCCAACATTTAGTTTTTCTGTTAATTTTTCACTGGTTGCGGTTACCACAACATTGTTTTCTAGGCCCCCTAAAGTGGCATAAAAAACTCTTGGTTCTCCATCTCTAACAACATTTAGTTTAACTTTTGTACCAGGTTGGACTGCACCAACCATTGGCGGTAATGCATCTGATGATTCAACGTTTTGGCCATTAAACTTAACAATCACATCCTGGGTTTTTATACCTGCATTAAAAGCGGCAGAATTTTCGTTGACATTTGTGATCAAGGCACCTTGTGGCTTCTCCAAGCCTAAATAATCGACCATATTTGGACTAACATCTTGAATAGCGACTCCCAATAAACCACGTTTCACTGTTCCTGTTGTTTTTAATTGTTCAACCACTGACATGGCCACATCTATAGGAACAGAAAAAGACAACCCCATGTAACCGCCAGTATTTGATAGAATTAAAGTATTTACACCAATGACTTCGGCATCCATATTAATTAATGGGCCGCCTGAATTACCTCGATTAATGGGCACATCTGTCTGAATATAGGGAACATATTGCTGGCGCATAAACCTTCTGCCCTTTGCAGAAATAATGCCTTTAGTGACTGAATTTTCAAAGCTTAATGGCGATCCTATTGCCATCACCCATTCACCAATTTTACTTTTTTTAGATTCGCCAATTTTTAAAACAGGTAAGTTACTGGCATCTACCTTTAACAAGGCAATATCACTGGCTTCATCTTCACCAATTAATTCTGCTTTGTATTCGCTCTTATCTATTAATTTAACAGTAATCTCATCAGCCCCAAATATTACATGGCGATTTGTTAAAACATAACCGTCCTCAGAAATAATAAATCCTGAACCGCCAGCTTGTCGGTCTTGTGGTTGTTGAGGTATGCCAAAATACCTTTCTAATTGGTTACCGTATTCAGATGATGAGTTGTTTGATTCTTTTGCATTTGTTGTGGCCGTAATATTAACCACAGCTGCTCCAGTTTTCTCTACCAATGTTGTAAAATCTGGCAATACAGTTTGGTTTGCATGACCTAGGGTTGCAAAACTAATTAACACAATGCAATAGCTAATCATATTATATTTTTTCATGTTGATGATCCTGTTAGTAATATTTTAAAAAGATTGTGCAATGACGCACTACCTATATTCTATTATGACAAAGCCCTGTTGAAAAAGTGCAAAATTTTATTTAAAAAAATTAACTTTTGGTTTCAGCTTGATTGGCTGAGATAGAATCAAAAACCTAGATAGTAATATTCCAACTAGCAACCCGATAACTCCACCTATATCTGAATTGAAATGCAATGCTTGAAATAAATAATAACCCATAAACAACATCATAATAAACAACAATATTGGTAAACCATATAATACCAAAGCCATTTTAAACATTTCTGTTTCATTGAAACTCAAACCAATGACATCGTTTTGTTTGTGATCTTTTTGAAAAAAATGTTGCTCATCAATTAAGTGGCTGGATTTTTGTTCTTTTTCATTTAAAGCAACTGATAAGACATTTTGATTGTTTTTATTAAACAGAAAATCTAAAAAGCCGTCAGAACAACGGCTTTTACAATCAGTACACTGTGCTTTTTTTTCTAATTTTAAAGTTACCTTATTAGAATCAATGTACACAATTTTGGCTAATTTAATCAATCACTGATTACCTGGTTTTTAATTGGACTCAATGGATTTTTTGCATTTTTAGCAGCCGATTTATTGATAATAATTATATACGGCGCCTGACTATTGTATGTAGGTATTTGATTAAAGTTACCCTGTTGCTGTGAAGACAACGATGGATACCTACTCAATGATGGTGGTGGCACCAAAGCTGTATCTCCACCTGCAAAACTGGCATTAATATTGGTTTGCAATATTGGGCTTGTGGGTTCTGTTTGAGCCATGGTATTTTCAATAACAGTTGTATTACCTCCATCTATCTGTTGGTTACGCAACATGGTAACTGACATAAATGCTACACTGGCGGCAATCCCTAATCCCATTATTGGCTTAAGCCAACGGTTGATTTGTGGTTTTGTTACCTCAGTAGTTTGTTGTGGCAATCTTTTCTTTTCACTTTCTAATTGTTCAGTAACTCTGGCCGCTATATCAATCAAGGGCTCAGCAGTTGACTCTTTTTGTAAAACCGATTTAACCAAGTGATAGTTGTCCCAAGTTTTTGATAATGTTTCATCTGATGCCATGCGCTTTAGTAAAAACTTACTGGCATTGACCTCTAGTTCACCATCCATCAAATTGGATATTTGTTCATTTGATTTATCTGACATAATTCTCTCTCATTTGTGTATTGTTCAGCAGTGGTTTAAGAGCATTATCAACCGCGTCTCTGGCTCTAAATATTCTTGATCTCACTGTACCGATTGGACAATCCATTTTTTCTGCAATTTCTTCGTAACTTAATCCGTCCACTTCTCTTAATATGATTGCTTGTTTTAAATCATCAGGCAACCCATCAATCGAATCATGAACCACTTTTTCAACTTCTTGGCGTTGGTATTCTTGATCTGGTGTGTCAAAATTTTGCTTTTCATAACCACCAGCATAACTCTCTGCCTCACTTGGTTCAATATCACTATTTTGTATGCGCCTTCCTTTTGCTACCAAATGGTTTTTTGCAGTGTTAATTGCAATTCTATAAATCCATGTATAAAATGCAGAATCGCCTCTAAATTTAGGCAATGCTTTAAAAACCTTTATAAACACTTCTTGTGTCACATCTTGATTCTCATGAAAGTCTTTAATTAATTTAGAAACAACACCACCCACTTTTTGTTGGTACCGCTGCACCAACAACTCAAAAGCTTTAATATCGCCTTTTTGAGCTTGTTTCACCAACTCTAAATCTATCTCCTTTTCAGACATATCTTTATTAACTACCTGTTTATTATTCATTGTTGCTTTCTATGACATTGCTATTTGAAATAAGTTTAACATATTTTAAACTATTTTTGATTGTATTAAAGTTGGCACCATCTTAAAGATTAATGACATTGAATTAGCTTGATCCCATGAGTTTTACACGCTCTTTTAATAATGCCTCTATGTCTTCAGCTGGCAATGGTTTTGAAAACAAATATCCTTGAAAATACTCACATTCACGGTCAAGTAAATATTCTCTTTGTTGCTCGGTTTCAACACCCTCAGCAACAAGTTCTCTATTAAGTCTCTTGGCGATGTTTATTGTTGCATCTAAGATGGCCTCATCTTCTGGATTCAAACCAATATTTTTTACAAATGATTGATCAATTTTTATATATTTTGCAGGAATTCTTTTTACGTAGTCCAAACTAGAATGGCCAGTTCCAAAATCATCGATTGATAAGGTGCAACCAATGTCAACAATCTCATTTAAGCTATTAACTAAGTTTGGTATATCATCCAAATTAATGGTTTCTGTGATTTCAAAGTCCACAAAATGGGGGTGTATGCCTGATGTATTGACAATTTTTTCTAATTTTTTAGCCAATTTTGAATCTAATAATTGTACTGCAGATAGGTTAATAGAGCATGACAAAGATAAACCATATTTCTTTTGCCATTGCACCAGCATTTCACAAGCATATTGGGTGACGAACTCGCCAATTTCATTTATTAAACCGGTTTCTTCTGCCAAAGGAATAAAATGCCCAGGGTTAATCAAACCTATTTCAGGATCCACCCAACGGACCAAGGCTTCAAATCCTATAATGTCTTCTGTTATGGCATTTATTTTTGGTTGGAAAAAAGCGGTAATGTGTTTCTTTTGAATAGCATTCCTAAGATTTTCAACCATCTCAGTTTTTTGTTTTAGTGCCTGGCCTGTTTCTGAATGTTTGAAAACCACATAATTATTTTTTCCAGCAAGTTTTGCATCGTACATGGCCAAATCAGCATTTTTCATCATACTTGAAGCTGTTTGCCCATCATCTGGAAATATAGAAATTCCAATATTAAAATTAACCAGAATGTCTTCTCCATTACTGAGTAAAATAGGTTTACTTAACTTAGAGATTAAATCAGCAACCATTGATTCAGCCAATCCTTTATTCATATGAGGGTGATACAGCACCATAAATTCATCGCCAGATAAGCGATAGACTTCTCCTTTTGATCTAATACTTTTAACCAATATTTGAGAAATGCTGACAATTAACTCATTGGTAAATTCTATCCCAAGGTTTTTGTTCAAATAATTGAGCTTATCAATATCAATGATCATTAACGACAAATATTTTTCTGCACTGATACCATGTTCGACTATTGTGGCAAATTTCTTAGCCATGGCATTTCTATTGGCTAGTCCCGTAAGCTTATCAAATTGGCCTTCTATCTCTCTTTGTTCAACAATTGATTTTTGAAATAAGCCAAATCTTGATTGAATCGCCAATGCATTAAACAAAACCGATGTAGTCCGCCATTTCTCAATTTTGTTTTTCCCACCGGCAATAACTGCACCATATATCTTGTTTTTATATTGAATCGGATAAAGGCAAAATGATTGCAGTTGATTGATGTTAAGTATTTCAATGTAATCACCCATTTTATTGACACTTTTATCAAGTTTTATTTCTTCATTGCCTTTTACCATTTCTAACAACAAGTGTTCTGAATTAGAAAAGACAGTATTAATTAATTCTTCATTACCAGTAGAAATGGGATTTTTGAATTTATTTTCATGAAACTCTATAAACAGAACGAAACTAAAACCCAAGAGGCTTTTTAAGCCATCTATTACATTTTCCATATCATTAGATATGCTCACTATGTTTTTTATGCGTTTTAGATTTTCATATATTTCAGTAGAAACACCTTGTACTTTTTCTGGGATAAGATAACCTAAATAAACAATTTCACCATTTAAAACACCCATATGATAATTGGCATTTATAGTTAAATTATTATTATCATGTTCATAATCCACAGTAAAATTGACAGATTCATTAGAAGTAATTTCTTTTATGTAATTTGAATAATTTTTATGATTTCTATGTTTATCTAATTCAGTCCATGACTTTCCGATTAAATCCTTTTCTGGTTTTCTTGTTAAATCTAATAAAGCCTCATTTACATGAAGAATATTTTGCGTGACTGCATTGACAATAATAATAGCCTGTATAGAATCATTAAAAAACAGGTTACATAAATCTTCAGGGTTATCAGCGACATTAATCTGGCTCATAACAACGCCTGCATATATTTAAGTTGGTATTGCTTAATCATTAGCTAAAACCCACTTGGCATCACGTAATTTATATTTTTGTGTGTGTTTATTAACCAATTCAATTTTTTCTGCATTTGTTGTTAAAAAAGAAAAAACGATGTCTTCTTTAACTAAAAACAAAAACCTTGTATTATCGTTAGTTTGAAGGAAACTTGATGCTGAGGGCAAGGTAGATTTGATTTCTAATAAATCAACATTATTAATTCCTGGAAAAACATATACAGCGAAATAGTGATTTTTCGTGGCATATTTTAAAGCCTCTAAGACTGATCTTGTACCGGGTAATGGCGTTTGTCTTGATTTGATGTTCACTAATCCAGCATTAGCAGACCAAATGTAAATTGCCATTCCTGAGCGGACAGAAATCTGCCTTAATGCTTCGATTATTTGCTCAGATTTAGCACTAGAAATATATTGAAATACATTGGCTTCCCTGATTTTTTTTTCTATTTTATTGGTAATTGATAGTGAGAGAGATGTCATAATTACATGGTTTGGGTAGCGATTTTATCACCCTTAAATGGGGCCAATAATGATTCAATTTTAGTCCTAGCTACTTCCATGTCTCTGTCTTCTGAAAACTGAACACCGATTCCAGCGTTCCTAACGCCACCTGCTCCAATGGGAGTGATCCACACCACTTTACCTGTAACTGGAAATTTTTCTTCTTCCATCAATGACATCAATAAAAACACATCATCTCCAAGGTTATATTTGTTTTTGGTTTTCACAAACACACCTCCATTCTCAATAAAAGGTATATAGATCTTATGCAGTTCAGTAATGTCGTTTATATCACATGACAAGATACCTTTCTTGCCCATTCCAGCTCCCATAAATGCCATACATTTAACCTCTGTATTAAAATTAAGCTTTTATTATACATAATAACACTATTATTGTATATTTTTAAATATTTGGGGTCTCAGCATTGGTATTGATTTTAGCCTCAATATTAGTGCTACTTAGAATGTCTCGTATTCTGATTTTTATGAGAGTCTGTCATTAACTACAAAATCATTTTGCCAACTTATAAGCAGTTCTTCTAGCATCAACTCAGGTTTAAGCGGTGTTCTCAATCTGTTGATAATGTCATAAGTTTTATTTATAAAGTTCAAAATTTTCTTATCCAATCCCTGAATATTGGCATAATTTGTATGTGAAAGTGAATTAAGAATGGATTTTTCAATCAATGAATTATTGGCCTTAATAATATTTAAGAAATAGGCTGCTATTAAAGATAAATTATTTAAGCTTTCTTCTTTTAACCATTTTTTACTGATTTCAAGCACACCCGATTGTCTCTTCGCAAGTTGATCTAAGTCTTCTAACATAAATCTCACTGATGTGAGTTTGTTATCCTTTAATATTGTTAAACTATCAACTGGAGAATCATTTGACAACAGCATTGCTTGGTTGATTTCATCTAATGAATTCGTGCAATTTTGTTGTATCCACTGAATTAACAATTGTCGATCATTGGATTTAATATTGACTTTAAAACAACGGCTTTTGATGGTGGCAAGCAAATATCCAATTTCACTTGTAGTTAATATAATAATAACATTGGCAGGTGGTTCTTCGAGTGTTTTTAACAAAGCATTAGCTGATGCTTTATTCATTTTTTCTGCATCTTCTATTATCATTACTCTATAATTATTTCTTGTAGAACTTAAAACAACGTCTTTTGATAACTGACGAATTTGATCCACTTTTATCACGGCTTTTTCAGCTGTAATTATAGTCACATCAGTGTGGTTTCCTGAATTAAATAGATGACACCCTTTACAATGATTACAGACTGAAGATTCTTGTAGATCCTCACATACAGAGATATGCGCCATCATTTTTGCCAATTCCGCCTTTGCCAATCCTTTCGCTCCTGATAACAGTATGGCGTGCGGAGCACTTTGGGTTTTTACTAAATTGTGCCATTGATCGACATAAACTTTTAACCAAGGATAATTATTCACATTAATTGTTCCTTAAAATCTTCAAATGACTGAATAATATCTGATTTGACTTTTTCTATGGTTTGCGCTGCATCAATTATTGCATATTTATGTGAGTCCAATTGCGCTTTGCGTTTGTATGCTTTTGCAATTCGATAGAAAAACTCCATGTTTTCTTGTTCAATGCGATCGGACTGACCTCTCACCTTAATGCGTTCTAATCCTATGGCAGGATCGATGTCTAATAATACGGTAAAATCAGTTTGTGTGTCAGATACGATGAATTCATCTAACCACTTTATTCTGTCAAAACCCAATTCTCTGCCACCACCTTGGTAGGCATAACTGGCATCGACAAAGCGATCTGAAATAACCCACTTACCTGCATTCAAAGCCGGTTTTATTACATTTTCTAAATGCTCATTGCGTGAGGCAAACATTAATAATAATTCTGTTTTTGCATGTAGTTTCTCAGAAAACAGTAAAATATCTCGTATTTTTTCTGAAGTTGGTTCTCCACCAGGTTCACGTGTACAAATATACTCTATGTTCCAGCCATCTAATATTTCACGAATCACTTTTAAAGCTGTGGTTTTTCCAGCGCCCTCAGATCCCTCTAAACTGATAAACCTTGGAGTAAGCTTGTGTTTTTGAATCACAGTTTTTTTCCTTTCAAATAGTCTTTGACTGCTTTTTGATGCTGTTTATAAGTGTCTGAAAAATAATGCCCGCCACGGTTATTGGCAACAAAATACAATGCTTTGCCATCTTTGGGGTTGGCGCTAGCAGCAATAGATTCTATACTCGCCATTGCAATTGGTGTTGGTGTTAATCCTTTTCGAGTATAAGTATTATAGGGTGTATCGGTTTTTAAATCTTTGCTTTTAATGTCTCCGTCATAACTTTCACCCAAACCATAAATCACAGTTGGGTCAGTTTGTAATCTCATATTTTTTTGTAACCTTCTGACAAAAACACCTGCAATTATTTCTCTTTCATTTGCTTGTGATGTTTCTTTTTCAACAATGGATGCCATGGTCAACATTTCATACGTATTTTTGTAGGGGAGATTGGCTTTTTTTAACTGCCAGTGCTTTTGTAGTTCTTGCTTTAATGATTTGTGAGCACGTTTCAAGATATCAACATCAGAATCACCACGAACAAATTGGTAAGTTTCCGGGAGAAACAATCCTTCAGGTATGTTCTTATCAGAATCAATGGCATCCAACAATTGTTCATCATCGATGTCATTTAACGTGTGTAGTAATGTACTGTCATCTAATAGCTTGTATTTTAATTCACGCCAATTCATGCCTTCTACAATGGTAAATTGGTAGGTCACAACCTTGTTTTCTTTGATTTTTTGCATCATTTGCATGGGTGTTAAACCTGCATCAATTTGAAATTCTCCAGCTTTTAACCAGGCTCCTACGCGTTCAATTTTTGCAAAAACACGCCAATGCCACTCATTGCCATTGGCTTTATTGTCACGTAACTTTTGGGTAAACTTTCTAAAACTCTGACCTTTTTTAATATTGACAATAGTGTTGTTTTGAAATACTGGCGTCGATAAAAAATCTTGGTATTTGCTGTAATAAAATAATCCAAATCCAATGACGATAGCCCCCATTATGACAAAAAGAATGAAAAGCTTTTTCATAGATTTTCATTCCATTGCTTTTGAATTAATTGAATGATTTTTAATTTTTTATCGAAATGAATCGTGTTATTAATACTGTTGATAGAACTAAAGCCCTGAATACTGTTACAAACCATCATGCCATGATACTGAGCCAATTGGTTAAATTCAATTTTTTTCCAATTTATTTTATGCCCTTTTAATTGCAACCAACGAAGTGCGACTCCATAAACACCTGATTTATTTAATTTTGGCGAAAATATTTTGTTGTTCTTAAAAAGAATAATATTTTGACTTATTGTTTCAATCACCTTGCCTGATTCGTTACACATAATGGCATCTTTATAGTTTGTTTGATTCAATTCTTGAGCTGCCAACACCTGTTCTAATCGATTAAGGTGTTTTATTCCTGCTAAGTTTTTTTGCTTAGACAATGCAACTGACGATCTTGTTAATGTTCTAATAGGGTCTGGGGCAATATAGGGATTAAGTGTTATGTAAAATTGATGAGATGTAGAATCGCTTGCATATCCTCTTTTTTTATCATTTCTAAAAATTACTAATTTTGCTGTGTACTGGCCTTTATCATTAACCAATTGCATGACTTTTTTATAAATCATGCTCTCATTTGGTTTTTGAATATTTAACAATTTCAAACTGGTACTTAAACGCTGCCAATGAAGCTTCCATAACTTAATGGAATAATTATTCAATAACATGGTTTCAAACACACCATCACCATAGCTTATGGCTCTGTTGTTTAAACAATTTTCTGCTGTTATATCAAATGAAGAATAAAATCTCATAAAAGTGATTGTATCATTTTTGGCTTTAATACCAGAACCTTACATTAAGACTTTCTGGTATCATTTTATGAAATTACTGGGTCTTTGGGTTTAGATGTATAAGAAAGAATATAAGTACATATCATAGATAAAACAACATAAATACTAAAATAATATACACCGATTTGTAGGTTCGCATCGGTTTGACCTGAGGACTTCATAGAAAAATAGGTCACCACTATCGCAACCACAAAGACATCAAGCATAGACCATTTGCCAACCAATGATAGAAATTTTACCCTTTTGGAGGTTAGATGCAACTTCTTGCGAAAGCTAATGGTTAGCATGATAATTGTTTTAATTATAGGGGTGATAACAGTAAACAATAAAATTATGGCACCAATACCATATTGCCCTTGGTGAAATATTTTTTCAAGTGCGGTGACTATACTCTTGGTTTCGTATTGAAAAATAGTATTTCCTAACAAAGGAATATCCTGATAGGCCGTAATTTCCAAAATTGGTGAAAACCAGCCTGTGATAAGCGCTATAATAGACAGAGAAATTAAGCCTATTAATAACACATTTTGTTTGCCAATAAAATATAAGACCAACGATAATAAAACAATGCCAATAAAAGCTTTTGTAAAACGATAAGCATTTTTATCGAATTTACTGCTCTTTTCCTTTAGGGCTTTTAACTCATTTACACTTTCCGAATAGCCTTCATACAAACTAAATGTAATTTTTTCAAGAATTTTTTTACCTGAAGTTTTCAGGTTATCTTCCATTTGTAATGTTTTTGTTATTTTAGTTACGGTGTGAGAATAACCAACGGCATTGCCCCAAGATTCATAGGCTATTAATGATGCAATAGTGATAAATACTATGAGATATGTTGAGGCCAATATTTTAGTTTTCATTTACTTTTTCTTCTGTTTCAATGAGTTTAATTTTGGGATCATCCCAACTTCCTGTTACTTTATATATAATTTTTCCAACGTTTTTCAAGCCTTTACTAAACATTCCTTGAACTAAAAATCCGGCTGCAGCTCCTACAGCACCTCCAGCAATCGCACCAATTGTTGGCAAAACCCTACCAACCCTAGGCGTGACAATCACTGTCTGATTATAGTCCTGATTGGCTAATCCCGTACTGCCTTTCACTAAAATATTGGCACTGGCAGAGTCTATCACAAATGCATCAGTATAGGCCTCACCTTTATTCAAAACAAAATCTCCCTGCATCGATTTAAAATGCAAACCTTTGCCAAATACATCTTTAAAGTCTAATATTAATCTTCTTGGTAGATTTGTTAAACTAAAAAGACCCAATACCCTACCCATTCCAGGTTTAGCATCAACCACTTCTCCTTCTTTTACTTCAATGCGCATTTTTCCACTGATGCTTTTAATTTCAAACTGGCTGGGGAAGCCTGGCCAATTTGCTTGCATGTCAATTATGGTTTGCGCCTCTGAAATTGGTGCCTGAAAGCCCAGTTTTTCTAAAAACTGAGCTATGTCTTTAGATGTCATGATAATATTAAATTTGGAAAGGCCATGGCTGCCTTCATCCCTGTACCAATTTCCATTTATGTTAAGACTCATTAAATTCGATTTTGTATTAAATTTTTCAACCATAATACCATCCGCAACAGGTCTTACTCTGTCTCTTATACACATCTGACGCTGCCG
>OJDV01000162.1_pt1 | contig 28918 bp, 47 predicted proteins | sample 1592911 | NCBI WGS metagenome assembly OJDV01 (sample SAMN05416860, study PRJEB24817) | seawater metagenome | isolation source: Sea water | place: Canada:Atlantic | collected 2013-11 | reverse complement strand
GTCTAGATAAAGGGGTGGCAGATATTTGCGACATAGACATCGATGATATGGTGGAATCTATACATCGGCTCGTGCGTGGTACTGCTTATATTTTTTGCGGGATAGACCAGATATCCTCACTAACTGTGGGGTTTAAGGAATTGGGAATGTCCACGAGACTAGGGCAATGGGAGAAATCAAACCCATCACCGATGAACGGAACGAGGGTTTGGCTTAGCGGTTCTGAGTTTTGCGTTATAGCCAGGAAACCAAAAGCCACATTCAATGAACACTGCCAAAAGCCCATCTGGAAGTTCCCTGTTGGTCGAAATAAACTACACCCGACACAGAAGCCGATCAAGTTAATGAATAAACTTATATTAGCATCAACCAACGAGGGTGATACTGTCCTAGACTTCACTATGGGTTCAGGCACAACAGGCGTAGCTTGCAAGCAGACGGGACGTGACTTTATAGGGATAGAACTGGACAAAGGCTACTATCAGATCGCACAGGATAGAATCAATGGGGTTTTAGTATAATGGCTATTGAATTCACAGACGAAGAACGCGCGGCTATACTCGAAGGGTTGAGTATATCCGCAGCGGCGGCGGGCGCACTAAGCGAATTCGAGTTGCTGGAAGTGATCGCAGCTAACGTAGACCTAGACGGGCTAGTCAATACGATCCTGGCTAGCGTATCAGGTGAGGTATCGCCCGAAGTACTCGCGGCGGCTAGAGCGCAAGCAGAGCGCCAAGCCAGACAGATCACGGGCAACCTAGCGCGGGCTGAGTTGTTAAAGGTTGATGCACTTATTAAAAACAACATAGAGGCATACAATAAATTAAAAGAGGATCTAAATAAAGCGAAACTAGAAGGGGTTGCGGCACGTATCGAGGCGAATCTGGCGGCAGGGAAAAACCCGCTAGATATAGTCAACCAGCTAATCGAGATCAAGGATCTGGACGCACCGAGAGCGGCACGCCTGGAAGCCTACAAAAACTCGCTACTTAATTCAGGCGCCGACGATGTAGCGGAGAAAGTCGAGGCTATGCGCCTAAAGCTATTACGAGACAGGCGAGAAACCATCGCACGCACAGAACAACGCCAGGCGACCGAAGAGGGCATGAACGAGATCGCAAAGGCGCGGGGCGCTCAATGGAAAATATCAATTTCAGCGGGCGATGATCTAGTATCAGATATATGCGAAGACAACGAAGCGCAGGGTTATATCCCGATAGATCAGGCGTTCAGCAGCGGACACGACACGCCAACGTACCACCCGAATTGTCGGTGTACGCTAGCGTTTCGCACTGGCGATCCTGACGCAGAAGACAAGGCGGGGGCAAAGACACGCGCAGAGAATACGACCGACGCTAAGAAATAACCTGTTATAACAAATAAAATCCTTTACAGATTGTTAGCGTATGCTTATAATTAGGGCGAGGGGCAGGAAACCAAAATAAAAGGGGATATACCAATGGCAGAACAGGAAGCGGAACACACCACGCCAGACGCGACGCAAGACGGCGCCACAGCGGGGGATACTCCAAACACTGAACAAGCAGCCGCGATCTATACGCAAGCCGATTTTGATCGGAAAGTATCGGAATCAGCGGTCAAGATGCAGAAGAACCAAGAAGCCAAGCAAGCAGAACGCGACGCAGAACTGGAAAAGCAACGACTTGAAGAAGCGGGCGAGCATGAAAAGCTAGCCGCACAGTATAAAGCCGAAGCCGAAACAGAGCGCGCGAAACGGGCAAAGACGGAATACGAAAACACAGCCCGCAAAATGCTAGGTGAAATGGGATTAGGCGCACACGCGGAAACTTTAATTGTTGGAACAGATAGTATTGACGTTCTAGCAGATAAGGCGGCATCGTTCAAAGACGCTATCGCCGTCGCAGTTACAGCAGGTATCGAGCAAGCCAAGCATACAGGCACGGGCATTATCCCAAAACAAAACACACAAACCACAGACAAAACGCCCGACAAAATGAGCGTCGAAGAATTCCAGAAGTTCAAGGAAAAGCACGGCGTAATAGGTCGGGTATAGAAGGACTTAGAATCACATGGCAGATACAACCACAACCACATTGACCGAGTTAATCCAAGCAAGTATCGGACAGGCTCGCGTAGTAGCATCGCAAGGCGTAGATTTATCTACCCTGATCACGAATCGCCCTCTTGAAGACGGCAAAGGTTCGGCTACATTCCCGATCTATGACTCCGCTGTAATGGCATCGGTCGCGGAGGGTACAGACTTAACCAGTTCAGCTTTCCAAACGACCGAGGTAGAAATCACGCCTGGGGAACGCGGATTGATGACTAACTTGACCAAGCTGGCGCAAAAACGCGCTGGTATGCAAGCCGCCATTGATATTGGCGACGTTATGGGGCAAGCCTATCTCGACGTTAAAAACCAAGACATCTACGCGTTATGCGATGGGTTTAGTACCGCAATGGGTACAACCAACGTAAATATCACCGAGGCGCTTATTATCGCAGCCGTGGCACAGCTACGCGCGAACAAAGCACCAGGGCGCTTATATATGCCTTGTACCCCGTGGGTATATGCAGACTTGTTGGCGCTCTATACAACCAACACAAGCAACGTCGCCGAAGAACTGCGCAATAGCGCAACGTTTAACGGTATCTTGCCAATGATCCACGGCGTAACACCCGTGTTGATTGATAATCTTGCCGCTGGTAGCGGTACAGGTGGAATCGATGAAGCCGACACTAAAACGGCTATTTTCTCCGAACATGCGCTGGCGTATGTCGAGGAATGGGATTTCAACATCGAAACCGAAGGTAACGCAAGCCTACGCGCCGACGAAATGGTTGCAACCGCATCTTACGGTGTAGCCGAAGTCAATAATGCGTGGGGTGTTGAGTTGTTGGTAGATAACGCATAACAGCGACCAAACAATACTCCTAAATCAGCTTACTCATGGCTGATCCTCCAGCGGGTGGCGCGCCCTCCATCGCGTCGCCCGCTACTATATAGACTATTAACGGGAAAATGAAAAGGGAAAATATATCATGGCTAAGAAAAGACCAGGTTACGAGTATGTATCAATTCCAAACGGCAAGGGCGGGATTCAGGAAACATTAACGATCCAGCTATACGCGCCTGACGGCTCAGTATTTAAGCTGCCACACGGCGGCGATCCATCTACCTATATCAATAAGGGTTATAAGATGCACGCCGATCCGTTATGGAATGAAGCGAACGACACGCACGAAGCCGAAAAAGCCGCGTCGCTGAAACGTTCTAATTTCCAAAAGGACATTAAACACCGCGAGATCGCAGCTAATCAGCGCGCCGAAGACATCGCCATTGAAAAGTCTATGCAAGCATTAGACGCGGAAATGGCAGAGAAGGAAGCGGCACTGGAAACAGAAGCCGCCGATCTTGATCTTCCAGGCACGAAGAAAAAGCCCGCAAAGGCAAAGGCTAAAAAATAATGTCAGCTTTAAGCAGCGCAAAGGTTGCGGCTATACTTGCAAAGGTACAGCTAAACCCCGAAATCCTAACAGAAAATCAAACGTTTATCGAAGACCGCATTGATGCGGCTGCGGAATTTTTGGTCAATTCTATAGGGTTGCGGCGCTATCCTGAACTGGTACAGGGCTATAGTTTATCAGCCGTTAGTGTATCAACGGATATTACCAGCCTAACCACAGCCGAGATCCTGATCTCTGTAGATGGTGAAATCTGGCAGACAATAGAGATCGATGTTACAGGGCTATCGAGCGGGGCGCTAATCGCTGCGGCTTTACAGGCTGAAATTCGCGCGGTAGATTCAGGCGCGTACAAGTTCGTGACAGTAGCGTTCGCGGGTACTCAATACACAATCACTTCGCCAAGCTACGGCGAATTGTCTAGCGTCTACGTTGAACAGGTCACAGATAAGGAAGATCTGGCGCAGGCGCTAGGGCTATCGCCTATCTACGGCGGTACTGAGGTAGAGGGTGGCGAATATCTGCCTGTATGGGACGATATGGTGGTTAGAATTGTACAGCACTGGTTTAATCAGGTAGGCGTTGAGGGTATGAAATCCCACAGTACACCAGGCAGCGGATCGTATACGGAACACGATCTCGATCCAGCTGTAGCGATGTTTATTAACGACAATCGCCGACTGGTTCGATAGATGGCACCACGCCCACATATGCGGGACGAAGCACAGATCGGCGCTCTGACTGCACAAACGGCGGGGTATGAGCCAACACAGGCGTATACATACGGCACAGCGACACGGTGCAGGTTTTTACGTGTTGCAACAAGTGAATTTGTTGACGGTGCAGTTAGAAAGCTAACGAGCGTAAATATACACTTCCCTGCTAGCGTAACGATTGACACAAACGCGCGGATCAAACTAACAAAGCGAAACCGTGGCACACTCGGAACGGCTGAATACTTTGACGTAGACGGGGAGCCGTGGCGCACAGAAGACAATAGAACGATTGTAGTACCATGCAAAACCGTACCTATTGGGGCTGAATAGATGGCTGGAAGCGTAACAATAAATGACGACACACGCAAGGTTCTAAAACTCGTTACTAAGTTAACGGGCGAAGGGCTAACCAGCTTTACCGAGAAAGCGACGGAGCGGGCTAAATCACAGCCAAAAGCGCCATTTCTAACAGGGAATCACGTGGGGCTTATAGGATGGGATCGCGTAGGTAAAAACTCTACGCGCATATTCTCCGCTAGCGGCTACGGTATGCACTTGGAATTCGGCACACGTTTTCAGGCAGCGCAACCACACTTCGCGCCAGGCATCAAGGAAACGATCCGAGAATTCCAGAAGGGCAACAAGTGGTCATGATAAACCGTATGGCAGTTGTATACGAGATATTGACGCAATCATCTACGCTTTTCGATGAAGTCGGGACGCGTGTATGGTCGCCTGTAGCGCCTAGTAATGGGTTTGACGGTAACGCAAGCGCTATAGTATTCCATCAAGCCGATGGTGCGGCGCACTTGACAGGCGCGACTAATACAGCGACGTTCGTTTTCAAATGCTACGGCGACGATAATACATATACTAAGGCGCACGAAGTATTCCGCCTTTTGTTCGATAGACTCCAAATGCTAACCGAAACGGTAGCAAGCGGTTCAATAATCACGGCACGACTTGAAACAGACTTTCAGCTTGAGCCAGACGCAGAAACAAAACATAAAGCGCATTTAGCGCAATTCTCGATAATGTTCGAGGGATAAGGAAACAGGATATGCCAGGCACAAATATTATCAACAGAATCGCGATTCACGCGACCGCAAGCACAGCGCTTCCAACACTCGCGGCGCTTGGGTCTAACATCACGCAAGCTGTGTGGGCTACCGCGTCATTCGAGACGATGGGTGGGCGTAACAGCCGATCCGACGACTACGACTTTGACGAAGAAAGCGTGGACATTCTCAACGTAACAGAGCGATTCGCCGACATTAGCGCGCCGCTTTCTGACGGTATCGACGACCGCGTATTAATCTCGCGCAAACTTGAGCCTATCGAATTCACCTTGTACGATATCGATACGGCTATGCTTTCGCTTGATTCAGCGGTTGATCTCACCAGTGGCGTTATCACTTGGGACGATCCAACGGCAGCGGTAAAGCGTACTGTCGCGATTGAGATCAACGGACTGGGTATCTTTTACTTCCCATCGTGCTACGTATCAATCAAAAGCATGGGCGGATCTATGGTTGACGAAGGCGCAGCGCGTACTATGCTGACAATCCAGCCGATCAACACTACCGCGTTACCAAATGGCGGGTTTAGTTACGAGGAATACGTAGCAGTCTAGTATCACATAATCAATATATTAAATCGGGGGATTTTCTACAATGAACGACGAAGCAAACAAGCTAAACGGCTCGCCAGTTAAGACGACTTTCGCGGGCGCAACCTACACCTTTCGTCCGTTATGCCGCGCTGAACAGCGGGTAGTACGGGAACGACTAGCGCAGGTTGTCGCCCTAGTCGCGGCGGTTGAAACCGTGGGCGCTGCGGAAAGTATGGCATACAGTATTAAAGCCACAAATGCGATCCTCGGATTTTGCGAAGATCATAACGCGGCTTTTCTGGACGACGCGGACAAGATCGAAGCGTATATGCAGGATAATAGCGTAAGCGCTAGCACTGAGTTAATCGATTCTGTGTTTATGCCTATCTACCGCGCATGGCTTGAGCCGTGGTTCGGTGGTGGTGGAAAAAAGCCGAATCGAGCAGCACGACGCACAAAGAAAAAGACGAAGGACTAACAGAGGCGGCGCTATATGAACTAATTATGGATCGGTGGCATATACCGTTTCATATTATTGAGCGCGAATGGACTGACGATCAGTTCTTTATGATGATCGAAAAGATGGGCGAAAGGCTGAAACGTGAAAATGACGCTAGCAAAAAAGCTAATAAAAGTAGCGCAAGCCCTAGCGCGGGTAGCGGTAATGTACACACGCGTTCGCTCAATCTCCAGGAAGCGCAAGCGCTCGGAGCGCAGAAACGGCGACCATAATGGCTACTAAGACCACAGCGGGCGATATAGTTTGGAATGTAGGATCTGATATATCAGGTCTTGAAAAGGGGTTGGCTAGCGCGCAAAAACAAGCGCAAAAGCTATCAGATAAATTCGGCAATATAGCGAAAAAGACAGGTATTGCGTTCGCGGCTATAGGTGGGGCGATAACGGCTGGGGTAGCGGGATCGGTCAAGGTATGGGCAGAAGCGGGCGACGAGATCCAAAAAATGGCACTTCGTACTGGGTTCGCTACGGAAACATTGAGCGAGTTAAAGTTCGCAGCAGAGCGAAGCGGTACAAGCCTGGAGACAGTCGAAAAAGCCGCCAAAAAAATGAGTACCGTTATATTCGAGGCGGGCGAGGAATTCAGGAAGACGGGCAAAGAGGGCGGCACATATTCCGATGCGCTAATGAATATCGGGCTATCCCACCAGGAATTAGTTGGACTAAAGCCAGAAGAACAATTCAACAAGATCGCGCTTGCACTCGCGGATGTTACAGATCACACCACAAAGGCGGCACTAGCGCAGGAATTATTCGGGCGCGCAGGCGTTGATCTATTGCCTATGCTGGAAGGTGGATCGGCTGGATTACAAGCGCTAAAAGAACGCGCGCATGAGTTGGGCGTAGTATTCGATCAAGAGGCAGCAAATAAGGCGGCGGGTTTTCAGGACGCTATGCTGGATTTAAAGGAAAGTCTGAAATCACTAGCGTTCATTGTCGCTGAAACTATAGTGCCATCGCTAATGGTTGCTATCGAGTGGCTGACAGGCGCGATCCAGAAGGTGCGCGAGTTTACAAACGCAAATCCAGCGCTAACTAATTCTCTAATCGTGGCGACAGCCGCTATCGGTGGGATTATGCTAGTTTTAGCACCGATATTGATATTGCTTCCTGGACTCGTGACCGCGTTCGGGTTATTTGGTACAGCATTAACAGCTATAAGTGGTATATTCGGCACTACGGCAATCGCGGCGACAGGAGCAAGTACAGCTATCGGTGTAACAGGTGCGACAGCGACGGTTGCATCTGGCGGGGTTATGGCATTAGCGGGATCGTTCTTAGCGCTCGCCGCGCCAATAGCGGCTATAGTTGCGGTTTTAGGGCTTGCAACGTTCGCAATCAATAAGCATATTCGCGCACAAATGGATTTAAAGATCGCGCAAGATCAACAAAAAGCCAGCGAAATATCATTAAGCGCTACTATAGAGCGCCGCGTCCAACAGCTAGAAAAGCAGGGCGTAAAAATTGATAGAGTTGCGCTTGCGACTAAGTCGATGGATGATCAAATCACACACTTAAACAAGCGTAGTATCGAAGCCAAAATGGCGACGGGTGAGTATGGCGAAACGGTTGACGAAAGCACACAACAAACCAAAAGCAATACCACAGAATTAAAGGGCAATACTGGCGCAACACGCGATGGCACGGGCGCGACAGAAGGCATGAACAGAGAAACCCATCGCGGGATCAGTATCAATCAGTCGCTATCCCAAAAACTAGGATTAACTTCGCAGGAATACGGCAGATTAGCACAGGCGGCAGCACAGGCAGCGGCAGAGATCAGAAACGCCAACGCAGCAAGCAACGGCGGCGGTATGGCTAACGGCGGGGTTATCCCTGGACGCGCTAACGGCGGCGTGATCAAAGGCTACGCGAACGGCGGGGCTACTGGTATCGGTATGGCGCGGGTAGGGGAATACGGATCAGAGATAGCAGCATTTCCGCAAGGTACACGGATTATCAGCCACACCGAAACCGTGCAGGCGGTACGCGACGGGGCGAAGTCGCAGGGTATCGGGACGTTTTCACCTAATATAAGTATCAATATTACAGGCGCAGGGGAAAATATTATGGAACACTATGACGAATTCAAGGGTAGACTATTCGGCGATATGATGGATGAAATGCGGGCGGCTAGCAGATAATGGCTAAATCATTCACATACGGAGGGGTGGACATGGCTGACTATAACGTTCAAGTGGTCGAGTTTGACGTACCAGAAATGGCGACTATACCATTAAAAACGCACGCGGCGATCTACGGCGATTCTGCTTTTACCAGCACAAACCACACGATCCGCGAAATCAAACTAAAACTATCGGTAGGCGGCACAAGTGAAACCGATATGTATAGCAATATAGACGCGCTCAAAGGCGCCTTAAACCCGATTTTGGCTGATAAGGTCTTGAGTATAGACGCTATCCCTAATCGTCGCTTCTTGGGGCGCACAAAGGCTATATCGCAGCCTAGCGTTAAAGGGCGATGGGTTCGCGTGTTTGATGTTTCAATCGTTACACTGGCGCATACGCAAGCGAGCGCGGAGGTCACAAGTTCTGGCGCACTCGCTACCAGCCCCGATACGGTTACAATATCGGCAGTTGCGGGCAACGTATCGCGCACACCAGCCGAATTTTATCTGAGAAACACGACGGGCGCGGCGATAACTAGCGGCACGATCACACTTGAAAACGAGACAACGAACGAAACGATTATTTGGAAGGGTACGATCCCTAATGGCTATTGGTTGAGATTCGGCACGTTAAACGATAACGGCACGCACAAAAGCACGATCCAAATGAGTACAACGGGCGGCGCCGATCCATCGATCTTGCTCTACGCGAACGCTGAGGTAGGCTATCAGTCAGGCGACTGGACTAGGTTAAAGGGTGGCGTTGATAACGATATTACAGTAACAGGAATCACTACAGGGACTCTGTTATGGGTCTATAGAGGGCGGTACTTATAATGAAATGGTTTTTAGGTGTAACAGTGGCGTTCGCTACGATATTACTTGTTGCAACAGGTGTTACTATGGCGGCGACCGTAGTACTACCGCAAGTTTCTAATAATGGCATTACAACGCTAAATGGATCGATCACTGATTCAGCTACCACGATCAACGTGGCATCGGCGACCGCGCTAGGGTTAAGCGACGCGACCACGGACGCATATTTGACGATCATTGACGCGACTACGCGGGGATATGATCCCCTAGTTGTGCCAGAAACAAGCGAAATCGTAAGGGTAACGGGCGTAGCTACGAACGCTATCACGGTTACACGGGGCGCCGATGGTACGAGCGCGAAGGCTTTTGTTGACGGTGACGTTGTAGAACTGCGTATTATCGCGGCGACTATGAATAGGGTATACGACGCGATCACGGACGGCACAGATTCGATTGACGTTGACGCTATCCTGGCGGGCGGAGATATTACAGCGACGGGCGCGGTCACAGGTTCAAATCTAAGCGGCACGAATACAGGCGACGAAGTGAACGCTAGCGATTCGGTGCGCGGTGTGATTAAAACATCGACTATAGCATTAACGGACGCAGGGCTAGATTCTAGCGTAGCGGTAACGCCCGCAAGCCTAGTCAATATACAGGCAGACGTAGACACAAATACGGCGAAGACAGGTAACGCAACGCACACGGGCGACGTTACAGGTTCGGGCGCTTTGACGGTTGATCCGTCGGCTATTTCTGGCAAAACGCTAGCCACGGCGGTCGGCGCGGATCATGTTTTGATTTTTGACGATACGGATAGCGCGCTAAAGAAAGCATTGATTAGCGACTTCTCAGGCGTTAGCGATCATGGCGCACTAACGGGGCTCGCAGACGACGACCATCCGCAATATGGCTTGATCGCGACAGGGTTGCAACAGTTCGCAGCAACTACAAGCCTGCAACTATTAGGCGTACTGAGCGACGAAACGGGCACAGGCTCCGCCGTATTCGCCACATCTCCGACGCTTGTTACACCTGCACTGGGTACACCATCATCGGGCGTAATGACTAACGCCACAGGCACAGCGTCGGGATTAACAGCAGGAACGGCGACTAATTTAGCGGGCGGACTGGGCGGTCAGATACCCTATCAATCATCGGTAAATACAACGGCTTTATTAGCGAACGGAACATCTGGTCAGGTTCTTCAGAGCAACGGCACGACATTGGCTCCAAGTTGGGTAGCGTTGGCAGGTGGCGGCGACGCGCTGGTTGCTAATCCTTTATCACAATTCGCGGCAACGACTAGCGCGCAGCTTGCGGGCGTGTTGAGTAATGAGACAGGCACAGGGCTTGCCGTATTCGGAACGTCGCCCGCGCTCACTACTCCAACGGGGATCGTTACTAGCGATCTGACGGAATCAACAGATAAGAATTTCGTGACGGACGCAGAAGCAACGGTGATCGGCAATACGAGCGGCGCGAATACAGGCGATATACCGCCCGCGTCGCAAACGTGGGTTATTGATTCGCCCGCGGTAGGCGGTATTTATGGCGCGAGGATCGACACAGCGCGCACAATAGACCGTATAGAGGTGTGGACTGACACAGGCACGATTGATGTTAATATAGAGGAACGTACAGCGCCAAATACGGCGGGCACTAACACGATGACGGCGGATCTGCAAGGTACGAGTTCAAGCGCTAACCAGACGACCTTTGCAAATGACGCTATCGCGGCGGGAAACTGGCTATATCTGGATATTTCAGCCGTGGCTAGTTCGCCAACCGTGGCAGGGATTACGGTGTCTTATGAATAAATATATACCTATACTGATCGGGCTATTGCTAGTTGGCGCGACAAGCACAATAGTGCCAACGGCGGACGTAACAAACGAATGGGATTCAGGCACGTATGCCGACATAGACGAAGGTATAGCAAGCGCGAACGATAGCGACTTTATCACGACCGACACCAGCGGGAATACGTTACGCTTCACGCTAGGCAATCCAGGCTTAACAGATGGCGACACAATCACCGATGTAAATATGATCATACGGTGTAAAGATAACGATTCAAGCAATAGATTTACCTGTCATATATATATCGGGGGATCTTCGCAGGGTTCAGTAACGATCAATTCTAATACCACGATCACGAATCGCACCGCATCGTTGGCTGGATGGGACACAGATTGGACAGCCGCGCAATTAGACGGTATGGAGGCGGTCGTAGTATCGGATGATACAGGATCAGAGGGCGATTATTGGCTATATACGCTAGACGTAGAGATCACATATACAGCGGGCGCAGGCGGCGCAACCAACACAGTAAGAATGATCCTTTAAGGGGGAAATATGAAGATTGAAAACATTGACGAATTAGAAGTGGAACTGGGGAAACTCCAACGCATAACGCGGGAAAAACGCCGCAAGTTAATCAAGCTGCGCGTATGGCTTGCGGGTTTTGCGGTAGACAATCAGCCGAGCGCTTCGCAAATCGCGCACCATATTAACGCGCTAAGTATGGGCGACGTGCAAACGGCGTTCAATGATACGAAAGCCGTTTTTCTAAATACTGAAGTTATACCAGACGCTGACGGCGAATAGGGGGTTGTTTTGGATATGGAAAAAAGGCTTTCAGATTTAGAACACAGGTTCGAGATACACCAAGTAAAAAGCGAGGAACGCGATTCACATATGCTGGATATACTGAAACGAGTAGATCAGGGCATCGTATACCGTAGCGAGTTTTTACCCGTTAAATCATTGGTTTATGGATTCGTGGCGATTATCTTGATCGCCGTGGTTGGCGGGCTGGTCGGGGTAGTCGTTAAAGGGGGTTAATCATGGGTAATAGGTTCAGCTTTAATCAGCCAGGCTTTAACGCTGGCGACCAGTTCGATCCAAATAAGACGTATTCACCCGATCAACCGTTTATGTTACAACTTCGTAACGTGGCTGGTGAATTATTGCATAAGGTTGAGGGGTTTTATGATGGCGCTTGGAAGGAAACTGTTAACGCAGCGGGTGATCTTAAATTCTCGCTACCGCTAGATTCTGATTTGGTTCAAACGGGCGATTTTTTATATCCTAACCGCATCTGGATCTTGAATTCTAGCGCGGAGGTATTGCGCCAATACGTGATCATAGCGACAGACTCCAACGCGAATACGGGTAATTTCTCCGTAGAATGTTCGGGGTTGATGTACTTATTGAATCAGGAATATTCGCAGAATCGCGGGGTAGAGGGCGAAACGATCACGGTCGGCGCGTTCATACAGCGAAACCTAGATTTTCAGTTGGGCGACAACCCGATCACGCTTGGCTATGTACATCCGCAATATGAGAACAAAAACATACTAGCGGGTATTGAATCCGACCAAACGATCTATGATAACTTGATCGCCCTATGGAAACGGATCGGCGGCGTGATCACTATTGATTCGCGCGGTCGCCTGAGATGGGATACGGACGACACAGACGGCGCACGCTATGTCATGAGCCTGTACGAAGATATAGAAAACTATTCGTTCAAGCAAGACAGTGAAACGGTTTACAATCGTATCGTAGCTAAAGGCAAAATATACGATGATGGCACAGAACACACCCGCGGCGAATACACGGTAAATAACACCGATAGCCAAGCAATTTACGGTATACGGGTTAAGCGGGTATCGTTCGGGCTAGGATCAGAGATCGAGATCAAGGAACGCGCGCAAAAGCTAATCGACTATACTAAGGTTCCACAGAGTACGCGCAGTATCGGCGCTATCGACCTATCTCGCATACAGCTAGATCCAGATAATCCAGTAACGCCTAGCGCCGACTTTATCCACCCAGGCGCGAAGATCAAGATCAACCCACCAAGCAACGTACCAGGCGATACGACTTTCTCGACAATGATCCTATCAGTGGATCGCAGCCTAGCCGATCCGTTATCTGCTAAAATAACAGTTGGCAAAAATGATCCAGACCGCCCTAAGCGCTCTATCTCAAATACAGAGTTTTTCGAGTTTTTAGACTCACGTTTCGATAATGCAGAACTGGAAGGCGAGATCGGGCAAGATCAGGACGAGGATATATGGGCAGAGTTAGATCCGCTGATCGCGCTAGTAGATGATATTATCAACAACGGCGCGACAAACAACGGCGCGGGCATACTTCCTGTGGGCGAAGCGAACGCCGATGGGGTAAGCACCACAGAATCGGCGGCGGTCGATCATGTTCACTTTGGACTTATATTGATAGAGTACGATATAGCAGTAACTAACCCGTCAAGCCTAAACGGCGGGGTTGCGCCGCTAGGGGCTGCACAGGCGCATATCGGCAGCGCGGGCGGTACATACGAGGGTAAATGGTATTTTCCCCCTGACGGTACAGTTGTGGGCGATTGGCAACCCGATCCGATGTGGAACTAGATCATGCCTATCGACTATACAGGATCACGCCCTTATAGCGCGGATGTTGTGGCACTCATGCGAAGGATCAACGCGCTAGAGGCTGCGATCCCTATAGTTAGTATTCTTGATTCAGTTGCACCAGCTAGGCAATTAATAACAAAAATCGCTTCACACGGAACAGATGATTATATATACAGCGGGCATCACGATAACGTTGCGCCGCTATCGAGTAGAAAAAGTATAGCTAGGATTAAAAAAAGCGATCTTAGTGTTTCGTATCTTATTCCAAGCGGTACGGGCGCGGGTGAGTTAAATAATATACCCGCACCCCTGAAAATCGACTTTGATGCGCGCGACGGTAGTATATGGATTGCTGATAATTGGGTAAGCTCAGGAAACCCACAAGCAAGGTTACAGAAATTTAATTCATCTGGCGCGCTACAATCTGAGACAAAGTTGCCAAAAGTAGAAGCGACGGGGCGCAATTCTAAAGCCGAGCAGGTTTTTATTCGATCAGATAATAACCCGATCTTTATGTATTGGGAGAAATACGTAGCATCCACATCACCGACCGTCTACGGATATATCGGCGGTGTATATAACACACCAAGCGCACCATCACCCGTTATCTCGCTAACAACCGACATTAGTGGATCATATAACAGGATCGTTGATTTAACGCCAGATGATAAAATAATACTTAACTCTGTAGCTACGGGATACAACCTATATTCTAGCGGCGGATCGTTACTTAATGCGATCACGTTATCGGGTGTATCATTTACGGGTTATACGATTATCGGCACGCAATCAGGTAACGAATTAATAATGCGTATAGAAAACGGGACAAATCACGCGATCATTGTCACAGACGAAAGCGGAGCCTATAAGCGAACGATGCTTTCAAATTATGGCGCTGGCTCGCCGCCGCCCGTCGCGTTTCCATTAATAGCTAGCTTTAAATATTTCTCCGAGGGTGTCGCCAATAACTGGTGGTGGTATGGAACAAAAACAATACTAAAAGGCAGCGGCGAAACAGATACATACGACCAGATGGAATTCTCGCGATATCCAGACAAGGGCGCGCTGACTAATCCAGAATCGTTAGGCACGCCAGACGATGGCGTAGCGGTTCCAGCATTAGACGGATTGGTAACACTAACTAACGGCGACGCACACCGCCCGCATTATGGCGAGTTGGACGATATGCGCCTGGCGCTTGAGGATCTAGCGCCGTACTACGAAAACACAGCCACAGGCAACCCGTTTAATATAACGCTAGCCGATCCTGATAATATCTTTACCGTGGCGATTGACGCAGGGCAAGATGACTGGACTACGCCTATCGCGGCAAGCGTAGAGCGTATGCGCGTAACGGATTTAAGCGATATCGATTTAGTATTAGAGGAACTGGAAGCGAGTGATCTATCATGAAATATGAACAGTTAAGCACAAATTTCAGCCGTAGAGAATTCGCGTGCAAAGGGGCGCATTGTTGCGATGGTAGCGCGCCTATCAATCCAGCCGTGGTTCTGGCGCTGGAATCGCTGCGCGCCGTGGATGATAAGCCGATCACTATTGGTTCGGGGTATCGGTGTCACGCGCACAACAATAAGCCTGTGATCGAAAGGGGCGCTGGATCGTATGATGGCAGCCAACACCCGAAAGGCAACGCGGTAGATCTTTACTGGGAGGGTAGAGATCATGTACAATGGGAGCGGGAAGCCCGCAAGCGGTTTTCATTCGTAAAAGTCTACAAATGGGGGTTACATTGCGATGTTAGATAAACTACAGAAATTCGACGGAGAAAAGCGGCGCTATGATCTTGTTCCATACGACGCGCTAGGCGAGATTATCAAGGCGCTGGAATTCGGCGCGAATAAGTACGATGACTGGAATTGGCTAAAAGGTACGAAATGGACGCGCTATTGGGCGGCATCTATGCGACACTTAACGGCATGGATGATGGGGGAATCTAAAGATCCAGAAAGTGGACTTTCCCACCTAGCGCACGCGGGCGTATGTATTCTATTTTTACTGACTTATGAAAGGCGCAAGATCGGAGAGGATGATCGCGTTTCCCCCAACGGCTGAATATAGCCGTAGCGCAGCGGGTTTTCACCTTTCCCCCGCTGCGCTAAATTTTTACTTGTCTAAACAACTAAAGAGGATCACCACATGAGTAATGTATTAGTAATTGGCGACACACACGCGCCCTGTATGCTGGACGGCTATATCGACTTCTTAAACGACACACGCAAGACTTTCAAATGTAAAGAAATCGTCATGATCGGCGATCTAGTCGATTGGCACTCTATAAGCTACCACGAATCAGCCCCGACCGCATCCAGCGCACACGATGAATTCAATAAAGCCTACGATCAGGTTCAACAGATCAAGAAAGTATTTCCGAGGGCGACATGGCTGATCGGTAACCATGACTGCCTACCAAGTCGAAAGGCGATCACGGCTGGGTTGCCACAAGAGGTCATGCGAAGCTATACGGCTCTTTGGGATTTACCTAAATGGGAAGTTGTGCCGCGATTCGGGTATCATGTGATCGACGGTGTAATGTATACGCACGGTGATAAAGGGGTTGGGCGCTTTCCTGCCGCGTTTCATAACGCAAAGGCTCAATTTAGATCATACGTACAGGGACACGTTCACCAGCAAGCGGGCATTAATTACTACGCGAACGAGCGACCAGATGGCGAGGGCGGTATAGTGTTTGGTATGAACGTCGGGTGCGGCGTAGATCATAGCAAAGCAGAAATGGACTACGGTCGCAAGTTTAACCAAAAACCGATCATTTCGTGCGGGGTAGTCGAGGATGGATACTATCCATCGCTAATCCCTATGCGCCTGGGAGCCTATAAACAGGGGCGATTCTCGCGCTAAAAATAAGTGTTGACACGCGGGCGCATAAGTGTTAAGTTAAAGCCCTAGACAACGCGCACGGCGCAACGGAGGGCGACACAATGAGTATTGACAGTAAATGTTTCGATAGCGGAAATCGCGGACTTAAAGAAATTTCAGGTATTAAGGTCGGGGATAAAGTAGAGGTGAACGAGTGCAGGGGCTTATGCATGGTTGAGTGGACTGGTGTTGTTACTTCTTTGGGTATTCCCTTTTCAAGCGTGAATAACCGCACTGTAAGAAATTACGAAATGAAACCAATAAATTAATACTAAACACAAACCCAATGGAGGGCGAGACAATGGAGTTTAATTTCTACGAGGTAACGGGCGGGTGTATTCCGCATGAGTGCAAGGAACACGTACAGCTAGACGACTGGGAGAGCGCCGAAGACATGGGGCGCGAGTTGTCGCACGACTGGGGCAACCGTGTACGCATCGAGTTATACAACACAGACGAGCAGGAAACGGTCGGCACAGTATCACGCGAACGGCTGGCAGAAATTCGCGTTGATAATCGCATTAATGCTATAATCGATCAAAACGAACAGCGCGAAGCCCGCGCAATGGAGGCAGCAAAGTTATGAGTACAGTAAAGAAATTAAATATCTACCAGCGCATGAGCGCGATTATGGCAGAAGTTGGCGTGATCGAAAAGGAATATAATAAAGCTATGAAAATGGCGACTATTTCCCACGATCAGGTTACGATTCGACTCAATCCGTTATTCGTGAAGCACGGCGTACACCCATCGCAGACCACCCTAGAATCGCTGACTATGCCACACGCACAAGAAGGGTTTAAAGGCACAAAAAACACGTTCGTGACGCATACGTCGGTCAATCTACGCTTTACGAATATCGACGATCCTAGCGAGGTTATTGATTCAGTATTCCATGGGGAAGCGGTAGGGAACGATGGCAAGCAGGTCGGCGCTTCGTACTCATTCGCTATAAAAACGGGTATGCTTAAAACGTTTTGTATACCATCGGGCGAAGATGAAGAAGTCTATACGCACCAGGCGCCCGAAAAAGTGCGCAATAACAACAACAATTCTGGAACACAGAGCCAAGCGCCGAAGGAACAGCCCGCGCCGAAGGTTGAGGATCGCGAGTTGCTAGCGATCACAAAAGCCAGTATCGGCGAATTCTGCACAAAAAATAACGTACCGAAAGCCGATTTAAACGATTGGCTTGTACGTATGCACGACGGGCGCACGCTTAACGAGTTAAATGATACGGAATTGGTAACGGCGCAATTTAAGGTGTTCAATCAATACTTGCAATCGTTTCAGGCATAAACAACAACGGAGGGTAAGACATGAGTACAGAGGAAACCGAGATCGCGCCATACGCAGAAACAGCTAGTACAGCGCTGGCGGCGTTCGGGGCGATAGAAACCGATGGCGACTACAGCGAGATTGTAGCGATCCAAGTCGAAGCAAAGACGCAGATCGCCAACGTCAAAGATTCTATGAAGGAATCGATCAGTCTAGCGCACCAGACGCATAAGGCGTTAAAGCGCAAGGAAAACGAAGCGGTACACCCGCTGAACGAGATCGTCGATATCACTAAGCGCATGATGGGCGATTATCAGGCGATATTGCGCAAGCGGGAAGCAGAAGCAGACGCGGAGATCAAGCGCCTGGCGCAAGCGGACGCGATGGAATTAGCCAAGATAGGCGAAGTCGATGCGGCGCAAGCGGTGATCGCCTACGAAGCGCCTAAAACCAACTATAAGCCAAAAGGACAAAGCACGATCACGCGCACGACATACAAAGTCGAGGTTGAGGATCTTGATAAAGTACCGCGTGAATACATGATCGCTGATTTAGCGATGATTAAGAAGATCGCCACAGCTACCAAAGGCAAGCCGATAGCGGGGATCAAAATCACAACAGAAACCAACACGACAGCCAGAATGAAAGGGTAATCATGAGCATGGATCTACGTATGCCAAAAATCAATCAGTTAGTGATCGCGGGGAATCTGACGCGCGATCCAGAATTAACCACCGTCGGGAACGGCACGCAATTATGCAAGTTTGGAATCGCGCACAACGAAGTCTTTACCAGTAACGGCGAAAAGCAGGAAAAAACGACATACCTAGATATTGTCGCGTGGGGTAAGACAGCCGAAATCGCAGCCGAGGGGCTAAAAGTTGGCTACCCGATTCTATTACAGGGGAAAATCGGGCAGTCATCATGGGAAGATAAGGAAACAGGGCAACAGCGCACGCGTACAGAAATCACGGCTAGCTATATCGAGTGTTTACGATGGGCTAACACTGAGGGGCAAAACGGTGGCGGGAATCAGGGGAAACCAGCGCGCGGGGGGAATCCAGGCGCAGGGCGGCAACAAGTGAACGAGCCAATACCAGAAGACGATATCCCCTTCTGACAACCTAACCCTTAACCAATACCGCCCGCGTCGGGCAATCGGCGCGGGCGAACGAAAGGCACTAAATGAGATACAAAAAACGAAAGCACTGGAAGTATAAGACGGTGGGTGACACGTTCCACCATAAGGCGATCAAGCCAGAAGCGCCAAGCTACGGCGAATTTCTATCAATCGCGGGCGATGGAACGCTACTAATCAGCGGGGGTTATTGCTACGACGGCGCTAGTTTTATCGTTCTGGACACAGACAACGTTATGTATCCAGCACTGATCCATGATGCGCTTTACCAGTTGATCCGCGAAGGCGTACTGAAACAGAGCGACCGTAAGCGCGCCGACGAGATTCTGCGCGAGTTGTGTTTGGAACGCGGAATGAGTACAATACGCGCCTGGTCGATATACTACGGCTTGCGGGCTGGCGGCGGACACGCGGCGAAACCTGACATATTAACAGTAGACTAACGGAGGGTTAGACATGAGTACAGATAAAGATCATATAAGGCTAGACAGCGCACTAGATGAATTTTGCAGGATCACGGGCGCGCAAATGAACGGTATGCAATACGAGCGCCAATTGGAAGTCGCGCTGGATATCACACTGGAAGCGCTAGGACAACGCAATAATGAAGTGATCGGTATGCGTATATTCTGCGTGATCGCTATAATCGCGGCTGTATGGGGGTGGGCGGTATGAGAGAAATCAACGAGCAACGCAGAAGGCGAAACGCAGGAACGCGGTCGTATATATCGCAAGCAATCAAACCTGTCACGCTAGAGCCGACGCTAACGCGGGAAAAGCATCTGGAACGGCTACTTGACGAAGAACGCGAGATCACAGCCGACTTGCGCGGGAATAACTACCTGCTAACCATCGGGATCGGGTTGTCGATATTCGTAAATATCGCGGCTGTAATAATAACTTGTTATAACAGATATTAATGGAGGGTTAGATATGAGTACAGACGAAGCGGAGAAAAAAGCGCGCCAGACATGGGAAACGCCGCAGGATTTTTTTAACATACTGGATAGTGAGGTCGGCGGGTTCGATATCGACGTGGCGGGTGATGCGTTCAACAGTAAATGCCAGAATTTCATAGACGAAGCTAATGATGCGCTTTCGCTTGATTGGTTTTGGAAATTGCACTTAAAGGGTACAATGGACAAGGCTTGGTGTAATCCACCATACAACAACCCTGTGTTATGGGTAGATAAAGCAATCGAGCAAGTAAACGCGGAGCCTGGCGCGGTCGTATATATGCTACTAAACCACGACGCGAGTACGAAATGGTATAGTCAAGCGCTAGAAAACGCAAGCGAGATCCGTATCCTGACAAAGAAGCGGGTGCAATTCATCGCGCCAGACGGGATCACACCGTCTAGCAATAGCAAGGCTCAGTGTGTTATCGTATTTCGAAGGAAGTTAGCAAGCGCCCCGTGTCACGTTTGGCATTGGGACTGGGCTAAAGACTTGGAGGCGTTCAACGATGGCGACTAAACCCGAAACAGAGATCGAGGTATGCGCGTCGTGCGAAGAAAGCGGCGGCGAATTCACCCGCTGTGAATCGTGTGACGATCTTATGCACTACGACTGTACAAGTGAGGATGACGAAAACGGGCGGTATTGCGAAACGTGCGTATGCGCCGCCTGGGAACGAAATCACGGCGAAGGCATCTGGACGCCGTTATAAGATCCAGATAATCGCCCTGAGTTTGATTTTAGGCGCTTGGGGCTATGAGTACCTTATAGAGAATAGATCGCGCGAAATATGGGCGTATGGAGCGCTCAGCGAGAAACTAACGAGCCTATGGAGGGCTAACAAGTGTATAGGATTAAAAAATGGCTGGACTGGCAGACAATGCCGCGCGCAGGACGTGAGACAATGCCGTGGTTCAAGGTACAAAAAGCGCTTTTTGGCGACTATCACTATCGCCAATTATCACAGGAAAACCGTTTGATCTTAATCGGTTTAATGTCGATCTGCGTACATAGAACGGGCGAAATCAAAAAAGACATGAACGAGATATGTCACTATTTAGACTGTAAGCCGTTTGACTACAACGATTTAAGCGATTGGATCGAATATATAGAGGACGACCAGAGGACGACCTTAGTACCGCGCGAGGACGACCTTAGTACCGCGCAAGTACCGCGCGAGGACGACCAGAGGACGACCACAGTACCGCCTAGAGTAGAGAGAGTAGAGGAGAGTAGAGGAGAGAGAGATAAACTACCTTGTGCGAAAAAAAACACGTCGATTGAGTTTGAAGCGTTTTTCTCGACGTTCTGGGATTTATACCCAAAGCAGCGCAAGCGCGCCAAGTCGAAGTGTGAGAAAAAACTCAAAACGATCACGAAGAACGGAACGGTTAATGTTGACGAAATACTAGACGGTCTTAGAATGTGGATCGGTTCGCAGGAATGGACGCAGGAAAACGGGCGGTATATCTGCGCGCCAGAGGTATTTCTTAATCAAGAGCGATGGTTGATCGAGGGTAGCGATTCAGGTATAATTGCAGACGTACCAAAAATGGAGGGTTTAGGCTTATGAGTAACGGTAAAAAATGCCCTGAGTGTGGGCGCATGTCGCTAGACCATAGCGAAAGCGAGATCGAAGCGTGCTGGATGCATATAAAAGCGGCCGAATGGGTGCGCAGTCGCGTATCATTAATGAAAATGAGCGGACACGTAGCGCGGTCGTTCGGCACGCAAACATTTACAGAGTCGGCTATCGAGTATCCACAAGATATTATGGGTTGGATAGAAAGCGACGCGACCAGCTTGTATATATACGGCGCTTGTGGTGTCGGGAAAACATACGCAGCCCGCGCTATACTATACGACGCGCTAACGAGCAGATCAACGGTCGGGGAAGTAACGGCGCACCACCTGATCGCTATGGCTCGCCGATTCGATGGGCATATCACGACTGCGAAGTATGCACAGTTCAAATACCTATTAATTGACGATATCGACAAGCCGAAATGGTCAAGCGCCGATGTTCGTTTTTTGTGGGATTTACTGGACGCGCGGGCAACCAACGGCGGGCGCACGATAATCACAACTAACGTTAAACCAGAAGACCTGCGCAAGGTGTTAAGCGATAACGACAATTCAAACGGATCGATCATCGAATCGACGCTGCAACGACTCGCGCCAGTGGCAACGGTTGAATTAACGGGTAAATCATTAAGGGGAACTAAATAATGCGGTGCGCATCCTGTGGAAAGCCGATAATCGAAACAGCCAAGCAAACCCGCGATCAAAAGCTATACCGTCAAAGCGGGGTATGTGACGCGGTATGCGCTAAGGCGGTACTATCCACAGAGCAGATCATAGCGCGCACGCCAGATTCGCGTCTTAAAAAAACGCCTATCTTAGAAACGCCGATCCCTGTACAATTCAGGGCGGATACGCAAACAGAGCCGCGCGCACTAAAAGCGGACTAATGGAGGTTAGATCATGAGTAATGAGGAATTAGATCCATACGCGGTCGATACGGAGCCGCTGCCAGAATGGACGAAGGAACAACCAGTGGGAAGATCGGGCGCTAAGAGTGAACGCGCCAAGCCTACAAAGAGAGAATATGATCCAGGCGTATGCCCTACGTGTAAAAAGGACTTTACGCCTACGCATGGACTACAGCGCTATTGTGATTCTGTATGCAAGGAACACCACCCCGACAGGCTAGAATACAACAGAAAACTAGGTAGGGAGGGGTACAGGGAAAAAATGAGGGCGCAAGGGCATATAGTTAAAACAATGGATCATATTAAGCGCAAAACGAAGGCTGAAAAATTAGAGATCGCAAAAAGGCGATATGAGTACATGGCGGAAAGGTGCGAAGCGTCGCGGGTTAGATACGAAGCCGCTAAAATCGAAGCCAAAAACGGGGGATCAAGCGATGATTAAGAACAAAGAGCAAGAAATCAGGGCTATACTAAACGTTTATAGGGTTGCGCGCGATAGTGACGCTAAATTATTGGCTATTTACTGGCGGCGCGAAATTAGATTGAAGGGGTACGAGGAACGAAACGCCCTAGTATATTTATCTATAGGCGAATTATCCAGCCCCGAATCGATCACGCGATGCAGGCGCAAGATTCAGGAAGTATCGCCAGAACTACGCGGCACTAAATGGAAAAAGCGCCACAGCGAAACGCAGGACAAGGTTATTGACGAGATTCAGAACTGGGGCGCCAATGAGTAAAACAGAAAAGCAGGTCGAAAAGGATATACTGAGCGAAGCGCGCACGGCGGGCGATACGCTATATCGAAACAATAACGGTATATTGAAGGCGGGCGCGCGGTGGGTATCGTTCGGGTTGAAAGGCGGCACGACTAAGGTTAAGAAGGGATCAAGCGACTATATCGGCTATACGAGCGTCAAGATCACGCCCGCGATGGTGGGCAAGACTGTCGCGGTCTTCGTAGCGTGCGAAGTGAAGAAGCCAGGCGGCACGCCAAGCGCGGAGCAAGTGGAATTCACCGACACAGCGGCTAAGGCTGGGGCTATTGCATTCATAGCCGACAGTGTTATAGAATACAAGCAACGCATGAAATCATGGAAAACCAATATAAAACGGAGAAAAAAATAATATGCTGAAATTCGACAAGAAAAATACACTGATTTATTTAGCGATCCCGTATACAGGATCAGAAGCGGTTTCGTTCGAGATCGCTAATAAGGTCGCGGGCGTTCTAATGCAGCGCGGCGTGATTATATTCAGCCCGATCAGTCATTCGCATAGTATCGCTGAAATGTGCGCTTTACCCGTAGAATGGCACTTCTGGGAGTATCAAGATCGGTTATTCATTGAACGCAGCGAGGAACTATGGGTGATTTGCTGCGAAGGATGGGAACGAAGCAAGGGCGTTAAAGCTGAGATCGATTATGCGAACGAGTTAGGCAAGCGGGTGCGCTTCTTGGCGGTGGATGATAAAGGCGACCACATGGAGATCACCGACCGCGCGGGGCAAGACTTCGAGACAATACAGATTGAAATTGATTGACTAAACAACGGAGGATCGATTATGAGTGAAGAACTAAAACTAAACGACTGTAAGCTATGCGGGGGTGTTGATATAGAACCAACATGCTACGATGACATGGATTTACGTGGTGGCTCGGCAATATATTGTGTTGATTGTGGATTCTCAATGGACTCTATTGATTCGTGGAATGATTTAAAAGTACCAATTATCACCACGAAGGACGCTCGTATCGCTGAGTTGGAGCAACAGCTTGCCGAGGCGAAGGAAATTATCTACAATATTGCAGACTCTATAATCGAGCAGGGCATGGACGGGTAAAACGTACCTATTGCGCATATTACACGATCAGGCTATAATAGAGGCGAGGTATACCACGCCCCGCAGCGACACCGCAAGGATTACACTAATTAAGTCGCGCGGGGCTTTAAACTTATGACTAATAAAAAACTTACAGCCAAGCAAGCGAAATTCTGCCAGGAATATATGGTGGATTTGAACGCTACCCAAGCGGCAATACGCGCGGGATATTCAGCGAAGACAGCCAACGTGACAGGGTTTAAGTTGCTAGTAAATCCTAGTATTGCGCCACGTATCGCAGAGATGCAAGCAGAAGGCGCACAGCGCGCGGAGCTTTCCGCTGACTGGGTGCTACAGGAATTAAAGGGCAACCATAAGCAGGCGCGCGAAAATGACGAACTAGGGCATTCTAACAAGGCGCTAGAGTTAATCGGGAAGCATATAGGAATGTTTATCGATAAGCAGGAATTGAATTCTAATGTTACGGTCGAGATAATACAACATGTTATAGACGGAGGGGGCGATCATGAGTAGTGAGATTGAGCAGGTAGATGAACGCGACACAGAGATCGCGGCGCTGAAAGCCGACATTGACGCGGGCAAAGCGGCATTAAAGAAATATATCGGCGTGTTGAATATCATCACGCAACAGCGCGACGGGGCGATCAAGGATCTAAACGCAGCGAATCAGGTTATACGCAAGATGGTAAGCAAGGCGGCGCGCAAGTAATGGCGGCGGGTGAATTGAGACAGTACCGCGATCAGGTAGGCGATCAAGGATTAACGGGCTACGAGCGCGAATTTATGGCGCTATATGAAGAAAACGAGTGTATGCGCAAGGAATTAGACGCGCATACGTGTATGGCTGGCGGCGACTTCATAACGACGGGCGCATGGATAATGTTAGGCTGTATCATGGGATATGGTCTTGGATGGTGGAACGGTGCAACGGAGGGTAGGGAATGAGTGGCACAGAAACCAGCGACGAAAAGCGATTGCGCATGATTAAAGCGGGGATCGCGTTATTGCGCGCGAACGACGTACCGTGTGATAATCTGCGCATCAGTATCAATGGCGGGCAAAACGCGGGCAAAACATTACTACTTAAAGACTATGAGAAACTAGGGGGCAAGTCATTATGAAACTAATTAACTATACTTGCGCATTTCTATTGGTAATTATATCCATAGGCTGCGCGCCCGTTCAGGGGTTCGTTAACGGTCAATTCGCGGGCGATGGAGCGGGCAACCTATTGCACCAGATGGAGTTGATCGCGCATGACGTGGCGCTGGTACGCGATCCCGATATGACGGATCAACAGTGGGAATCGTGGCTAAAGTCTAAGACTGACGCGGAATTCACAGAGTATATCGCGCGGATTGAATACCAACATAAGCGATATGGCGCTATATTGCGGCTATACGCTGCGCTAGTAGGCGGGACGCGTGGCGCTAATAGTATCGCGCTCGCTGAGTACAACGCTAGGCTTAAAGAATCGCGCATGGACGCGTATGACTCACAAAAGATTTACTATAGCGAATGATTCAATGTCCTGACTGCAAAGCGATAATGACTAAGTTTTTCATCGAGATGCGCGATCATAGCGGATGGGCGGGCGCGTGGAATTGCCTATGTCGCAAGCAGGACTTTGAACACGTACACCCCGACGAACGGCGGATCGTATTGTCCCACGCGGAATTTAGCGACGTAGGGCGAGCGGTCAACGATATACTGAAACCAAAGGAACACTAGCCGCCTATGGCTAAGATTAAATTCGACTTTGCACAGATTAACGCGGTCTACCGTCCCTATATGCTGGATTCAACACGGCATTTAGTGATGGTGGGCGGCGCTGGTTCTGGCAAGTCGTATTTTTGCGCAGATAAATGTATCCTGGCGATGATCTCTAATCCAGGCGAGCGGATCATGGCATTTCGTAAGGTGGCGCGCACACTCAAAGAATCGAGTTGGGAATTGTTGTTGCAACGGCTAGATCATTGGGGCGTGCTACCATACTGCAAGACGAACAAGAGCGACTTGACGATCCAATTCAAGAACGGTTCGAAGATCCTATGTATCGGGCTAGACGATCAAGAGAAACTGAAATCAATTGTAGGCATGACTAGGGCGTGGATCGAGGAAGCGACCGAGTTCACGCCCGACGACTTGACGCAGATTAATCTACGGCTGCGCGGGGAATCACCTAGCTATAAGCAGATCCTATACTCGTTTAATCCTATCTCGATCATGCACCATATCAAGAAGCGCTTCTTTGATGATCCGCCCGATAACTGCAAGACGGTGCGCACTACATACAAGGATAACGCATACATTGACGACGACTACCGCGCGGAGATCGAGTCGCTAGCGGAATCATCGGCTAATCTTTATCAGGTATACGCGCTAGGTATGTGGGGCGTGCTAAAGGGTCTTATATTTAAAGGTTGGGAGTACCTTAGTAAATACCCGACAGTATGGGATTCAGAGTGCTACGGGCTAGATATGGGGTATAATCACCCGATGGCATTAACGCACGTCGGCGCGCTGGATGGCGAATATTATCTGACAGAGATCGTGTATGCGTCCGAGTTGACTAACGGCGACCTTATGGCGCGGATGGAATCGGCGGGCGTACCTAAGAACGCGATCATACAATGCGACGAAGCCAAGCCAGACACCATCGCGGAGTTAAATAGGAACGGCTGGTATAACGCGGTAGCTTGTCACAAGGGCAAAGGATCGGTTGCGGCTGGTATCGGGTTCGTTCAATCGCAAACAATCTACACGAAACACACTAATACCAATATTAACAAAGAAATGCTTTCGTACTCATGGCGCACAGACCGCGCAGGAAACCCGCAAGATGAACCAGTCAAGTTGATGGATGACGCTATGGATTCGATCCGATACGCGCTGTGGGGAACATACGGAAAACCAAAGGCACAACTTCAACAGCTTGATCGTAAAGCGCTAGGAATGTAGTAAAATGGCACAATTTAAAGATTTAACACCCGATGACCTTTTTGCGTTATGGGAAGCAGACAAAGACAGCCGTGCAGTTATGGCGATCCGCCAAGCGTACTACAACGGTATGCACTCAATCATCAATAGTGGCGAATTGGGCGTGGACGGCGAGCCGAAATCCGAGTTAGTCTCTAACTTCATCAAATACGGCGTGGATATGTTTGTCGGGTCAATCGCTGGCGAGCCGTATAATATAACAGCGCTAGAGGTCGATCCCGTAGAGGGCGAGATCACGGAGCCAAACGAATCACCTGCGCTATACCGCGAGATCGGTACAGCCAACGGGTTCGATATTGCCGACGTAGAGAACGCGCGCAACGCTTTCGTGTCTGGCTATGGTATCGAAACACACGAATACGACGCTAATACAAAGGCGTATATCATAACGCCGCAAGATCCGATCACGTTTCACCTTGTATGGGATAGCAACGGATCGCTGTTAGGCGCCATCCATGTATCCGAGATCCCCGCGGGCAAATTCTACAACGGCGAATTTATGGCAGATGGCGCCGTGATAATGGTTGTCTATACAGATGATTCTATCACCACGTACAATATGATCAAGGGGAACGACGGCTGGACTATTCCCGAAGGCGGGGAAATACCGCACGCTTTTGGCGCTGTGCCGATTGTCTTATGGCAGATTAACAACGCATATAATAGCCATATATCGAACGATATTATTGGGCAGCAGGACGAATACAACGAAACCGACTCGCGGAGCGGCGACGATCTGCGATGGGATAGCGACGGCGTTCTAGAGGTTAAAGGCTACAGTATAGATCAGATCAAGGAATTATCCGCAACGCTGCGCGAATGGAAAGTATTCCCTGTGCCAGAAAACGGCGGTATTCGTTTCGTGAAGAAGGACGTAGACTTTGCGCGCACAGACGCCAGGATCTCGCGCACGCGGTCAAACCTATTTATGGGGTTAGGCGTTCCAGACGTTGAGGAAATCGTAGGATCAACGGGCGACACGTCGGGGATCGCGCTACAGTTGAAGTTCAAGCCTATGCAGGACGCTAGCAAGACGATCATTGCGTTTTTCCGTGCAGGGGTACGCGACCGTATAGCGATGATTAATGCTATTATGAACGATGCGATCAAGGACGTACAGGTCAATATAGAATTCGATTTACCGCGCAACAGTATTGAGGAATGGCAGAATATCGCCAACGTTAACGGCATCGTATCGCATACTAAGCAGCTCGAAATGCTTTCTGACGTAGAAGATCCCGATCAGGAACGCAAGCGCTTAGACCGAGAGAAAGAAGACGCACGCTTTATTGACCGCACAGGCGGTAGCGTTGAGCAGGTCGTGGCACGTAACGACGCGGATATACGCGACAAGGCGATTGAGTTAGCGCCAAACATCGAAACAATGATCGCCACGATAAGCGACGCAGTACTGAATCACACACTGAAAGCTACAGCGGGAACAAAACAAACACCAACGGACGCATAAGGGGATCGCATGAGGCTGATTAACGGAGAGTGCCTAGAAGAAATGGCGAAGATGGAAGCGGGATCGGTTGATATGGTGTTGACCGACATACCTTACGGGGAAGTCAACAGGCAATCTAGTGGGTTGAGGTGTCTAGATAAAGGGGTGGCAGATATTTGCGACATAGACATCGATGATATGGTGGA
>OJDV01000161.1_pt1 | contig 28997 bp, 19 predicted proteins | sample 1592911 | NCBI WGS metagenome assembly OJDV01 (sample SAMN05416860, study PRJEB24817) | seawater metagenome | isolation source: Sea water | place: Canada:Atlantic | collected 2013-11 | reverse complement strand
TGGGCTCGGAGATGTGTATAAGAGACAGGAATACTTAAATGCGTCATGTCTTGATTTACCATTTGAGGATCAAAGTTTTGATGTTATTGTTTCATTTGAGACACTTGAACATTTGGCTGAACAAGAACAAATGATATCAGAGTTTAATCGTGTATTAAAAGCAGATGGCATGTTGATAATTTCAACTCCGGATAAAAAACACTATTCTGATGAAACTGGCTTTACAAATGAGTTTCATGTGAAAGAATTATACAAACATGAGTTTAGAGAAATTTTAGATGCACATTGGAACAATCAACATTGGTTCTCACAGGCAATGATGTTTAGCTCTATGATTGAAAGGCATGATTCTTTAGAAAATAAATATGCCAATGATATATTAATAAACAAACAATTAATCTCAGATAAAGCCATGCTTACACCGATGTACTATATTGTGTTGGCTTCAAAAAAATTGTATAAAACTGATGAATTACCAGATTTACATTTATTCTCTGACGAGGAGCAATCGGTTTACTCGCATTACAATAAAACAATAAAAGACTTTATTTACCTAGCAAAACAACACAATGCATTGGTAAAAAAACATGAAAAATGGCTATCCATACCTATTTTAGGTAAAATTATAAAATTTTTAGATAAGAGATAATGAATGGATTTTGAATTTAATTTTGGGCAACAAACACTTGCGGTTGGCGTTGAGAAAAATGAAGCAGTTTACGCATCGATAGCAGGTATTGCATTTGCAATGTCCAATGAAGAACTGGTGTTTATGAATAAACAATCTGGTCAAAGTCATGTCATGACTCATCAAGTATTACAAGCCTTAAGTTTGTGTCAGGAATTTAAACCACTAGATCAACATGTTATTAATATCAGCGAAAACATGCCTCATTTACAACAACAAGTGGGTGCTATTCAAAAAGTAACAGAGTATTTAATCAATAATAAATTGTTGATAGATGAAAAAGAATGGAAGATAAATTTATCTCAAGAATCACAACAATCGAGTATTCCCAGTTCTGGCATTGTTATTCGGACCTGTGATAGGCCAAAACAACTCAGTAGAATGCTACAATCTCTTGTCAATTATCAAAACAAATACAATACTAATTTTGTTGTTCAAGTTTATGATGATTCAACAACAGAAAAAGCTGAGAAAGAGTTAGAGAACATATGTAAGGATTTTAAATCACATTTCCCAGTAAATTTTTATGGCGCAGTTTGGCAGTCACAATTCATTAAAATGCTTAAAACTGAATTTACCAATCACCATGTTGCTATTGACTGGTTGTTAGAAACTAAGCCAGATGAATTTACAGGTGGAAGGGTTTGGAATTTCGCATTGTTAAATAATGCAGGTAAGAAATTTTTATTTTTTGATGACGATTATATTTTTGAACCTCGGGTTATCAGTAAACAATCGAAGCTAGTTGACTTACAAGATCGCCCAGATTTAAATGTGGGATTCTCGCTCAGTTTATCTGATATACGAGAAACATCAAGTGTATATGAAGAAGATGTGTTAACACAGATGTTAAATACTTGCGGCCAAACTATTGGTAATTGGCTGTCAACTACTGATGTAGAAATTTCCTCATTAGAAAACATCAATTTATTGGAGCTACAAAGAATTGATTCGAGCTCAACAATTAAATCTGTTGGCAATGGAACATGGGGTAGTCCTAGAGCTAACAGTAATTTTTGGTTGTATTTTTTAACTGGCGATGAACAACAAGAGTTTTGGAAATCAAGAGAAACATATTTAGATAATATAGAAGCATCTAATTTGATGCATTACACAGAAAACTATGAGATTTTATCTTACACTAAGTTTTCTCCATCAGCCATTGATAATTCAACGCTTGTCCCATTTTCAATGCCAATAAACAGGGTCGAAGATCATTTTTTTAATGCGGTATCGTTGTTTTGTTACCCCAATCAAGTTTCTTTGCATTTCCCTTTTATGATGGGGCATATTCAAACCATAAACAGAGAAAGGGCAAGTACAAACCACATTGCTAGAAGACCAAATTTTAATAAATTTGTAGCCGATTACGCATTAACCCTTAATGCTGTAACTGATGCGACTGATCCAAAATTAAGAATGAAAACATTGTCAAATTATATAATGGGATTAGCCGATGCAAGTGATGTGAAAATCCACAATAGACTTAAAGAATATTTAACCCAGATAAGATCTGAAATGGTCTTGTCAATGCAGTCTCAATTAGAACAATCACCAGATGCTCCTGTTTATTGGCAAGCAGATGTTCGTGAACTTATAGAGTCAAATGGTAAGGCGGCCATAACTAATAATGCCGCAGTATTATATGGTTGGGATGATGAACTTTCTATAGAGCAATGTGTTGACCAAGCAAGAAAAGAATTAAGTGAAGTTGCGGTTGCCATGGAAATATGGCCTGAAATATGGGAATTTTGCCAAATAAATAAATGAACAAATGTACTGTTATTATCGTAAATTACAATACTGGCGAATTGTTAAGCCAGGTTGTTTCATCGGTAATTGATGGTCATTCAATAAACCAAGTGATTGTCGTTGATAACGGTTCTCATGATAACAGCATGGATTTATTACCGCAGCATGACAGATTAAACAAACAGTTCAGGCATGAAAACTTTGGTTTTGCTGATAGTTGCAATTTTGCAGCCAAATTATCTCATACAGATTTTTTATTGTTTCTGAATCCAGATTGCGTGGTTGATGGTAACAGTATCACAGTGTTAATAGAATCATTAGAATCTAATCTAGGTGCCGCTATAATCGGTTGTCATGTGGTTAATCCAGATGGCACAGAACAAAGGGCCAGCCGTAGAAGGTTGCCCACTTTTTGGCGTGCCTTTAAATCCTATAGTGGTCTTGAAAAACTGGCTAAATATTTTGGAATCTTTGCTGGTGTTAATTTAAATCACGAGCCTGTAGAAACTCAAACACATGCAGTAGAAGCGATTTCAGGTGCTTTAATACTCATGAAAAAAGAGGTGTTTTTAGATATTAATGGATTTGACGATAAATTCCCACTGCATTTTGAAGACCTAGATTTGTTTAAACGCACCTTAGATAAGGGCCACACTATTTTGTATGACCCAAATGTGCAAGTAACGCACCACCAAGGAATTTCCAGTCAATCAAATCCACAAGTAAGCCAACTCAAGAAAAAAGGTTTATTAAGGTATTTTCATAAACATTGTAGTTATGTATCATTTTTGTGTATTAAATTATTTAATAAAATACTATGAATCAAGAAATAACAGAATTATCAATTGATAAAAACACCTGGCAGGATGCAATTGATTCCATTGAAAGGATCGAAGCAATAACTTCTCAAACAGGCCAGAAATATTGGTTAAAAAAATCTGCTCCAGCCAGGGGTTATTTCCGTTATATGGCAATGAATATTTTTAGCAAGTTACTGCGTACACCCTTGTTAAAAGCTGTGCCACAACAGGGTGGGCAGGTAGCATTGGATTTGGAAATCCAACGCATCGAAAAGCTAAAATCTAATGGTGTCGTAGTTCCTGAAATTGCTGCATATGCTCCTGGTTGGATATTATTGAAAGATCTAGGTGTTTCTATCATAGATGATATGAAAACAAACAGAGCAGACCAACATCGTATCAGAAAACTCTTTTCTATTTGTTTAGTAGCAATAAAAAAGCTACATGAAGCGGATCAATATATGAGCCAAGGATTTGTGAGGAATATGTTAATCGTAGATGAAAAACACAGTGTTGTTGGCTTTATTGACTTCGAGGATGACCCGTTAACTGTGATGAATTTACAGCAAGCGCAAGCACGAGATTTAATGTTGTTCATTAACTCGACAGCACGATTCTTTGTTAGTGACAGTGAATTCTTTAAACAAGAAATACATGCTTTTTTTGATGGGCACAATGAAAAGGTCATCGCAAGTATAAAGAATACAAACAATAAGATGCTTTGGATTGCAAAACTCCCCTTTCAAAAAGCACTGGGCCACGACTACCAAAAGTTAAAAGTTGGAATACAGGCCCTCTCAGAAATTTAAGCAATCAACTCCTTGTCTTAAGTGCTAGTTTAGTCAGCCCTAAATTCCAAATCTTGACATTCTCTATCAATGCCTGCGATAATCAAATATTATTAAATTAAGTTTTGACATGTCAAAAAAACACATTGTTATAGTTGAAGATGAACCAAGTATTTTGGCGAATTACCAAGCGGCATTACAAAGGCAAGGCTATTCAGCTCAAGGTTATGAAGAGTTGTTGCTTGCAAAAAAAGGATTGTCACAGTCTTTACCTGATCTTGTTATTATTGACGTAGGATTAGGAGATCAACCTGATGGAGGATTTGAACTGTGTCGATACTTGCGTTCTCAATCAGAAACCTTGCCGATTTTGTTCCTAACAGCCAGAGACAATGAATTTGATATGGTCTCAGGATTGCGCTTAGGGGCAGATGATTATTTAAGTAAAGATATTTCATTGCCACACCTTTTGGCCCGTGTGGCCGCTTTGTTTAGAAGACAAGATTTAGCACACGTAATATCCAATGAAAATACAATCACCCAAGGTGATTTGAAAATCTTAACTGATAATTTACAAGTTTCGTGGCAACAACAAGTGGTAGATTTAACCGTGACAGAATTTTGGATGATTGTGTCTTTGGCGCGTCATAAGGGTCATGTGAAGACACGTGATCAATTAATGAGTGATGCCAATGTGTATGTTGATGAATCAACAATCACTTCACACATTAAACGCATCAGAAAAAAATTCATGAAAATTGATTCAAATTTCAATTGTATCGACACTGTCCATGGAATGGGATACCGTTGGAAAGCATAGGTGCGTCTAAAATATCAATTACTGTTATTGGGTTTGTTAAGTTTATTGTTTCCAATAACTGGTTGGTTTGCATTAAAAAGTGTTGATAAAGAGTTTCGTTTAAATATCGAACAAGCCTCAAAAAGTAATCTAGACTCTCTTCAAGCCTCTGTAAAGGAAATTCTACAAAGCAATACCAAAACTAAACTGGATGGATTTGTTCCAATCAAGATTGACGAAATACAATTCGATGGAAGCAATAATGAGTGGGGAGAAGGCACTGCTTATGATTACAGTCTTGGTTCAGAAAAATTAAGTTTTCATATTGCCTTTGATTCTCAAGGATTGTCTCTGTTTGTAATAAGTAATGATAATTCTAACAACAGTGACTCTTTCGATTTAAATGAAAATGATCAAATTATTATTGCACTAGCAGATGACAGGGGTCTGTATAAATATAATTTTCAAAGGCAAGCAGAAGGTGTTCTATTGAAAAAAAATGAGGCCGATATAAAACCTGAGTATAATGGTTATTGGCATGAAAAATCTAATGGATATACACTAGAAATTAGATTCGATAGTATGGATATTCATCATTTAGGTGTGGCCAGCATTAATCAAGGATTAGATGGAAAGAACACCATTGGGACATTAGATACGGTGGACAAATTAAAGTTATTCCCAATTGTTTCAATGAATCAAAACTTTCAATCAGCCATAAATAATATTACTCCAGATAACAATCATTTTATAATTAAAGATTTGAAAAATCGAATTATATATCAATCCAACAAGTTACCAAATAACCAAATTGTTTCAAACTGGCAATGGATTATAACTCCCATTTATCAGTGGTTGTTCGATATAGACGAAAACAATGCCAATAGCAGATGGTTTTATCGACAAGATGATGGCATGGCAGGAACTCAGCATTCTGTTCAACTTGGTAAAACTGTTTATGAGCTCAAGAGCATGATGCCACAAGGCCAACAAAGTATGATTCAAACATTGTTGAAAACGGGTGTTTTAATGATAGTTGTTGTGGTTTTATTGATGCTTGCCTATTTAAGTTACTCATTAGTATTGGCATGGAGGATTAAAAACCTTAATCATGCCATGCAATCAGTGTTAGATAATTCTGGGCATTTAAATACACAAATGCCATCACATAATTCATCAGATGAAATAGGCCAGTTATCTAGAGGAATAGAATCTATGCTCGTGGAAATGCGTGAATACACCCAATATTTAAAAGATTTAGGCTCTCGCTTATCACATGAAATGAAAACGCCATTGGCAGTGGTTCAATCATCATTAGATAATTTAGAATTGGATCAAAACCCCGAGTTTTTATTTCGTGCCCAAACAGGTACCAAACGGTTGCGGTTTATTCTTAACCAACTCAGCGAACTCAGTCAATTAAAATACACACTTGAACAAACGCCCAAGCAGAAATTTGATGTGGTTGAATTAATACATGAATTGGTTAAGTCCTATCAAAGTTTTATACCTAACATACGCACAACTATTGATCCTGGGCCAATTTATATAGATGGATCACCTGAATTACTGGCACAATTGGTTGATAAATTATTGGACAATGCCAGGGATTTTATTTCAACTAATGGGTATATTATTATTTCAGTGGTATCAAACAAGGATAATGTGCGGTTATCAATTTTTAATACAGATTCTCAACTACCAAAAAATGAATTGAATATTTTTGATTCCTTGGTATCAATTCGATCAAAAGGCTCTGGTGAATCGATGCATTTGGGATTGGGTTTATATCTGGTGCAACTCATTGTCCGTTATCACAATGCAAATATAAAAGCTGAAAATTCAGAAAAACCAAAAGGTGTGGTTTTCACCATTGAGTTTGTTCAATTAGTATAGGTCAAATGTTATTTAATTCAAATAACAATCATTTAAGTGCTATTCAAAACTTGATTTAAAGATAGTGTCAAAACGAAACTGATAATAACCATCAAATAAATTTTGAACCAATAACTCATAACCAGTAGAATTTAATCGGTTACAGTCAAAAACTTCAGGGAAAATTTCGAGCATGGATGGCACTGGAGAAGGCAATCCCAAGTCTCCAGGAGGCAAGATTTCTCCTGGTAAAGTTCCTGGAGGAAATCCGTAAAAGCTTTGCATTAATCCAAAATGAGAAACATGGTGCACACGAGGATTATTGGCTGCAATTTGAGCATATATATTTTCAAACTCTACAATTGCGGTATTTAATTGTGTGGTCGTTGGCAATCCCATATCAGTCAAATAGTTGTTACAATCAAATCCGCTTAATCCTTCAATTGTATCTACATAATTTGGATAATCATAAAAGCTCAAAATGATTTCAATATTAGGATCTTGTAATAAGATAAAATTAACAACTGTGGATATATCAGTTGACACTTGTTGTTGTAAATCCATTTCATCCATGGCCGACATATTAATTGACCAGTTATTCAGAAAATCATAGCCTCCAATGGTTAATTGCACAGTGTCAATATCTGGATTGGCGATCAAAGCGTCAGATATGATACCTAAATCGCTTGGCATTGCCCATTCTGAGGCCTCAGATTCATCACGGGCAGTATTGGTACCATTAACAAATATGTCTGCATATCCATTGTTAGAAAAAACTGTGACATGTGATCCGTTATCTAATTGAAGTTTGGCCCATGAATCACCAACAATAAGTACACGAGTGGTCTGTGCTTGTGTTAATAAACTCATAAAAAGCAGCAACATACATAATAATTTCATAATTTTCTCGATAGTAACCAATAAAATGTGCCGACAGCTACGACTTCACCTGATGAATCTTTAATTGTTGTTTGTACATCATATTCTAGATTTTCTTGTACTTCTGGAATTTCACATATACATTCTGCAGTTAAGTCTCCTTTTGCTTTTTTAATGTATTGCATTTCCATTTTAGTTAAAATGCCACGAATTTGATTGCTCATCCCTGCTAATACTGCTAACCCACTTGTCATTTCACCCAAGTTGATTAACGCCACAGCATGGATGCTTTTAAGGTGGTTTTTATTTTGTCTTCGTTCTTTTAAAAATGTTTGACAATGACCAGGCTTCACATTTGTTACCAAGGCTTTAATTGTTCCGGTATAGGCTGCCAATTTTCCAACGCCTCTGGAAAACAGTTTTTTTCCAAAAGGCTTGTCTTTGAGTTTTTTCCATGTAGCAAGTATTTTTTCGCCGGGAGATTCATTGCTGTTTGTTGACATAGTGTTATAATCTTTTTTAAATTTTTGTTCAAAGGTGAGATAAATGTTTAGCAGTCATTATAAATATGTTTCAGAAATAATCAACCAAGGATTAGAAAAGGCCAGTTTAGATGGAGTACTGATATATTCTGGGCACGTCCACAATTATTTCTTAGATGATATGCCCTATGCTTTTGCATGTAACCCACATTTTAAATGGATGGTGCCGATAACAGAAACACCACATTGTATTATACATTATAAATCTGATTCTAAACCAATCTTATATTTGTATCAACCCAAAGATTATTGGCACTCATTGCCCAAGACCTTAGAAGGAGAATGGTCGGAATTTTTTGATATTATTCCGATCACTTGTAAAGAAGATGTGCCTGATTTTAGTGATTTGAAAAACCATGGTTGGATTGGACAAGATGATTCGTGCGAATTCGATAATTTACAACACAATCCAAAAAAGTATATGGATTATATCCATTGGCACCGTGCAGTAAAAACCAAATATGAAATTGAAAGTATTAAGAAAGCAAACAAACTGGCTTTAAAAGGACACAAAGCGGCTGAAAATTGTTTCCGCAAAGGCTATTCTGAATTTGAATCCCACTTGGCATATATGTTAGCAACAAAGCACAATGAATACCAATTACCCTATGGCAATATTATCGCACAAAATGAAAATGGTTCGGTATTACACTACCAACACATGCAACGTTTCAGACACCAACAGGGAAGTCTAAAGTCGTTTTTAATTGATGCTGGTTGTCAAGTAAATGGTTATGCGTCAGATATCACTCGGACCTATAGCTTCGATAATAATGATGAATTTGCAAAATTAATTCAGGCCGTAGATAAAATGCAAGTAAAAATAGGCAAACAAGCCACAACAGGCACCAACTATGTAGATTTACACACAAAAGCCCATTTAATGATTGCTGAGATACTAAAAGATTTTGATATTATTAAATGCGATGCTCTAACTGCACATGATACGGGTTTAACAAATGTTTTCTTGCCCCACGGGCTTGGTCATTATTTAGGTCTTCAAGTTCATGATATTGGCGGCCATCAGAAAAGCCCAGCAGGAAAGATCAAATCACCACCAAAGCTACACCCTTTTTTACGCTTAACAAGAACTTTAGAAAAAAACAACGTACTGACCATAGAGCCAGGGATATACTTTATAGGTATGTTGTTAGAGAAAGCCAAGGCCGATGATTTAGGAGAATACATTAATTGGAATCGTGTTGATGATTTCAAGCCATATGGTGGTATTAGAATTGAGGATAACATAGTGGTTAAGAAAAACAATCCTGTAAATTTAACCCGTGAATAATTAATAAAAACTTATTTTCATCGATGCTTTAATATTATAATATATTTACATCCACAAAAATTATTTGAGTTTATAATTTTTATATTATTAATGTTAGCAATTTCATTTAGTCAAAGCCTGTAAGCAGAATACACGTAAATAATATTACGTATATGCAGATTATTCAATCAAGGAAGCTATGACATTGGATTTGATAAATAATTCATTACTATTTGTACATTTAAAAATTTGACAATTAATGAAACGTATATGATAATGGCGAGGTTAAGCTTGCATATGTCGAAAGTAATATATTAATTAATACTCCATTCATCAGGATGATTCATTTAATAAAAACAGAAAACTAATGTTCGCCTAAAGAATAATAATATATTAACTTAATGTATAAGTCCCTGAGGAGGGTTAAATTTATGAAAACAATAAATAGAGACAATGAATTTCAATTAATGAAATTATTAATGTTGTTATTGGTTTTTTCATTGTCGTCTTTTAGTACGGTTGCTTTTTCACAAGATGATCAAGACCAACCAGTAGCTGCACAAGATGCGAATGATTCTAGCGATGATGATGATGAAGATGTAGTTGAACTAGCACCAGTTGTTGCAACAGGTTCAAGGCTATTAAGAGATACTTATGAAAGTATTTCACCTGTACAGGTCATTACTGCACAAGAATCAAGAGCAGTAGGACAAATTAATGCAGATGATATTCTACAAAATTCAACTGCTGCCTCAGGTCAACAAATTGATTTAACATTTTCTGGGTTTGTATTAGACAATGGCCCAGGTGCTGTAACAGTAAGTTTCAGAAATCTTGGTCCAGGCCGTACTCTATTCTTATTAAATGGAAGAAGAGTTGGTGCATCAGGTGTTGAAGGTGTTCCAAGTGCTCCAGATTTAAGTTTAATCCCTGGTGGATTAATACAAAGATATGAGTTATTGTTGGATGGCGCTTCTTCATTGTATGGATCAGATGCTGTAGCCGGAGTTGCTAATGCAATTTTAAGAAAAGATTTTAATGGTTTTGAAGTTGATTACAATACGACTATTCCTGAACAATCTGGCGGCATAGAAAATAATGTTTCTGTGACATGGGGACAAAATTTCGACCGTGGTTTTATTGGTTTTGGTGCTCAAATTGCCGAACAAGAAGAAATAAAATTCAGAGATAGAGAATGGACTGGTACTTGTGCAGAGCACAGAGAAGAAGACATGAATGGTAATATTACCACTCAAGATTTACGCACTTTAGATAACAGTTTGCAAGATTTAGGTTCATGTACTTTCCCTCTATTGGTTGGTAGATTTATTATGCCTGGTGCATTAGGTGGCAGTATTTACTATACTCAAGGTCAATCACACGCTGGATTTGGTGACTGGACTGAAAGTAATGTTAGAGGCATTCCAATAGATACTAATAATGATGGTGTTGCAGATATTAATTTTGGTGATTATGGTACTTATCCTGGTGTTACTGATGCCAGCTTATCAGCTGAAAGAAAGACTCAAAATCTTATGTCATATGGTGAATATACATTTGAAGGCGAAAACAATATAACTCCTTATTTTGAAGTTTTATACAGTCGCCGTGATACCTTCCAAGACAGCGGTCAACCACAGTTTTTCCCATTCATTCCTGCTGATAATCCATATAACTTCTGTAACCCAGATGGTGTTAATGGTATCGATTGTAATGAAGCCTATAATCAAACATTTGAAGATCCAAATTATATTGCTCAATACTTGGAACAATTTGGTTGTGATCCAAGTGCATCAGGCGATTGTCCTTTAGGTGTTTCATCTACAGGTGCTGTTAGAACAAGAGCAGTTGTGGGTGTAAGAGGTGATAGAGACCAAACTTCAGCTACAGTGAAACAATATCGTGCAGTTGTAGGTGTTAGAGGTGATTTACCTGGTATGGATTGGGGACAAATGAGTAATTGGAATTTTGATACTTATCTTTCTTACCATCTATCTGAAGGCGTAGCTACCAGAGCTGGAATAAGAGAAGATCGTTATGATTACTCAGTAGAAACATCTCGTATTGATCCTGTTACAGGACAAGTGGTTTGTGGTAATAACGATGGTTGTGTGCCAATTAATATGTTTTCACACACATTGTATAATGCAGTTGTTGGTGATTTCGCTACACAAGCTGAAAGAGATTACCTTTTTGATTTAAGAACATTTAATACTAAAATCCAACAAACTTTATTCTCTACATTCTTAAACGGTTATTTATATGAATTACCTGCTGGTCCACTAGCCGCTGGTATTGGTATTGAATTACGTGAAGATGAAATTGAATCTATTCCTGATGACATTGCACGTGATGGCTTATTCTTCGGATTTTTCTCTGATGCTGGTGCCACTGGTAAAAAATCTACAAAAGAAGTTTTTGCAGAAGTTAATGTTCCATTATTGTCTGGATACAAAGGCGTAGAACAATTAGACTTTAATATATCTGGTCGTTTAACTAAAGATGAGTTTTTCCCAAGTGCTGATACATTTTCTGCTAAATTGGGTTACCGTCCAATTCCATCTCTATTCTTAAAAGCCACTCTTGGTACGTCTTACAGAGCACCAAATTTAAGAGAAAACTTCTTGTTGGCACAATCTGGATTTGGTAATATCGGCGATCCATGTATCGTTCCTACATCTGTTTATGACGGTCTATTTGATGATGATGGAAATGTGATAGTTGAACCTGGAACTTATTCGATTGAGAATGATAGAAATTCACGTGGACAAACTGTAATAACAAATTGCGAATTAGATGGTGTTGTTCCAGCTGAACTAGTTGAAGACAATTTAAATAATGGCTTTAGTTCATACCAAGCTGAGATTACATCAGGTGGATCAACTAATGTAACTGAAGAAAAATCAGATTCGTTAACTTATGGTTTTGCATGGGATATCCCATTTGATAGTGATTTCAACATGACTGTTGGTGCCACTTACTATAAAATTGAAGTATCTAATACCATTGTAGAATCATCAACTAGTAGTATTATTAATGGTTGTTATTCCGATGCAGAATTCGACAGTACTCTTTGTCAACGTGTTTTACGTGGCTCTGATGGCTTAATTACCAATGTTGATGCTGGATTTGTAAACAGAGATAACTTAACTGTTAGAGGTGTTGATGTTAATGTGAATATGGATAAAACAATCGATATTTTTGGCAAACCTGTAGATTTTGGTCTTGATGTTGTTATGACGCATACCAAAGAGAATTCAGAAGTATTTAAAGGCGATCAACCTGGAGATCCAGATGAGTTTGAAGAGTATAGAGGTGAGTTTGGTTTACCAGATTGGTCTGGTACAGTTAATTTAAGAGCCAATTTTGATGATTGGCGTGTTAATTGGCAAACCAGGTATATTGGTAGTGTTGGTGTAGATGTACTTGATTACTTTGGTAATACTGAAGGTGTTGATGTTATTGATGTGAGAGACATTGATGGTGATGGTGATACATCGGAAATTATTACTGCTGTTTCTGACACATGTAGACCTCCTGACTTATGTAGAGATGTTGGTGATGCGGATGATTATTTCGTTCACACATTATCAGTATTCTATGAAAACAATGATTGGACTCTAGGGTTCGGCATTAGAAACGTTTTCAATGATTCTCCACCAGATGTTGATCCTAGTGAAGCATTTGTTATAGGTAATGCCCCAATAGGTAAAGGCTATGACTTAAATGGTAGAAGATACTTTGTTAATGTAAGTAGAAGATTCTAATACCACTTTTATTTCAAAAAAAAACCCTTTGTTTATCAAAGGGTTTTTTTTTGTGTATAATAGTGCAAAACACACAGGTAGTTAAATATGAAAAACATAAGAAATGTCATTGCACTATTGATGATTAATTTTGTAATAATGAGTAATGCAAGCGGAATCGAACCCTATCCATTAGAATATTTCGCTAAAAGATTTAATATTGATAATGTTGAAATTTCTCCTGATGGTACGCAAATAGCTTTGTTAAGAATATTAACAACTGAAGGAAATCCTGTATTAGAAATTTATCAAACCAAAGACTTGTCTATAGCACCCTTTAGGATGGATGCTAAGACTATGGAAATTACAGGTTATGGGTGGTTGAGTGATAAAGATATAATAGTATCATTTAGACAAAAAGTAAGGGATAAGATTGATGGATTTAATCAGGGAGTATATGAAAATAAAATAGCTAAATTAGACTTAAGAACCAATAAAATTAAAACTATCAATGAGATTGGTGCGCAAATAGCAAACCTATTGCCTGATAAACCTAATAAAATTATCTTTGGACTTAACTCAGAAAATAAATCTGGAGGAAAAGCTCCAAGCATTTTCCGTCCTAAAAAATACTATGAACTAGATTTGAAATCGGGTAGGAAAAAACTTTTAATCAATGCCAAACTTGCGATGTCGAATATTAGATTTGATAGCAAGGGTAATCCAAGATTGGGCAGCGGATATGATGTTACTAAAGATGAATCAGTCTATTATTACAGAGCAATTGGCAGTAAAAAGTGGAATGAAATATTTAGGCTTCATGAAGACAGTTTTGAAGAATTTAACATTCAAGCCATTGATAACTTAAAACCAGATACATTACTTGTTATTGCTCAGAATGGCGAAGATAAAAAGTCTCTATGGGAGTTCAATACACAAACCAAATCATTTGGCGAAAAAATATATGGACGTTCTGATGTGGATATTAGTCGCTTAATAAGTCACAGTGACTCTTGGAACAAACCTGATGTTATTGCAGGCTTGTCATATTCTACAGATAAAAGAAATATTGAATTCTTTGAAGCCGATGAAGCAGGATTATATAAACAATTAGAGTCCATTGTGCCTAATGCTTATAATATTTCAATTACCAGTCGCGCTAAAACGAATAGCAATATGACTATTTTTAATTCTGGCCCACGTGATCCGGGCACTTATTACTTGGTGAAAGATAGTAAGTTAATGGTCATTGGCTCAAAAAATTCAAACCTAAAAGCAGAAAATTTAGCTGATGTAAAATACATAAAATACAAAGCCAGAGATGGCAAAATAGTTAGAGCATACATAACAGTTCCAAATGGTGAAGGACCTTTTCCTACAATAGTTATGCCACATGGAGGCCCATTTGTACAAGAAGTGGTCAGTTATGATGAATGGGGTCAAATGTTAGCAAATAATGGTTACCTCGTTATTCAGCCACAATATAGAGGCTCAAGAGGCTATGGATTAGACTACTATCAATCAGCATTTGATAAAGGAGGTCAAGGTGGTTATGCAATGCAAGATGATAAAGATGATGGTGTTAATTACCTGATTAAGAAAGGATTAGCAAACCCAGAAAGAGTAGCCATGTTTGGTTGGTCATATGGAGGTTATGCTGCATTAATTGCGGCATCAAGAGAAGATCAACTTTACCAATGTGTTCTTGCCGGTGCAGCTGTATCGGATACTAGATTACAAATTAATTATTATAAAAGTAGATTAAGAGGTGCATCAAAAGTTGAGCAAGTTAATATGTGGCAAGACAGCATATCACCAATTAATGAAACTGCTAAAGTAAATGTACCAATTTTATTGATTCATGGCAGTGTAGATCAACGTGTACCACCAGAACACGCGAAAAGGTACTTGAAGGAATTAAAAAATCAAAATAAACCTTATGAATATCTAGAATTAGATGGAGCAGATCATTTTTCAAGCACTTTATTCTATCACCACAAAATTAAGTTATATGAAACCATGATTGATTATTTGAAAAATAAATGCGGTCCTGGTGGTTTGTAAACTCAAATAACTATTTTATTTATAAAGCCTTGATTCAATATCAAGGCTTTTTTATTTTTACACTACAAAATTATCATAAGCATATGTCATAAAAAAAACATAAATCATCAGAATCAAACATAATACTACAGCTAATAGCCAGATTGAATTGTTTAAATGGAATCATTAAACAATCAAAGGAAAAAGAAATGGCTGAAAAAATCACCAATACCAGACACATAAGGCAACAGCTTGAGTCACTTCATAACAAAAGAAATACAAGTAATTTAGCCAACAAACAAAGTAAAAAAAAATACAAAGGCTTAGGCTTAAACTGGCGTGATGTTGTCATATTAACATTGGCATTGTTTTTCACTGGTTTATACCAGGCTCAAGCTAAGGCTCAAGACTACTTCGATTTAGAAGACATTGATACAGGCATGATGCTTTCCTATAATGATGAAAGTAATAATTATGGCGCATTAACCCTCTTAAATTCTGATTACTCTATTAATATAACAGGAATAATTGCCGAAGTAACAGTCAAGCAATCTTTTCAAAACACAACTGAAGATTGGATAGCCGAAGGCATGTATGCTTTTCCTGTGGCGCATAACGCTGCTGTGGATCACATGAAGTTAATTATTGGACAAAGAACCATCGAAGGTGAAATTCATGAAATCAAACAAGCAATTAAAATCTATGAAACAGCAAAAAAACAAGGGTTAACAGCAAGTATTGTAAAACAATATAGGCCTAATTTGTTTACCACAGAAGTTGCAAATATAATGCCAAATGAAATTGTTCAAGTAGAAATAAGATACCAACAAACTTTAATTTACGATGCAGGGCACATCGATTTTCGTTTACCTCTGGCGATAAAAAATCGATACATGCAGGAGCGGTATCTTGTAGATTCAGTCAATAATTTACAAGATGCTGAACTTCCTGTTAGCAATACAGTTGACGAAAAATTTAGATCTATTGAAATTAGCTTAGAAGCAGGTTTTGAGTTGTCTGAGTTAGTGAGTCTATACCATGATGTCACTATTCAAAATGAGCAAATATATCAAAAAATATCTCTTAATGATAAAAATTTATATGACCGTAATGACTTTGTCCTGAGATGGACGCCTACAGTAGGTAATAAGCCTCAGGCAGCGATGTTTAGTGAGAAGTTAAATGGTAATGAGTATGTTTTGCTCATGCTTTTACCTCCAAAAAACAATATAGTCAATGAACAACTCAGAGATGTCGTGTTTATTATCGACACATCAGGATCTATGCATGGTGATGCAATGAATGCTGCTAAAGATGCGTTATTATTTGGTTTAACTCAACTCAATGCTAATGATAAATTTAATATCATTGAATTTAATACATATGCCCAGCCACTTTTTAATAAATCAGCCAATGCAGACCCAAACAACCTTGATAAAGCCATTGCATTTATTGATGACCTAGAATCTGACGGTGGTACTAATATGGGACCTGCATTAGCTATGGCAATGAAAGACGATATAGAACAGAATTATCTTAAACAAATCATATTTATAACTGATGGTTCAGTAGGAAATGAATCGCAACTATTCAGACAAATTAATCAACAAATCAATAACGCAAGATTATTTACTGTAGCCATTGGTGAAGCCCCAAATAATTATTTTATGAATAAAGCAGCATTGATTGGAAAAGGAACATATACAAATATTGCAAAACTTTCAGATGTTGATTTTATAATGAATAATTTATTTGTAAAAATATCTTCACCTGCTTTAACAGAAGTTCAAGTAGACTGGAATACATCGGCTGAACAAAACCCAAAAGTAATCCCAGATTTGTACAGTGACCAACCTGTTATGGTTACAGCAAAATTAAATGATTTTAATACAAACCTTGTTTTGAGTGGTTTTAATAATACTACAATATTTTCAAAAGTCTTTAATATGAATAAAGACGGGCAATCTAATGGGATTGCAAAATTGTGGGCAAGAAATCAAATAGAAGACTTAACCGATGATTACATGTTACAAAACGATGTGAATAACGATGAATTAAAACAACAAATAACAGAACTTGGTTTAAATTATCATTTAGTTAGTCAATTTACAAGTTTGGTTGCAGTGGATAAGAATCCTGAATTAAGTCGATTGGTTGCAATGCAAGCAAAAGATGAAAATAGACTAACAACATTGGATCAAGTTAATTTTCCACAAACTGCATTAGGTTGGATGTGGCAGTTGATATTAGGTCTGTTGTTAGTCATATTTGGCATGTTTAGTGTTAGAAAACAAGCAATATGAAAAAGGCATTTTTAATAACAACAATCATGTTCGGACTATGGTTGTTATCTTCATCAATTTACATGTTAGCAAAGGCTGAATTATCCCAATATTTTATAAAAGCAGCATGGGAAAAGACGTTGGATGACAAACAAAATCACAAACCATGGTCATGGGCAGATACGTATCCAGTAATGCAGTTAAGTGTTCCAAGAATTGAAAAAAACAGTTATGTTTTGCAAGGTGGAAGTGGAAGGAATATGGCATTTTCTGTGGTTCACCTTGCTCCTAGTGGAATGCCTGGCAATTTAAAATCTACCATAATATCAGGGCATAAGGACAGTCATTTCGAATACTTGAAAGAACTGAAAATTGGTGATCTAATTGTAACAAAAGACAAAAACAAAACACATAATTATAAAGTGACAAGTCTGGATATTGTAGACAGTAACAACAACTCAATAGCCATTCGCAATACAAATGAATTAATATTAACTACCTGTTATCCATTTAACGATTTAGAATTTAGGGGTAATTTACGCTACATAGTCCATGCAAGCACTATTTAAGTAAAATAAAAAATAGAAATTATGTAATAAAATTTATATATTTGTCATGCTATAATAAATGTATTGGCTCTTGTGCGATAACAAATTTTGAATTATAGACAATATTTTAATAACCGAAAATCAAATAGTAAATGCAGGTATAGATATTCTGTGTTGTTGTTTTTGTATATGGTTATAGTGTTTCCCCAAAGCACATTGGCTAATTATTCTGAACAATACAATGAGGAGTTGTCTCAACTGGTAATAACAGAACCTCAAAAAGCACTAGAGATATCACAAGAAAATTACACGAAAGCACAGAAAATAAATGACGTAGAAGGCCAATTAATTGCATTATATTATATTGTTAGTGCTCTCGATGTATTGTCGATACAAGATGATGTGGATGAAACCATTAGCAAAGGATTGTCACTTGCTAATGCCCACAATAATCAAAGATTTAAAAGTGAATTTACAGGCATGATGTCTTATAGATTGGAAATTAAAGGACAGTATCTAGAAGCCATTAAATTGGCAAACAAAGCTTTGGGATTTGCCAGAGAAACAAACGATGATAGGATCATAGCAGAACAGTTGGCCAATAGGGGTCAAATTCAAATGTCCATAGAAAACTATGATTTGGCTTTGCAAGATGTAGAAAATGCCATTACGTATTTTAAACAGAATGATGACAAAGAGAACTTAAGTTTAAACTATAATTTATTGGCAATAATCTATAGTAGTATATCTGATCATGACAATGCTATAAAGTATTATAAAGAATCTGAGGATTATGATTTGGTAAAATCCTCATATAATCAGGCGGCTTTATATTATAATTTGGGAACAGTTTATATCGATAAAAAAGAATATGACAAAGCAAAACAATATTTTGAGAAATCTTCTAAACTGTCAAAAACAACCAATGATATAAATACATTGGCATATAGCCAATATGGAATAGCAGACATTTATTTAATTCAAGGTGATTTTGAACAAGCAGAAAAAGAGCTTAAGCCTATTTTTGAAATATTTGAGAGAAATCATGACATATTGATGTCTTTTAACAGTCATTTACTCATGTCAGATATTAAAATAAATAGGAAACTATACAAGCAAGCATTGGATTATCTGGCTGTTGCAAAACTACAAAGCGAAAGCATGAATACTCCAACGGTCAAAATGAATTACATGACTCAAAAAATGCTATACCATGTTGCAAAGCAAGAATGGAAACAAGCCTATGAGTTGAATAAAAAATCTAAAGAATTATTAAGTAAAACACAACAACAAGAGAAAGAGAAATTAATTTCAGAGTTACAAGTCCGTTATAATGCACAATTTGATCAAGAGAAAATGAAACTCTTACAACAACAAAATAAATTGCAACAATCAGCTATTATTCAAGAAAAAACCACAAAACAATATTTGTTGGGATTAATAATACTGGGATTAATAGTATTGTTGATTACATTTTTGGGATATACAAACCAAAGGAATTCGAAAAAACATTTACATAAATTATCTATCACCGATGATTTAACACAAGTAGCAAACAGAAGATATATTATGGAGCAATTTAAAGCACTGCACCTAGCAAGTATAAAAAACAACAAGCCTTTTACATTGGTTATGATAGATCTAGATTATTTTAAATCGATTAATGATAGATATGGACATGATGTTGGCAATGAAGTTTTAATTTATTTTGCAAAAACGGCCACAAGAATAATGAATGGCAGTGGAGAAATAGGAAGAATCGGCGGTGAAGAGTGGATCATATTAATACAATCAAATGAACTAGAATTTATAAAAAGTAAACTGGCATGTCTTAGAAAGAGTTTTGGTGATGCATTGTCATTATCAATACCAAAGGATTATAAATTATCATTTAGCTGTGGTGTCTTGATTTGTAATGGCCAATATCAAAGTTATGAAAAGATGTTAACTGATGTAGACAAAGCGATGTATCAAGCCAAAGAATCTGGTCGTGAACAAGATGTCTATATTTAAATAACAGATAACATTGGTTAACAAATAAAACCAGTTTGTACATATTTCAGAACATTAATAAATAGATAATAACTTTTATGCCTCTTATACGTTAATAAATAAGGGGATGTAGTTCTAAATTAGAACTAATTCTTGAAATAAATGTCCGAAATATATCACCAACAAAAAGTCGAGGGTCCTAATGAATCAGAAATCAGAAAAGAAAGAATCAATTTACTTCAAATTAATCGCTTTTTTATCATTAACTGATACGGAAGTCTTGTCTCAAAGTGGCCGTTACGACCGTATGTTGGCCTATGCCATGGTATTCAGGCAATTGGTGACATTTGCATTCACATTTTTGTTATTCACTTATGGTGTATCATTATTTTTAGGGACTGTAGCATCAGTAATTTCTGGTTTTGTTTTTGCCTTGACATTGTTTTTTTTAGACCAGGCCATTATAGGATCAGATTGGGCACTAAAAAATCCTTTTAAAGGCGGATTGGCCATTCGAAAAATGCTGGGGTTAATCCCAAGAATATTTTATTCGTTAATCATAGCTATTGGTCTGGCCACATTAGCAGAAATCAGTTTACAAGCCAATGCCATTGATGAACAAATTCAAAAAGATGTGGTGAACAATAACAAAGAATATTTTAGTCGCATGCAAAGCTATGAAGGTGAGTTAGATACAGCAGTTAATGCCAGTGAGCAAGGTTTATTAGATATACAAAATCAAATTATTGCTGTTCAAGCCGAACAAAAGTCATTTTTAGAAGCTGATAAAGCATACGATGTTGACACAATAAAAAATAGTATTGATTATTCCCAAGTCACGCTTGAAGAACTGCAAACCTCTCAGAAAATAATTATCAATGAGCTCAGCGACCAAAACGAAAGCTTGTCACAAGCCAGAAAAGATTATCAATATTGGTTTAATGAATCCTTAATGGAGCGTACAGGCAAAGATGGTAGGGCTCCTACAGAAGGGCCAAAATATTTAAGAGCAGTCAAAACATATGAAGAGTTAAAATTGCTTATTCCAATAATTGCTGCGGACATTGAAAACAGTAACCAAAGGCTTAAACTAGTAGAAGATCAAATTATATTGGCTACCGATGACCTTAACGGGTTTCAAAAGATAAGTAACACTCTAGAAAACAAGGAAACTAACTATATAGCAAATCAAGAGCTTTTATTAACTTTGGACGATGAAGTCATTACTGCCCAAGTAGCATTAAATCAATTAATAGATGATAAGCAAACAAAATTAAACAGTCACCGAATTACACTACAAAATGAAGGTTTATTTTTTGAGAGGAAAACGGGTGTATTAACCAGGTATATTGCTTTACAGAAAATCCATTCTGATCCTGAATACGGAATGGTGGCAACCCTGTTTAGTTATATGTTGAAAATATTTTTTATAGCCATAGAATTAATGCCAGTTATTATTAAGCTGTTTTTTAGTCCTTTTAGTTTTTATTCGTTAAAGATGTACAGAAAAATGCACGTGGCATTATTGCGTGAAAAAGGGTTGTTAGAAATAGCAGAAATGAATTACAAGAAAGACAAGAAAATTAGAGATGATGAGTATCAATTGGCAATAGGTCATGACAAGCCGATCGAAAAATCAATTATGATTTAGTATTTACACACCTCATTTGGGCACATATGTGACCAAGAAACTTCGCTTCATAAGAAGCGTAAGTTAAGGGTTTATCTATTTGGTATATGTCATATAAATGGATAAATATTAAAACAAAAAAAATAAAGAGTTGCAATTTATCAAGTTAGTGTTAAAATCCTCAACCTTAATGATGCGGGGTGGAGCAGTATGGCAGCTCGTCGGGCTCATAACCCGAAGGTCGTAGGTTCAAATCCTGCCCCCGCTACCAATTTTAGGAACATCTTTTATTGATGGTTTCTTCTAAAAAGGCTCCTTTAGGGGCCTTTTTTGATGGTGAAGTTAAATTAATAAGTAAGATTAGAAGTGAATCATATGAAACAAGATAAAATATCAGAACTATTAGCACCTATTATAGAAGATTTAGGTTATAGGTTTTGGGGGCTAGAATATCAGGTCCGCAAAGCCGATGCTTTGTTGCGGGTTTATATTGATCATGAAAATGGTATTAGTGTAGATGATTGCGCTACAGTCAGTCATGAAGTTTCAGGAATACTTGATGTAGAAGAGCCAATAACAATGGCTTATATATTAGAAGTATCATCACCTGGAATGGACAGGATACTATTTAGTGCCAGTCAATTCTCAGAATTTCTTGGTGAAAAAGTTAAGATGAAATTAAACCAAATGGTTGATGGAAGAAGGAAAATAAAAGGAAAAATAGAATCTGTTGATGGTGAAACCATTACCATTGATTCTGATGATGAAAAAATAAACATCGAATTCGATAAAATTATGAGAGCCAGAATAAACCCTGGTTTTGATGGAGTTAAGTAATGAGTAAAGAAATTCTATATGTTGCAGAAGCCTTATCTAACGAAAAAAATGTTAGTAAAGAAGTTATTTTTGAGGCCATTGAATTGGCTTTGGCGACAGCAACCAGAAAAAAACACCGAAAAGACATGGAAGTTAAGGTCATTATTGACACAACAACTGGCAATTATCGCAGTTATCGACAATGGGAAGTTGTTGAAGAAATAGAGGATGAGTTTGAAGACAAGCAAATCACTTTAGAAGATGCCAAAGCAGATGACCCAGAAGTGGAATTGGGTGATATTCTTGAAGAAGAAATGGAATCTATTGAGTTTGGACGTATTGCTGTTCAAACAGCGAAGCAAGTCATTTTACAAAAAGTCAGGGAAGCCGAACGTATGCAGGTTGTGGATCGATTTGAAGATCGCGTCGGTGAAGTACTCAATGGAATTGTGAAACGAGCAGACAGAGGACATATATTTTTAGATTTAGGCAATAAGGTAGAAGCGATAATTCCTAGAGAACATGGTATCCCAAGAGAAATGGTTAGGCGTGGAGACAGATTGCGTGGAATGCTAATAGAAGTAAATAAAGAAAGCAGAGGCCCATTATTGACACTTTCTAGAGGCGCACCAAGTTTTATTATAGAGCTTTTTAAAGTTGAAGTGCCAGAAATTGATCAAGGTCTAATCACAATTAAAGCAGCGGCACGCGATCCTGGATTTCGTGCTAAAATAGCGGTATTTTCATCAGATGCAAAACTAGATCCTATTGGTGCTTGTGTAGGTATGAGAGGCTCACGTGTGATGTCAGTTTCGAATGAATTGGGTGGAGAAAGAATCGATATCGTTTTGTGGGATGAAGATCCAGCACATTTTGTTATTAATGCAATGGCTCCTGCAGAAATCGAATCCATCATAGTAGATGAAGAAAGACACAGTATTGACGTAGCAGTTGCAGAAGATAAATTATCACAAGCCATTGGACGTGGCGGACAAAATGTTAGATTAGCCAGTGAACTAACCGGCTGGAACATTAATGTCATGACGGCTGAAGAAGCCAGTGAAAAAAATCAATCTGAAGCAATGGAATTTGTAGAAAAATTCATGCAGAAACTTGATATCGATGAAGACATGTCTGTATTATTGGTACAAGAAGGCTTTACATCAATAGATGAAATAGCTTATGTAGAAGAATCGGAACTGTTATCAGTTGAAGGCTTTGATGAAGATGTTGTAGCCGAATTACGTCAACGTGCAAGAGATGCACTTTTGACTCAATTGATTTCAAATGAAGAAAAATTAGAAGAGTCAAAACCGGCGGAGGATCTGTTAACATTAGCAGGTATGAATGATAAACTCGCGTATGACTTGGCATCGAAAGAAATTATTACACGCGATGATTTGGCTGATTTAGCCACAGATGAATTAATGGATATCACTGATATGACCGAAGCTAACGCATCGGAATTAATCATGGAAGCCCGTAAACATTGGTTTGAAGAAGAGTAAACAAGAATCTAGAGGTTCAGAATGTCTGAAGTAACAGTAAAACAATTAGCAGAAGTACTTGGTATTTCACTTGATCAGTTATTAGATCAATTGGAGAGTGCCGGTATTTCTATAAAAAGTGCAGATGATGCCATTAGCAATGAAGATAAGAGGCAGTTGCTGGCTTATTTGCGAAATTCTCATGGCAAAGAGACAAAGGAACAATCTCCTAGAAAAAAAGTTGTGTTGAAAAGAAAATCTACAGGAACCCTTAAAGTTTCAAGTGGAAGTGGTGTGCGTTCAAAAACTAAAATGGTTAACATTGAAGTAAGGAAAAAAAGAACATTCACGAAACCAAACAAAACAGAAATTGATGAAATTGCTCAAGACAGATTAGAAGCTCAAAAAGCATTAGATGTCAGAAAAAATGAATTAGAGAAGGAAGAGCTTTCTAAAATTGAAGCTCAAAAACTCATTGCTCAAAAAGAAGAGCAAGAGCAACAAAGATTGGCAGAAGAAAAACAAGCTGCCGAAGAGCAAGCAAACCAAGAACAAGCTGCAGCTGAATCGACGCAAGAAGCTGTAGAAGAAACAGTCGAAGAAGTTGTAGAAGTTGTAGAAGTTGAAAAAACACCTGAAGAGCTTGCAGAAATTGAGAAAAACAACGCTAAAAAAGCCGCAGATGATGCCCGTGAAGAACAAGTTCAAAGACAAGTCATGGCAGCTGTTGAAAAACGTAAAAAGGAAAAAGAAAAGCGTGGAGAAGGAATAAAACAGGATGCAAAACCAGCCAAAGGCAATGCAGATAACCGATCAAAAACAAATAATAAATATGGAAGAAAACAACTCCATGTAAAAGGCGGTAAAGGCAGACACCAATTAAAACCAACATTTAAAAAACCTGAAAAACATGGGTTTACTAAACCAGTTGCAGATCAAGTAAAAACAGTGACTATCACTGATAGTATCACTGTAGCTGATTTAGCAAAATCTTTGGCGATAAAGTCAGCTGATGTCATTAAAGAATTAATGACGTTGGGCATGATGGTAACAATTAACCAAATTTTAGATCAAGACACAGCTGTTTTAGTTGTCGAAGAATTGGGACATGAAGCCAATGTTGTAGAAAGTAAAACAATCGCTGAAGAACTGCATTCACAATCTGATGAAATCGATGATGAAAATGCTGTCGTTAGACCTCCTGTTGTCACAGTAATGGGACATGTTGATCACGGTAAAACTTCATTGTTAGACTATATTCGCAAAACTAAAGTCACTGATAAAGAAGCCGGTGGTATTACACAACACATTGGTGCATATCATGTGACAACAGATCATGGTGTCATTTCATTTATAGACACACCAGGTCATGCTGCATTTACTGCTATGCGTAAACGTGGCGCAAAAGCCACTGATATAGTTGTACTAGTTGTGGCAGCGAATGATGGTGTAATGCCACAAACAATTGAAGCTGTTAAACATGCAAAAGCAGCAGGTGTTCCACTGATTGTTGCAGTTAACAAAATGGATTTAGATGGTGCAAGCATTGATAAAGCCAAGCAAGATTTATCAAACCATGAAGTGATCCCTGAGGACTGGGGTGGTGAAACACAATTTATACCAGTTTCTGCATTAACTGGAATGGGAATCGAAGATTTATTAGAGGCCATATCAAATCAAGCAGAGTTAATGGAATTAAAAGCCATTATTGATAAACCAGCAAAAGGCTTGGTTGTTGAATCCAGCTTAGATAAAGGCAAAGGGCCTGTGGCCACCGTATTGGTTAAGTCTGGTACTTTAAGAAAGGGCGATATGGTACTTTCTGGAGAAAAATTTGGTCGAGCCAGAAGAATGTTAGATGAATTAGGAAATGAAGTAGAAGAAGCTGGTCCTTCAATTCCTGTCGTTATTCAAGGTTTGTCAGGTGTTCCCGTTGCTGGTGAAGATTTCATTGTTGTTAAAAATGAAAAACGCGCAAAATCAGCAGCAGCTGAAAGAAAAGCACATGAAAGAGATTTAAGATTGAAATCTCAACAAGCAGCCAAACTTGAAAACCTCATGAACAGCATGGGCAGAGAAGAGAAGTTGGTTGTTAACTTGCTTATAAAAGCCGATGTTCAAGGCAGTGTCGAAGCCTTAGCAGAATCATTGACTACATTAGGAAATGATGATGTTGAAGTCAGGGCAATTTCTACAGGTGTAGGTGGCATTACAAATGCTGATGCACAGCTGGCTGTAAGCGCCAAAGCCATTATCATTGGATTTAATGTCCGTGCTGATAAAGCTGCCAGAGAAGTGATTAAACAAAATGATCTGGATTTACATTATTACAGCATCATATATGAAGCAATAGATAATATCAAAGCTGCCATAACTGGATTCCTAGGAACGGAAACCAAAGAAGTTATTATTGGTAATGCTGAAGTTAAAGATGTATTCCGTTCATCACAATTTGGTTCAATTGCAGGTTGTATTGTCCTTGAAGGAACAGTAAAACGTGATAACCCAATCAGGGTCCTACGCGATAATGTGGTCATATTTGAAGGCGAGTTAGAATCATTGCGCCGCCATAAAGACGATGTTAAAGAAGTAAAATCTGGTACGGAATGTGGTATTGGTGTTAAAGGTTATGACGAAATCAATCCTGGTGATGAAATCGAATGTTATGAACGTGTCGAAGTGAAGAAAACACTAGATTGATATGGCATTTCGTGAATTTACCCGATCTGACAGAATGTCTGCACAAATACTGCGTGTAGTTGCGGTTGCTGTTAGGGAAGAGTTTGAGTATGACAAAGAATTAAAACATGTGGCTATAACTGATGTAGATGTTACCAGAGATTTGTCTATGGCCACTGTTTATTTCAATACATTGTTCCCAGAATATCATCAAGATGCTTTAAATATGCTAAAAACAAATGCGCCATTCTTACGTTCAATAGTGGCCAGTAAAATTAGGGCACGACGTGTGCCAGAATTACGTTTTGTTTATGATGCATCATTGGAACGTGGCTCAAGCTTAGAATCTTTGATTAGCAAAGCCAGAGACTCTGATCCAGGATTCGAAGAAGAGTAAATTACCTAGATTAATTTCTTAAATTCTAGAATATATTTTAAGAGTAATAGAACATGAGTAAACCCAGATCCAATTGGCAAGATGTACATGGATTACTGTTACTTAACAAGCCAAAAGGAATCACATCAAACGCAGCCCTTCAAAAAGTAAGAAGAATACTTAATGCAAAAAAAGCAGGCCATACGGGTTCTTTAGATCCAATGGCAACTGGCTTATTGCCCTGTTGTTTTGGCGATGCAACAAAAGTGGCCGGACTTATGCTAAATGCCGATAAAATCTATATTGCAGAATGCCAAATTGGTAGCCAAACCGATACAGGTGATGCAACTGGTACAGTCACTGAAACATCATCGAAAATTTTGTTATCAGATTTAGAAATTCAAAATGCAATTCAAAAACTAACAGGAAAAATTAAGCAAATTCCACCAATGTATTCTGCCTTACACCACAATGGCAAACGTCTATATGAATTGGCAAGAGCAGGTATTGAGGTAGAAAGAGAAGCACGGGAAGTCACGATTCATTACTTTAAGGTGTTAGAGACCATTAATGAAGATGACAAACAACTCATCAGATTTGAAATAAAGGTATCAAAAGGCACCTATATTCGGACTCTGCTAGAAGATTTTGCTAAATCCTGTGGAACCTATGCACACATGACCAGTTTGCACCGCACCCAAATTGGCATATTATCTGGAGATTTGATCAGTCTTGAGCAATTAGAATCATCAAATCGACCACATGAGTTATTGCAACCAATGGATGCTGCACTCATTGAATATGAAAAGTTACAACTCAATCCAAAACAAGTACAAACGCTAATACATGGCTTAAGGTTTAACACAGAAGCTAAGGCTGGTATTTATCGCATCTATGATGAAGACAATAGATTTGTCGGGTTGGGAGAAGCCCAAGACAACGGACATTTTAAAGTGAAGAACTTGTTTTTAAAATCCTATTCTTCTTAGACCCAAAAGATATTTAGATTTTATTTAACCTATCAATAATTTTTTCCGCAGTATTTTCCCAACTCCAATTAGTGGCCATATCAATAGCGGCAGCTGCGCCTTTGTCTTTGGCTTGTTGTTGATTATTGAATACAGTTAATAAGAGTTCTGCAAAATGATTGGCATCTGGGTCTGCCCAGTTAAATCCTTCATAGTACGGGCATTTGGCTATGGCTGGAATGGTGCCATTGATATTGAGCAAGTAACTGTTATCATTATTGGCGAATTCTTGGTGTGCTCCCCAATTGGTAGCTATGGTTGGTAAACCACATGCCATGGCTTCCATTAACGGCATGTCCCATCCTTCACCACGACCGGCAGTAATATAACAATCAATTGATCTATACAATAATGGCAATTGGTAAAAATCAAAAACACGATTAATGATGAAATAAATGCGACCACCTGAGTCTTTTAAGTTTAATTTCTTAATTTCTTGTTGAAGATTGATGCTGGGATCACGGTTGTTGAGTTTTGCGATCATACAAACATCATCAGTGGCTTTGAATGTTTTATTGAATTGTTTCAATTGCATGTGTGGGTTTTTACGTTCCCCCCATTCAATATTGGTAAAAAACACGTAATCATTGTTGTTGTTCTTGATCGAATTAATCTGCGGATTGAAGTAATTGGTATCCACTCCCAAAGGAACTTTATGTATCGGTCTTTTTAACCCACAGGCTTGCATGGTTTTTACATTAAATTCACTGGGGACCCATATTTCATCCATTTTATTGGCTTGATTTATCCATTGTTCAGGAAAACCATCAACTTCCAGCATGCTGAAACCGATTTTGTATTTACCTTGGTTGCGCTCAAACACATCACCTTGGCCATAGACAACTGATATTTTGGGTTTCTTAGGAAAAGGTCTTTTGCAAATAACATTGAGCCTGTTGTGCTTCATGTCTTCTTTTTCAGGAACAGGAAACTGTCTCTTATACACATCTCCGAGCCCACGAGACAGGCAGAAATCT
>OJDV01000160.1_pt1 | contig 29061 bp, 22 predicted proteins | sample 1592911 | NCBI WGS metagenome assembly OJDV01 (sample SAMN05416860, study PRJEB24817) | seawater metagenome | isolation source: Sea water | place: Canada:Atlantic | collected 2013-11 | reverse complement strand
CTGCCTGTCTCGTGGGCTCGGAGATGTGTATAAGAGACAGAAGCAGGACATGGTTTATACTTATACAGTGCCTGTGAAACTTTAGGCGTGTCAAGAAACGAATTGTATGATCAATTACATTCTGGAAAAGCTAAATACTCAAGCATCTTTAATTACCCAACAGTGACTTGGGCAGATATGGGAGCAATAGGTTGGTTAGTTGATGGTGCAGCCATTATTAATCAAGTGCCATTGTGTAATACTTCTTACGGACCTTATGCGAGAGCAATGATTCGTGTTTGTAAAGAAGAAAGTTTTCACCAACGTCAAGGTTATGAAATCATGATGAAATTGGCCAACGGAACTCCAGAGCAAAAAGATATGGCTCAAGATGCACTTAATCGCTGGTGGTGGCCAAGTTTAATGATGTTAGGTCCAACAGATGCTGAATCTGTTCATACCGAACAATCAATGAAATGGAAATTAAAGCGTAAGTCAAATGATGATTTGCGTCAGCAGTTTATTGATCAAACAGTTCCTCAAGCAGAATTAATTGGCTTAACAATTCCAGATTCAGATTTAAAATGGAACGAAGAAAACAAGAGTTACGATTTTGGCGAGATTAATTGGGACGAATTCTGGCAAGTTGTTAAAGGTCATGGGCCTTGCAACAAAGAAAGAATGAAAGCTAGAGTTGGTGCATGGGAAGAAGGTGAATGGGTTCGAGATGCAGCAATGGCTTATGCCGAGAAGAAACAAGAAAGAAAACAAAAACAAGCAGTTTAAAAAAATATAAAGTCATGTCAAAAAAACACTGGCCACTTTGGGAAATCTTCGTAAGAAGTAAAAACGGATTAGAACATAGGCACTTTGGTAGCCTCCATGCAGCAGATGCAGAAATGGCTCTAGAGAATGCTCGTGATGTCTATACAAGACGTAATGAAGGTGTAAGTATTTGGGTTGTAGAATCTAAAAATATTACGGCTTCAAACCCTGAGCATAATGGCGAATTATTTGAACCAGCTCAAGATAAGGTGTATCGTCATCCAACTTTTTATGATTTACCAGACGAAGTAAAACACATGTAATGAAAGAGAATCTATATAATTACATTCTTGGTATCGCAGATAATAGTCTTATTCTAGGGCAACGCATGGGAGAACTATGTGGTCATGGACCAAGTTTAGAAACAGATATCGCTTGTACTAATATTTCACTGGATTTATTCGGACAAGTGCGCAGCTATTTTCAATACGCAGCAAAAATTGCTGGTGATGGAAGAAATGAAGATGATATTGCTATGCTTCGAAAAGAGCGTGAGTATAAAAATGTGTTGTTGGTAGAACAACCAAACACAAATTTCGCGTACTCAATTGGCCGTCAGTTTTTATTTGATGTGTATCATTTAGCATTTTTAGCAGAGCAACAAAAAAGCGCAGATTTAACCCTATCAGCAATTGCTAATAAATGCATCAAAGAAGTTAGTTATCACGAACGTTTTTCTTCAGATTGGGTAAGACGTTTAGGTGATGGTACTGAGGAAAGTAATAAAAAAATGCAAGAAGCTATCAATGATTTGTGGACGTATACTGATGAATTATTTCATCAAACTGAAGCAGATAAAGCAATGGTAGCAGAAGGTATTGGTGTTGATGTTACTAAACTTAAAGATGGTTTTTACAAAAGCGTAAGCGATCTATTAGAAGAAGCTAACCTTCAAACGCCAGAATCCAAATGGTTTCAAAAAGGAGGTAAAGAAGGGATTCATACAGAACATTTAGGATTCTTATTAAGTGATTTGCAATACATGCAACGCACGTATCCGAATATGGAATGGTAACATGACAACAACAGAACAACATATCGACCAAATTTTAATTCCAATACTAGAGCAGGTTTCAGACCCAGAAATTCCAGTATTGTCAATTATGGATATGGGAGTTGTGCGTTCTGCACAGATTATTAATGGTATTGTCGAAGTTGAAATCACACCAACCTATAGTGGTTGTCCTGCAATGGATGTGATTGGAGATGATATTAAAAAAGCACTAAAAGATGAAGGTTACAAATCTGAAATTGATTTGATTCTTCATCCTGCTTGGACAACCGATTGGATTACACCAAGAGGAAGAAAAGCTCTAGAAGATTACGGAATAGCAGCACCTTTAGAAGCACAAGCAGATAAAGATGTGTTATTAAATGAGAAGCGATTAGTGAAATGCACGAATTGTGGTTCTCAGAATACGAGATTAGTCAGTCAATTTGGTTCAACTGCATGCAAAGCACAATTTCAGTGTGAGGATTGCCAAGAACCATTCGACTATTTTAAATGTTTAAAATAGGTATAGCGTTACCTAAAGGTCAGGCTTTCGGCAGTCGCTCTTAAAATTAAAATTTTAAGGAGCTCCAACAAAGCCTCTATCCTTAACGCCAAATAAAATAGGTATGAGCAGTAATTCAATACAGTTAAAAATTGAAAACAAGGTCGCGTACATTACGTTCAACAGACCAGAAGTTTTTAATAGTTTCAATCGTGAAATGGCTTTAAGTCTACAGTCTATTATGGATGATTGTGAGATAAATGATCAGGTCAGAGCAATAGTACTTACCGGAAACGGCAAAGCATTTTGTGCAGGTCAAGATTTAAAGGAAGTCACAGATCCAGATTTAAATCCAGGATTTAAAAAGATTCTCGAAGAACATTACAATCCAATAATTACAAGAATACGATCTATAAAGAAACCAATTATAGCAGCAGTTAATGGAGTCGCAGCTGGAGCAGGAGCAAATATTGCTTTGGCATGTGATATCGTTATAGCTCATGAGAAAGTGAGTTTTATTCAAGCTTTTAGTTTAATTGGTTTGGTTCCTGATAGTGCAGGAACATTTTTTTTACCACGATTAATAGGTTTCCAAAAAGCATCGGCTTTAGCCATGTTAGGCGATAAAGTATCTGCCGAAGAAGCCGAACGTTTAGGTATGATTTACAAAGTTGTTTCATTAGAAAGTTTCGGAGAAGAGATTGATAAAACAGCTATTAAATTGGCTAATATGCCAACCAAAGCTTTAGGGTTCATTAAAGAATTATTCAATTCATCAATGACCAATACACTAGAAGACCAATTAGCTCTAGAATCGAAATTACAAATTGAAGCAGCCCAAAGTGAAGATTATGCCGAAGGCGTTGCCGCATTTATAGGAAAAAGAAAACCAGAATTCAAAGGAAGATAATATGAACGTAGGCATTATAGGTTCAGGAACAATGGGAAGTGGTATCGCTCAAGTAGCTGCTACTGCTGGTTGTAGAGTTAAATTATACGATACAAATCAAGCTGCTTTGGATAAAGCTAAAGCCGCTTTAGAAAAAATATTATTGCGCCTTATTGAAAAAGGGCGTATCGATTCTACAGAAAAAGATAGAATTCAATCTAATATTTCCTATGTAGATAGTTTGAAAGCTTTAAAAGATTCAAACTTAACAATCGAAGCCATTATAGAAAACCTCGATATTAAACAAAAGGTCTTTTCAGAATTAGAGAGTTATGTGTCTGACGATTGCATCATTGCATCAAACACATCGAGCTTGTCTATAGCATCGATAGCTGCATCATTACAAAAACCTGAACGATGTATTGGGATTCATTTTTTTAATCCAGCACCTTTAATGAAATTGGTTGAGGTGATTCCTGCAATTCAAACATCAAACGCTGTTTTGGATACTTCGGTTCAAATTATTTCCGATTGGAAGAAAGTAGTTGCTGTTGCTAAAGACACACCTGGTTTTATTGTGAATAGAGTCGCTAGGCCATTTTATGGAGAATCATTAAGAATATATGAAGAAGGGCTTGCAGATTTTGCAACCATCGATTGGAGTCTGAAAACCTTAGGAGGTTTCAGGATGGGTCCATTTGAGTTGATGGATTTTATTGGTAATGATGTTAATTACACAGTAACAGAAACCGTGTTTACCGCTTTTTATTTCGATCCAAGATATAAGCCTGCATTTACGCAGAAGCGATTCTCAGAAGCCGGTTATTTAGGCAGAAAATCTGGAAAAGGCTATTACGATTATACAGAAGGCGCTACAAAACCAACTCCAATAGAAGATGAGAAATTAGCGCAAAGTATATTTAATCGCGTTTTAGTGATGTTAATCAATGAAGCAGCAGATGCACTATTTTTAAATATTGCTTCAGCAGAAGATATTGATAATGCTATGACCAAGGGGGTTAACTATCCAAAAGGACTATTGGCTTGGGCAGATGAAATAGGAATTGATTTATGTGTTGAATCTTTAGATAGATTATATGACGAATACCATGAAGATCGTTATCGTTGTAGTCCGTTATTGCGTAAAATGAATAGAGAGAATAAGACCTTCTTTTAGATGAAAGGAGAGCAGATTCCACATAAAATGTTAAGTCAAGATGCCTATAGCCAATGGTTGGGTATTGAGATTTTAGAATGTAAAATAGGACATTGTAAAGTTGCAATGACCATTAGGAAAGACATGCTTAATAGCATGAATAAAGCTCATGGTGGAATTAGCTATTCACTTGCAGATACGGCATTTGGATTTGCGGCCAATACACATGGTAAATATGCAGTTTCAATAGAGACAAGTATCAACCACATTGAAGCCATTAGTGAAGGGGATTATTTGATTGCAGAATCAGTAATAGAAAAAGTAAATAATAAACTAGGTTTCAATATTATTGAAGTGAAACGTGGTAACGAATTAGTAGCATTATTTAAAGGTGTCGTATACAGAACACAAAAAGATTGGGAAGAATAAATAACTAACATATGAAAGAAGCATATATCATAGACGGAGTTAGAACTCCAATAGGGAATTATAAAGGGACATTGTCAGCTGTTCGTACAGACGATTTAGGTGCTTTGGTGATTTCTGAAGTAGTTAAACGTAATCCAAGTATTCCAAAAGAAGCCTATGATGATGTCATTATGGGTTGTGCTAACCAAGCAGGAGAAGATAACCGAAACGTTGCAAGAATGGCTTCGTTACTAGCAGGTTTACCATTTACAGTGCCTGGAGAAACAGTAAATAGATTATGTAGTTCAGGATTGTCTGCAATTATTCATGCCAATCGTGCTATTAAAGCTGGTGATGGAGATGTATTCATTTCTGGAGGTGTTGAAAATATGACACGTGGTCCATACGTAATGTCAAAACCATCAACTGGATTTGGAGGTGATTCGAAAATGTATGATTCAACATTTGGCTGGCGTTTCATCAATCCTAAAATGCAAGAATTGTATGGAACAGATGGTATGGGAAATACCGCTGAAAACTTAGTTGCAAAATATGCCATTTCGAGACTAGATCAAGATAAATTTTCTCATTGGAGCCAAATGAAAGCGACAAAAGCACAAGAAAATGGCCGACTAGCAAAAGAAATTATTACTGTTGAAATTCCACAACGTAAAAAAGATCCAATTTTATTTTCTAAAGATGAATTTGTAAAACCTACAACCTCATTAGAAGTGTTAGGGAAATTACGTCCAGCCTTCAAAAAAGAAGGAGGAAGTGTGACAGCAGGAAATTCATCCGGATTAAACGATGGTGCTGCAGCAACGATAATTGCTTCTGAAGATGCAGTAAAAAAATATAACCTAAAACCTTTAGCTAGAATCGTAAGTTCTGCTGTGGTTGGTGTAGAGCCCAGAATTATGGGAATTGGCCCTGTCCAAGCATCAAATAAAGCGCTAGAAAAAGCAGGATTAACGATGGATGATATGGATGTTATCGAATTAAACGAAGCTTTTGCAGCTCAAGCTTTAGCGTGCACTCGTGCTTGGGGTTTAGCAGATGATGATTCAAGATTAAACCCAAATGGTGGTTCTATAGCTATCGGTCATCCGTTAGGAGTAACTGGAGCAAGAATTGCATATTCAGCAGCTTTAGAATTGCATGAACAACAAAAAAGATATGCATTGATTACAATGTGTATTGGTGTTGGGCAAGGTTATGCTGCAATTATTGAACGCGTTTAGTATGAAAATATTAATAATTGGAGGAAACGGAACCATTGGAAAGAAAGTAAGTGAGCGCTTATCTCAAAAACATGAGGTGCTTATTGCTGGACGAAACTCAGGAGATGTTTTGGTCGATTTTTCAATATCGTCATCTATAAAATCGATGTTTGAATCTGTTGGTAAATTAGATGCTATTATTGCAATTGCTGGTGATGCTAAATGGGACAAGTTTGATAAGCTTTCCGAAGAAGATTTTTATATCGGAATCAAAAGCAAAATGATGGGACAAGTTAATGTGGTTCGCATAGGGAAAGATTATCTAAATTCAGAAGGTTCAATTACTCTTTCTACCGGAATCTTAGCTGATGATCCAGTAGATATGACAACAAGCGCAGCTATGGTTAATGGCGCAATTAATAGTTTTGCTAAAGCTGTGGCATTAGAATTAGAAGATGGAAAACGTATTAATGTGGTCTGTTCAGATTTAGTTGAAGATTCATTTGAAAAATATAAAGACTATTTCCCAGGAAATACTCCAGTGCCAATGCATAAAATTGTAGATGGTTATATAAAATCTATTGAAGGGAAAATTACAGGAAGAATCTTAAGAATAATGGCATAAAGAGTTATTATGGAAAAAATACAACATTATGTTCAAGGTAATTGGACAACAGGAAAAGAAGAAGGAACACCAATTCTAGATGCCATTACTGGTGAAGCATTCACTAGTGTTGCCATTGAAGGTCTAGATGTTCCCGAAATTTTGAATTACGGTAGAACAAAAGGAGGAGAACAACTCCGTAAAATGACTTTTCAAGAACGTGGAAACATGCTTAAGAAATTGGCATTATATCTTACCAAAAGAAAAGATGCGTTTTATGAGTTAAGTTACAGAACTGGAGCGACTAAGGTAGATAGTTGGATTGATATTGAAGGTGGTTTTGGGAATTTATTCGCCAATGCATCTTTAAGAAAACTATTTCCTAATCAACCTTATCATGTAGAAGGCGATGCTATCGATTTATCTCGTGGTGGACGCTTTATGGCGCATCATATTATGGTGCCTAAAAAAGGGGTTGCTGTACATATCAACGCATTTAATTTCCCAGTTTGGGGAATGTTAGAAAAATGTGCAGTGAATTGGATGGCTGGAGTCCCAGCTGTCGTTTTGCCTGCACCATCATCATCATATTTAGCTGAAGCCGTTGCAAGAGAAATTGTAAACTCTGGAATTTTACCTGAAGGTGCATTGCAGATCATAAATGGAACAGTAAAAACAATTCTAGATACAGTAGAGTCTCAAGATGTGGTAACCTTTACAGGTTCTGCATCTACTGGACGATTATTAAAAGCACATCCTAGATTAATTCAAGAATCTGTTCCTTTTACCTTGGAAGCTGATTCTTTGAATGCATCTATTTTAGGGGAAGATGCTGTTCCGGGAACACCAGAATTTAATTTATTTATTAAAGAAGTTCGTAAAGAAATGACTGTTAAAGCTGGACAGAAATGTACTGCTATTAGAAGAATTATTGTTCCTGAGAATTTAGTTGAAGATGTGCAAATTTCCTTAGGGAAAGCACTCGATAAAGTAACTATAGGTGATCCAAGATTAAAAGAAGTTAGAATGGGATCGCTTGTTAGTCATCAACAAGTTCAAGCGGTAAGAGATTCTGTAAACGATTTAGCAAAAGAAGCACAAATTGTTTATGGTGATATAGACAAAATTGAAACTATTGGAGCAGATGCCAAAAAAGGTGCTTTTATTAGTCCGATTTTATTGAGAACAGATCATCCGTTCGAAAATACTGTGATTCATGAGCGTGAAGCTTTCGGACCAGTAAGCACCATAATGCCATATAAAAACCTTGAAGAAGCTATTACATTGGCACAAATGGGAAAAGGATCTTTAGTGTCTTCCATTGTAACTAATGATGATAAAATAGCCAAAGAGTATGTTATTAATGCAGCTAGTCACCACGGAAGAATTTTAGTGCTTAATAGAGAAAGCGCTAAAGAAAGTACTGGTCATGGTTCACCATTACCATATTTAGTTCATGGTGGTCCAGGACGTGCTGGAGGTGGTGAAGAAATGGGAGGAATGCGTGGAATTAAACATTACTTACAACGTACTGCTATTCAAGGCTCACCAACAACGATTACAGAAATCACTGGTATTTATCAGCAGAATGCAAAATATAAGGAAGCAGAACAGCATCCATTTAAATATCATTGGGAAGATATCCAACCAGGAATGTCACTCAAAACACACAAGCGTACATTTACAGATACCGATATCATCAACTTCGCTAATTTGACTTGGGATCATTTCTATGCGCATACAGATATTACATCGTTAGATGGGAGTATTTTTGAAAAAAGAACCGCTCATGGTTATTTCATTATTTCAGCAGCAGCTGGATTATTCGTGTATCCAAACAAAGGACCTGTAGCTGCAAATTACGGACTAGAAGAATGCCGTTTTTTACGCCCACTATATCATAACGATACTGTTTATGTGAGATTGACCTGTAAACAAAAAGTAGATCGTGATGTGGCTTCGGCAGAGCATCCTAGCGGAATCGTAAAATGGTATGTAGAAGTATTTGATGCTGAAGATGAATTAGTAGCGATTGCAACCATACTAACCATGGTTCAGAAAAAACAAGAAGTGTTTGTTGAAATGACTGAAGACAAAATCACTGAATGTTTATCTAAGCTTACTGAAGAAACTAAACCTAAATGGGGAATTATGACACCTCAGCATATGATAGAGCATTTGGAGTATACCTATCAAATTGCAGCTGGAAAGATTCAAGATTTTGAAGTGGCCACACCTGAAAAAATTCTGGAGAAGGTTAAAAATAGTTTATATAACTATGATAAATTTCCGAAGAACACAAGATTCCCTTTACTAGAAAAGGACACACTTGATACCTTAAGATATGATGATTTAGCAACTGCTATTATTAGGTTTAAGGAGGAAAGAGAAGGATATTTAGAATTTTTTAAAGAACATCCAGATGCCACATTAAGCAATGTAGTTTTTGGAGAATTAAATAGATACGAATGGTCTTTAATGGAGCGAAAGCACTTAAATCATCATTTTGAACAATTTGGAGTATTATAATTATGACACAACCATACGTAAAACAAACGATTGAAAACGCAGTAGGATATATTGAATTTTTTCATCCAGCTCATAATTCCTTGCCTGGAGATATATTAGCTAAACTAGCGCAAACAATTACCGAAGCGGGAGAAAACGATGACATCAAAGTTATTGTTTTAAAAAGTGGAGGCGATAGAACTTTTTGTGCTGGTGCGAGTTTTAAGGAACTTATAAATATTAATGATGCAGCAACAGGAAAAGTATTCTTTTCTGGGTTTGCAAATGTGATTAATTCGATGCGTAAATGTCCAAAATTTATTATTGGACGAGTTCAAGGAAAAACAGTTGGAGGAGGAGTAGGACTTGCGGCTTCTACAGATTATTGTATGGGAACAAAATTCGCGGCTATCAAGTTGAGTGAATTGAATATAGGTATTGGTCCATTTGTTGTAGGACCAGCAATCGAACGCAAAATGGGATTAAGTGCGATGTCGCAAATAGCCATTGATGCCAATTCATTTTATCCTGCGGAATGGGCAAAACAGAAAGGTTTATTTACACATGTTTATGAAAGTACAGATGAACTTGACGACGCTGTAAGAGTAACTGCGGAACATTTATGTACCTATAATACAGAGGCAATGTTGGAAATGAAAAAAGTATTCTGGAAAGGTACGGATGATTGGGATGATTTGTTAGCAGAACGTGCACAAACAAGCGGACGATTAGTGCTATCAGATTTTACAAAAGAAAAATTAAAAGGGTTTAAATAAGAATGATTTACAGTTTTAAAGGCTATACACCAGTTGTTCACGAAAGTAGTTTCGTGCATCCTTTGGCTGCCGTTACAGGTAATGTCATTATAGGAAAGAACTGTTATATTGGTCCAGGTGCTGCTATTCGTGGAGATTGGGGGCAAATTATTTTGGAAGATGGAGTGAACGTGCAAGAAAATTGTACAGTCCATATGTTTCCAGGGAAATCTATCACACTTAAAGAAAGTGCACATGTAGGTCATGGAGCCATTATTCATGGCGCTAATTTAGGTAGAAATTGCCTTATTGGTATGAATACTGTAATTATGGATGATGCCGAAATTGGAGACGAATCCATAGTAGGAGCTATGGCATTTGTAAAAGCTCAAACTATTATTCCAAAGCGCAGTTTAGTAGTTGGTAATCCAGCAAAAGTGATTAAAGAATTGAGTGATGAAATGATTGAATGGAAAACAAAAGGCACACAATTATACCAACAGTTACCAGCGGATTGCCACGAAAGTTTAAAAGAAGCTGAGCCTTTGAGAGAAGTCCCAGAACATATGAAAGTACAAGAAGATGTTTATAAAACACTTCGTGATTTTATGAAAAAATAACTATGTCAAAAGTTGAATTTAAAATGCCCAAATTGGGTGAAAGTATAACTGATGCAGCCATAATTACATGGTTCAAAAATGTTGGTGATACCATAGAAGAAGATGAAATGCTTTTAGAGGTTGCTACAGATAAGGTCGATTCTGAAGTGCCTTCAACAGTTTCAGGTGTAATTGAGGAGATTTTATATAATGCTAATGATGTTATTAAAATTGGAGCAACCATCGCCATAATTAAAACAAGCGGTGAAGTTTCAGCGTCTAAAAAAACGTCTAAAAAAGCAGATAGCAAACTCGAACAAACAAAAGGAGAAAAACCTAAAACATCAAAAAGACCAAGGCCTACTTCTGTTGTCTCTTCAGACCAATTTAGTGTGTCAAATTCGAATACATTCTTTTCGCCATTAATAATCAAAATTGCCAAAGAAAATCATATTAGTTTTGAAGAATTAGCGAGAATTCCAGCTACTGGTCATGACGATCGCTTACGCAAGAGTGATGTCTTTCAGTATATAGAAGATGGTCGACCGTTTAAATTTGCTCAGCCTGTTTCTCAACAAGACCCAACTGCGTATCGCATTCCACAATTAAAATTTGATAAAGGAAAAGGCAAAGTGATTGAAATGGATCGTATGCGTCAAATGATTGCAGATCATATGGTGTATTCAAAACATACATCACCACACGTTACAGCATATGTAGAGGCAGATTTAACCAATATGGTAAATTGGCGAAACGCAAATAAAGTTCCTTTTCAAGAAAAACATGGAGAACGCTTAACTTTTACACCATTATTTGTTGAGGCTGTTGCAAAAGCAGTTAAAGATTTTCCAAATATCAATGCTTCAGTCGATGGCAAAAATATCATTGTTAAAGAAGATATTAATATAGGTATGGCTACAGCATTACCTAGTGGAAATTTAATTGTCCCTGTGGTTAGAAATGCTGATACAAAAAACTTGAAAAGTTTAGCTGAAGATGTTAATGAACTTGCAAAAAGAGCTAGAGAAAATAATTTGAAAGCTGATGATATTCAAGGTGGCACATTCACGATTTCTAATGTAGGAACCTTTGGTAGTGTCATGGGAACACCAATTATCAATCAACCAGAAGTTGCTATCCTAGCTTTAGGAATTATAAAGAAACGACCTGAAGTGATTACTACAGAAAAAGGTGATGAAATTGCTATTAGAAGTATGATGTATCTATCCTTATCATTTGATCATAGAGTGGTTGATGGATTCCTTGGAGGAAGCTTTGTCCGTCGTGTTGCTGATTACTTTGAGCAATTCGATACCAACAGAAAAATATAAATAAAGAATTACCTGTTTTACAGGAATTATGATGAATAAAGAGATACTAAAAAAAGGGTTTTCAAATTTGTGTACTGCCAAGTCTATGGCAGAATTATATGAAGCGAATTTCAAACAGGTTTCAAAATATGTGCACGCCACATCAAGAGGTCATGAAGCGATTCAAACAGCCGTAGGAATGCAATTATTACCTCAGGATTATGCCTTTCCATATTATAGAGATGATGCTATGTTATTATCATTCGGATTGGAACCTTATGATTTAATGTTGCAATTATTAGCCAAAAAAACTGATCCTTTTTCTGGAGGAAGAACATATTATTGCCATCCTAGTTTAAAGGATGATGACAAACCTAAGATTCCTCATCAATCCTCTGCAACTGGTATGCAAACTATTCCTGCTACTGGTGTTGCTATGGGAATGAAATATAAAGAACTTCAAGGTCTAGACGATAAAACACTTAAAGATTTACCTTTTGTAGTTTGCTCTTTAGGAGATGCTTCAGTTACCGAAGGTGAAATTGCTGAAGCCTTTCAAATGGCTGCTTTAAAACAAATGCCAATTTTGTATTTAGTACAAGATAACGGTTGGGATATTTCTGCTAATGCAGCTGAAACTAGAGCACAAAATGCTTTTGAATATGCTCAAGGATTTCATGGTTTAGATGCAATTTCAATTGATGGTGCCAACTTTATAGAAAGCTATGAAGCTGTTGAAAAGGTTATAGCTACTATTCGTAAAGAACGTCGGCCATTTTTAATTCATGCAAAAGTTCCGTTATTAAACCATCATACATCAGGTGTGCGAATGGAATGGTATCGTGATGATTTGGAAGAAGCAAGATCTCGTGATCCTTATCCAGTAATTAAGCAACAATTATTAGATAATGGGTTTTCATCTGAAGAAGTTGTTGCCATTGAGAATTCTGCGAAAGAGAAAGTTGAAAGTGATTTTAAAGAAGCATTAAAAGCTGAAGATCCAAAGCCTGAAGATTTATTTACAAATGACTTTGTGCCAACACCAATTACTGAAGAAAAAGGAATTCGTTCTCCTGAAGGAGCAGATAAAGTTGTCATGGTCGATTGTGCTTTGTTTGCGGTTGAAGAGCTTATGAAAAAACACAAAGAATGTTTGCTTTATGGACAAGATGTTGGCGGACGATTAGGTGGTGTGTTTAGAGAAGCAGCAACGTTAGCCCAAAAATTTGGAGATGATCGCGTTTTTAATACACCAATTCAAGAAGCCTTTATTGTTGGCTCAACGGTTGGAATGAGTGCTGTTGGATTAAAGCCTATTGTTGAAGTTCAGTTTGCTGATTATATTTGGCCAGGATTAAATCAGTTGTTTACAGAAGTGAGTCGCAGCTGTTACCTTTCTAACGGGAAATGGCCAGTAAGCATGATTCTTCGCGTGCCAATTGGCGCTTATGGTAGTGGAGGACCTTATCATTCGTCTTCTGTAGAAAGTGTATTAACTAATATACGCGGAATTAAAATTGCTTATCCAAGTAATGGAGCCGATTTAAAAGGCTTGATGAAAGCCGCTTATTATGATCCAAATCCAGTAGTGATTTTAGAGCATAAAGGTTTGTATTGGTCAAAAGTGCCAGGAACGCAAACTGCAACATCTGTGATGCCTTCTGAAGATTATGTGTTGCCTTTTGGTAAAGCTTGGGTATTACAAGAAATATGGAAGCAAGATGATCTAGAAACACTTACAATAGTTACTTATGGAATGGGAGTCCATTGGGCCTACAATGCGTCTGGAGAATTAGGAATGCGTGATCAAATTGAGATTATTGATTTGAGGACTTTGTATCCTTTAGATGAAGACACTATCATGGCTTCAGTTAAGAAAACAGGAAAATGTTTAGTAGTTACAGAAGAACCTTCTAATAATAGTTTTGCTAGAGCTTTAGCCGGTAAAATACAAGAAGAGTGTTTTAAATATTTAGATGCACCAGTAATGACAATTGGTAGTGAAAATATGCCAGCAATTCCTTTAAATTCAACCTTAGAACAAACGATGATACCTTCTACAGAAAAAGTGAAAGAGAAAATAGAAAGCTTGATTAATTACTAGTCTTTTGTATCTTACGTGATATAATATTGTGTTATGTATACAAGAAGAATATTTCCAGTCTTGGGCGTCATTAAATGGACGCGTCGACATATTTTTTTATTTCTCATTTTAGCAACTATCCCTGTTTTCTTATTTGATATTGCAGGCTTGAAATGGTTGCATGTGCCATGGCTACCTCTAGGAGTTTTGGGTACTGCAGTGGCATTTATTGTGAGTTTTAAAAATAACGCATCCTATGATCGTCTTTGGGAAGCTCGTAAAATTTGGGGAGGTATTGTTAATGCGTCTCGAACTTGGACAATAATGGTCAAGGATTTTATTAATAATGATCATAGCAAGGAAAACCTGTCAGAAAAGGAATTGTTTAATATTCATCGAGAATTAGTACATCGTCATATTGCTTGGTTAACTGCTTTGCGTTATCAATTACGTGCGGATAAACCTTGGGAACAGCATTTAAAAAATCAAAAGTCTAATCAAGAATTTAGAGAATCTAATTATTTAGTATGTGAGGACACCATTCCAATTGAAGGGGCTATTAAAGGCTATATTTCAAAAGAGGAATATAAAACTGTTTTTGCTAAAGGGAATAAACCGTCTCAATTATTAGGTATACAGTCTAGAAGACTAAAAGAACTAATGCAACAAGGGCTAATTGAAGATTTTAGACATATGGAAATGGCTAATATATTGAAAGAACTTTATACACTTCAAGGCAAAAGCGAACGGATTAAAAACTTTCCTTATCCAAGACAGTTTGCTACATTAAATTATATGTTTGTTTGGATTTTTATCATTCTTTTACCTTTTGGGATCATGCAAGAATTTGAATCTATTGGTGAACATATTATTGGAGACTTGGTAAATCATGTGTCTCACACATCTACTTTACATCGCATCCAAGAATTTATAGCACATCATTTTGTTTGGTTTTCAATACCATTTAGCGCATTGTTAGCATGGGTGTTTCATACAATGGAAGTTATTGGAGAGGGTACTGAAAATCCTTTTGAAGGTGGACCCAATGATATCCCAATTACAGATATGAGTAGAGGTATAGAAATAGATATAAGACAACTTATTGATGATACTGATATTCCAGAAGCTTATATATGGAAGAATGATATTGTAATGTAATTCAATAACGTTTTCACCTTCATTCCCTCGTTTTTTGAAAATTTTAATGTGTGAAGTATTTCAAATTTTGTATATTGAACCATTAATTTATCTAACTATATTATGAAAAAAAATATTTTACTTATTGCCACAGCTTTATTTTTGTTTGCAGGAAATCAATCTGTAACTGCTCAGGCTAAAATGAAAAAAGAAGTACAGTCTATTAGTGCTGATAAAACTAAAACTGAAGTTAGTGCGAAAAAGAAGACTGCCAGTTTGATACGTCCTTTAGGTTTAAATGAAAAACAGCAAGAGCAAGTGTACGCTCTTTTTGCTAAGGCAGGAGAAAAAATGAGTAGAGCAAGTGCTGATAGTGGTGCTAAAATTCAAGGAGACAAGCAAGCTAAAATGGATAAATACGTTATGGCTAAAATGAAAGAGATTTTAACTGAAAAACAATTTATAAAATATCTAGACTTGGCAAAAGACCTATAATCTAATTATCATATAAAAAAAGCGACCAAATATTTGGTCGCTTTTTTTATACGTTATATTCAGATAAAGGTTTAGTGAATTTTTCTGGATCAGCAGCCAAATGATATCTTGGATCGTCAATATCTTCAACAATTACTTCTTTAAATTTAGGGTTTCCTTTGTACAGCAAAATTTTACAATCTTCACTTAAATGTCTAAGCTTTATTGATTTTCCTTCGGCTTCGTATTTGTTTACCAAGTTAAAGATTGCTTCTAAGGCAGAGTGATCACTTACTCTTGATTCAATAAAATCTATCTCAACATTCTGAGGGTCACTCTTTACATCAAATTTTGAAGTAAAATTTTGTATAGAACCAAAGAAAAGCGGTCCCCAAATTTCATATGTTTTTGTCCCATCTGGTTGTATGCGTTTTCGAGCTCTAATCATAGTAGCATTTTTCCAAGCAAATACTAACGCTGAGATTATTACACCAGCAATCACCGCAACTGCAAGGTCTTTCCAAACAGTTATTGCAGAAACTGCGATTAAAACAATGGCATCAGATAATGGGATTTTTCTAATAATTCGAAAACTACTCCAAGCAAACGTTCCAATAACAACCATAAACATTACACCTATAAGAGCTGCTATAGGAATCTGCTCAATTAGAGGTGCGCCAAATAGCACAAAACATAATAAAGCTATTGCTGCAACAGCTCCAGATAATCGACCACGACCACCAGAGTCTATATTAATAATTGATTGACCAATCATAGCGCATCCTCCCATACCTCCAAAGAGTCCGTTGAGCATATTTGCACCACCTTGAGCAATACATTCTCTATTTCCATTCCCTCTGCTTTCTGTCATTTCATCAATAAGGTTCAGCGTCATCAAGGATTCAATTAAGCCAACTGCAGCTAAAATAACAGCTGTAGAAAGTATTAAATCCCAATGTCCAGCTAAGGTGCTAAAAAGTCCAAATATTTGATCCTGAAATGTAGGTAATCCGCCTTCTAATCCTTTTCCTCCGCCTTCTTGAATAAATGAACCTACAGTGCTCATTTCAATTCCACCAAAAATTGTAATACAAGCAACGACTATAATAGCAATCAAAGCAGCAGGAATCTTCTTGGTTAGTTTAGGTAATCCATACATGATTCCCATTGTCAAGCCAATGAAGCCCATCATTTTCCAGAAGGCAGCATTACCAAATAATGTTGAAAACCATTCAGATGTATTTGACCAAATAGAGATGTCTTTTGGAACAGCGTTTGGGAATAAGCCTAATTGAGATAGAAATATAACAATAGCAAGACCATTTACAAATCCCATCATTACTGGGTGCGGAATAAGTCTAACAAACTTACCTAATTTGAAAATACCAGCTGATACTTGGATGCCACCAACAAATAATAAAGTAATAAATAGCCATTGAAGACCAAGGTTTTCTATTGGAGTTTCAAGATTAATACCTACTTCGTTTCCTTTTTGAATTAAATGCACCATTACAACCGCCATTGCACCTGTGGCTCCTGAAATCATTCCAGGTCGTCCACCAAATAGAGCTGTAACTATTCCCATCATAAATGCACCATAAAGTCCAACTAAAGGGTCAATTCCAGCTACAAAAGCAAATGCCACTGCTTCAGGAACGAGTGCTAATGCAACCGTTAGACCTGAAAGAATATCATTTTTCGGATTTTGGGTAAAGTTTTTTCTAGTGGTTTGACCTAATATCATAATACTCGCGCTTAAAAGTCGGCAAATATATGCTTTTATAAGTGAAGCTTAAAACACATTATATAAAACAGACAAGCATCAATATTATATTGATGCTTGTTAAAATGTAATTTGTATTGTTTATTTTTTTACTTCAGGTGGATATTTTTCTAATATTTTCATTACAAATTCTTTGATCTGCTCTTCTTTTTTATCCATTTTTTGAGAAATAAACCCCGTTCCCATACCTTGCCAAACGAGTTCTTTCTTCTCCATATCAATGAGGTCAATGAATAAAGTGCCTTCAGATTGTGTAGAAACTACAGGTTGGTTGTAATAACCCCATCCAGGACCATAGCCTCCCCAACCAGGACCGTAACTTCCCCATCCCCAAGTATTGTTGTATACATCAACACGTTGTTGTGATTTCGTAAAAATACTTACAAGCATGTCTGGGTTATCAGATTTCGTAAAACCTTTTGCTAATAATTCGGCCTCAATGGCACGCAATATTCTTCGTTTGTCTAAATCGCTTATTTCAGCTTTATCGATACCTGTTTTAAAGAAAGCAAACGTTTTATAAGATTTAAAATCGGCTTCTTTATCATAATCTGCAGCAACTCTAACGGAACTGCATGATGTAATAATTAAGGCAATTATAAGAAAAGGTAAAATGTTAAATAGTTTTTTACTCACGTCACTAATACTTAAAAAGTGTTCGCGAACATAATTTGAATGTTTCATATCATTTTTTTTGTTTGTTATAACGAGTCTAGTAAATCTTCATCAACTAAATTTGGAAGCGTTACCTTTAAATTGGGTTCACTTTCCATAGCACGTTTTATGGCAAAAATAGCACCTTCATTTCTTGCCCAATTTCGTCTAGCAATTCCGTTATTTACATCCCAGAATAGCATAGATTTTAAACGTCTTTCTGCATCATTACTACCATCAAGAACCATACCAAATCCGCCATTTATCACTTCACCCCAACCTACGCCTCCACCGTTATGGATGCTCACCCAAGTAGCGCCTCTAAAACTATCTCCAATTACATTTTGAATAGCCATATCTGCAGTAAAACGAGAGCCATCATAAATATTGCTTGTTTCGCGATAAGGAGAATCTGTTCCTGAGACATCATGATGATCACGTCCAAGAATAACAGTTTCTATGTGTCCATTTTTGATAGCAGTATTGAAAGCTTCAGCAATTTTCATTCTTCCTTCAGCATCTGCATATAGAATTCTTGCTTGTGAACCTACAACCAATTTGTTTTCTTGTGCGCCTTTGATCCATTGAATGTTATCAGCCATTTGCTGCTGAATTTCGTTAGGAGCATTTCTTTTTAACTCTTCTAATACATCACATGCAATTTGATCTGTTTTTACCAAATCTTCTGTTTTTCCAGATGCACAAACCCATCTAAATGGTCCAAAACCATAATCAAAACACATGGGTCCCATTATATCTTGCACATAACTTGGATATTTAAAGTCAATACCATTGTCTGCCATGATATCAGCGCCAGCTCTAGAAGCTTCTAGTAAAAATGCATTTCCATAATCAAAGAAATAAGTGCCCTTTGCCGTATGTTTATTTATTGCTTTAGCATGACGTCTTAAAGTTTCTTGTACTTTTTCTTTAAATAACTCTGGGTTATTTGCCATCATATTATTGGCTTCTTCAAATGACATTTCAACAGGATAGTAACCTCCAGCCCATGGATTATGTAAAGAAGTTTGATCACTTCCTAAATCGATATGAACATTGTCTTTGTCAAATTTCTCCCAGACTTCGACAATATTTCCTAAATAGGCTATTGATACTGTTTCTTGGTTAGACTTTGCTTGATTTACACGAGCTACCAACGTATCTAAATCTGTAACTTTTTCATCTATCCAACCTTGATCTAATCTAACTTGTGTGATTTTCGGATTTACTTCAGCACAAACAGTTATACAGCCAGCAATATTACCTGCTTTTGGTTGTGCGCCAGACATACCGCCTAGTCCAGAAGTCACAAAGAGATTGCCTTTAGGTTCTTTTTTGATTTTTCTAAATCCGTTTAAAACTGTTATTGTTGTTCCATGTACAATGCCTTGAGGACCAATATACATAAAGCTTCCAGCAGTCATTTGTCCATATTGGGTTACACCTAACGCATTAAATTTCTCCCAATCATCTGGTTTAGAGTAGTTAGGTATCATCATGCCATTTGTTACAACAACTCTTGGTGCATCTTTATGACTTGGGAATAACCCCATTGGGTGTCCAGAATACATAGCGAGAGTTTGCTCATCACTCATTTCTGAAAGGTATTTCATTGTCAACCTGTACTGTGCCCAATTAGAAAACACACCTCCATTCCCTCCATAAGTAATCAATTCATGAGGGTGTTGAGCAACTGCATAATCTAAATTGTTTTGAATCATTAGCATTATAGCTGCTGCTTGCTGAGACTTTGCCGGATACTCTTCAATAGGTCTTGCATACATTTCGTAATCAGGACGAAGGCGATACATATATATTCTTCCGTAAGTATCTAATTCGTTTTTGAATTCTGAAATTAATTCAGCGTGATTAGATTTATCAAAGTATCGTAAAGCATTTCTTAGTGCTAATTTTTTTTCTTCAGAAGATAAAATTTCTTTTCGCTTAGGAGCGTGATTTATTGAGGAATCATAAGGCTTTGGTTGAGGTAAAACATTTGGTATTCCTTCTTTTATTTGTTCTTTAAAAGAGATATGTGTTGTTTGCATTACTTTTTTTTTAATGTGTTTTTGTCGAAACCATATGGGCAATGTCTACATCCACTTTCACAACAATAGCCTCTTTTTAAGAGATACTGTTCTGTGAAGCAACGATAACCTTCAGGTGTTAAATAATAATCGCCTTCTTCTAAAGGAATGATTTTCTTCATATATTACAAAGATAGTGGAAATTGGATTGATTTTTGAAAGCAATAAACTATGATTTTAATCTCTAAATATTTGGTACCTAAAGGTTATGTTGGAATTACGATTTTTCCATTTGTTTTCCTTAAACATAGATGTTTGAAAACCGACATTAATTTAGTGAACCATGAGAAAATCCATTTAAGACAGCAATTAGAGCTTCTTATTATTGTTTTTTATTTATGGTATTGTATTGAATTTTTGATTCGCCTTTTAGTTTATGGAAATTGGAAAAAAGCTTATAAGAATATTTCATTTGAAAGAGAGGCTTATGCAAATGAAAAAGACCTTAATTATTTAAAATTAAGGCCTCTTTGGAATTTTATAAAATTTATTAATATTTAATTTGTTAAAACTATTTTTTGAGCTTTAGATTGACCATTTGCCAATGTTGCTTTTACAATATACGTACCACTAGAAAAGTTATGGTTATTTAAAATGAATTCAGATTCGTTAATAGAATTCTTGTCAAATAACACTCTTCCTAAAAGATCGTAAACAATAACAGATTCAATAAGACCTTGCTCAGAATTCACCTTAATATAATTGTTTTTAGGAGCTATAATAGTTAATCCTGTTCCTAGTTCCAATTCATTTATACTTAAAGCTTCAACTGTATACCTTAGAATAAAACGGTCTTCATAATCAATAGCCTCACTTTCTATAAATGTATATGGAGCTGCTCTTAAATTATGGATTACTCCAGTGTAAGTGTCTTCTAGATATATGGTTTGGCTTTCTTCTAAAAATAAACCGTCTACATTATTTATTGCAATTGTATATTCTCCAGCATCAGGAATAACTGCTCCTAAAGGCACTTGATCATTTTCATCAAATGGCAAAGAACGTCCTTGGATTATCATGCGTTGATCTCCAATTTTAGAATATATACTTAAGCTATTTACTTCTCTTATATAAGCATCAAATAATCTATCTTTTTCTTGAGTCGCTCCTTCGATATAACCAACTAATATACTTGATGTTGATCCATTTTGATCTACTAAATTTAGCCAAATACGGTTACGTTCAATAGCATTAGAGTCTGGAATGTTTTCATCTTCATTTGCTGTTCTGTAAAATGCAGTATTACTATGAGATCTATCACGCATACTGTTATTGAAAGTTACACTTCCAGCCTCACTATCATTTAAAGCCAACACAAAGAAACCTTGTCCTGAACCAATTTTTCCTTGAAACGATTCATCTTGATATGTGTTTGTTCCAGAGAAATTGTAAGTGATATAATCTAATACATTATATGTAAGGAAAAAATCATCATAGAATGAATCTGGATATGTTCCTATTTGACTTCCATGAGTCCAAACATGTACTGCACCTTCTATAATATTATTACTTGGATGCGATAAAAACGATTGTGCATCTAAAGCAGATGGGTATGGATTACCTAAAAGGTTCCAGTTATCATCAAAAGGAGTAACTGTCAATACATCTGTGCCATACGGATTATATGCATAATTACTATATGCAAAGCTATTTGTTCCACTGCTTATTGGATGAGTAATAACTCCATTATTTGGTACTCCTGTAAATACTGAAGTTGCTGTTGTAATGGTGTTAGTGTGATTAGTTGGTCCTCTTACAATATAACCTTTACCAAGATTCATTGTAGCAGAACTATTAAGAGCCCAATTTCCGTAACAAATAGGCATTCCACCAGTAGGTAAAACACCAGGTGTGAATGTGCCAGTTGGAACTGTAGGAGTCCATTGATAAATGTAACTCAATGGTGTAAAAGCACCATAAACATTAGATACGTTATAATTTTGAACAGGACTGGACCAATATACATAATCAGTACGTCTAATTTCGGTATTTCTATTAAGTACAATGTTGCCAGTGTTTGCAGCTGAAGGCGCTACAGACGTTGAGCTGTCATACACTTGAATTAAACTAGCGTCATCCTGAACGGTTAGTAATCCAGTGCCTTGTATGTCAATAAAATCTTGAATGGTTAATGTCGACGCAAGGTTATTGGTATTTGAATCAGATGTTAAAGTCAATGTAGCTCCTGTTTCAATCGTTAAGTTTAAACCATCTCCATTATTGTCATCGTATACAACTGGATCATTACCAGTAACTGGTATAATCACACAATCTACAGCTGTTGGTACCGTGCCGTCAGACCAGTTTAATGGATCCATCCAATTATCTGTAGCTTCAGAACCATCCCAAATTTTAGTACTTGATACTTGGACTAAAATTTCTTCAAACCTAGTCATACTCGTCCCATCACAAAAATTATATTCTACTTCAGCAGTATAAATTGTGTCAGATGCTGGTGCAACTGTAATAATATCATTATTTCCCAAAGAGACTAGTCCCGTTGTTGTATTCCCATTTGCAGAGGCAGAGCCTTCGTACCATGTAAAATTTGAAATCGAACCTAAACCTCCACCTGTTGGAGTAAATCGCCAAGCTTCTTGCGTTGTGTTCCAATTTGCGTCTAAACTATTTCTATTTGGAGCTGCCATACCTGTAGTGGCATCATCTTGAATAGCTACAGTTGCATTACCATCATTCCAAGGAAACACATTATTGTTGTCAATGTTTTTCTCTTCAATATAAACTTCTATAACATTACTATGTTCGTACAAAACTATCATACCAGTGTACAAAATAGAATTGTTAGAAAACATGGGTATATCTGACCATGACATAATTAAGGCTCTTTCTCCAGTATCTAGAGTAATTGTTTCATAACCTACTTCTCCACCTTGGCTAGGATTAATATCATGATGCACGCCATAAATAGAACGACCATAAAATTCTGTTCCAAATAATCCGTCTGCATTAATAGCGCTTGGTACATTCCAATCATTTACATAACCACAATTCGAACCAGGAGTAAAACTATCAAAAGACATAACACCATTTGCATTTGCTTGAAACTGAGAAAAGGCATTAGCTGCGACATTATCATAAAAACAAAAATCAAAACTCATATTAACAACAGGAGCCCATGTATCATCATTAAAAGTTGAAAACTGATTTGCTAAACAGTCAAATTGATATGGTGGACTGTAAGGAATAGTACTTACACTATAGTCACTAGGATCACCCAATTGCAAATAAGACGCTTCAAGATCAATACTTCCAATAACTCCACATGACGTAATTGCTGGGTTATTGCCATTAGTGTCTACAGCGACCAGATTTGGTAGTCCAAGAGGAGAAATTCCTGTACCTGGACCCGGAGTACAGTTTGGCGGTGTGCAAGTTAAATTAATTGTGAAATCCCCAGTTGAAGTATTGGCTGCAGCATAATGTGCTACATATACATAGTAATCTGTTAAATTTACTGATGTGAATGAGAAAGAATCTGTACCAAATCCATCTTGACAAGATATATTTGTTAGAGATCCACAACTGCCAGACAATACTGCTATTTCAGTGTCATAACTACCATTAGGTGTGACATCAATTGTAACGATGTTTCCATCTCCTACAAAGTGATACCATACACCATAATCACTCATAGTACATCCAGTACCATGGGCAGCGCTCCCAGTTACTCCGTTTGTTGTTGCAAAAATTGATTGTCCGCAGTTAATATCTGTTGCAGAAGCACAGTCAGTGTTTGTTGGAGGTGGAGGTGGTTCGGTTACACAAATGTCAAAAGTTCCATTATTGTTATTACCAAATTCCCAAACTCTAATATAAATCGTATCTCCAGGAGTTAATCCTGTTCTTGTAATCGATGACATTCCAAATCCGTTGCTACTATCATCATCATCGCATTCAATTAATGTAAGTCCACCACATGCACCTGAATAAATGGCCATGCCACTATCAGTAATAACTCCTGTGTCTGTATCAATAATAATACCTCCACTAGCAGGAACTGTTACAGAAAACCATACATCTCCTCCACTATAGCCTGCACAACCTGGAGCAGGTACACCTACAGATCCAGTTGCACTTTCGTTTGTATACGTTGAAAATGAACAGGGAGAATTTACACTTAATGGTTCAGCATTACATGGATCGTCATTAGCTGGTGGTCCAGGAGGCTCTGAGACACAAATGTCAAAAGTTCCAGGATTATCATTTCCATATTCCCATACTCTAATATAAATCGTATCACCAGGAGTTAAACCTGTACTAGTAATAGATGACATAAGTCCATTAGCACTATCATCATCATCGCACTCAATTAAGGTTAGTACTGGTGTTGGGCATAATCCTACAACAGAATAAATTGCCATTCCACTATCTGTTATTATTCCAGTATTTGTATCAACAATTATAGTTCCACTTGCAGGAACCGTAGTTGTAAACCATACATCTCCTCCATTGTAGTTTGCACAACCTGGTGCTGGAATCCCAGCAGAATCCGTCGCGTTTGTAGTTGTAGATGTTGTAAACGAACAAGGAATATTTACGCTTAAAGGTATGGCTCCACATGGATCGTCATTAGCAATAGGTGATGTTATTTCTAAGGTAAAACTAGCAGATGGTGTTAAAGCTGCCCATGAATCAACAACTAAATAATAGGTGCCAGGTGTTAAGGTTATTGGGCCTGTTGTTCCATCTTGAAGACCTCCTGTTATAATTCCTCCAACACAATTGCCATTAGTAGGTGCGCAACCAGAATGAATAGACAGTGATTTCCAAGTACTACCAGTATTTGCAAATGCGAAGGTGTAATCACCTCCACTTGTAACATTAATTGAATACACGCCATCTGTAGCATCTCCATAAAAACCAGATCCTACTGTACAACTAATTCCTACAGCATAGGTATCACCTAATGTAGCAGTTGTTTGAAGTCCTGTTGAAATAGTGCCACCAGGAACAAGAGCTAGCGCAGTAGCAGATCCGCAGTCCGCGCCTGGAGCTTGACCGAAAATCAATGTGGGTATAATTGCAACTAAAAAGAGTAAAAGTAGTTTTCTAATCATAAGATAAAGTTTAAAACAAGACCCTTTCACCATATAATAATGGGTCTTTAATAAGAATGGAAATTTCAAATAGATTTGGGAAACTATATGTTAACAATGTAATCAAAAATATATAATTTTAACAAAAATTTAAAGATTAATTCACTTTTTTGTTTAAGTGTTTCGTTTTATGGACAAAAACCCTATTACCATTGATAATCATGTGCTTATATCAACTTTGAATTTTTAAATAAACAGTATGTTTGGTTAATGACCTGAGGAAGCGTAAATACAATTTGTTAGAAAGTTAAAAGGGTATTTTATTTTTAGAAGGAAATATTTATAAATTAAAAGAGCCTTGATTATTTCAAATCAAGGCTCTTTTAGAAAATTATAAAATGAAGTAATATTTAATTTTTTAATACTACTTTTTGCGTTTTTGATAGTCCATTATTTAAGGTCACCTTAACGATGTAAGCACCACTTGATAGATTATGGTTGTTTATAACAAATTCTAAATCATCTATATTGATTTCATTAATCAATGCTCTTCCTAAAAGGTCATAGACTGTAACTGCTTCTATTGGGTTGCTTTCTGAATTGATTTTTATATAGCTACCTTTTGGAGCAATAATACTTAAAGTGCTTAATTCTAAATCAGTTGTACTTAAAGCATCATCTGTATATCTTAATAAGAATCTATCTTCATAATCTATAGCCTCTGTTTCTGTAAACGTGTATGGAGCTGCTCTTAAATTATGAATTACTCCAGTGAAAGTGTCTTCCAAATAGATGGCTTGATTTCCGTCTAAAAATAAACCATCTACATTACTGATTGCAATTGTATATTCTCCAGCATCAGGAATAACTGTTCCTAAAGGTACCTGATCATTTTCATCAAAAGGAAGTGCGCGTCCTTGAATTATCATGCGTTCATCTCCTATTTTAGAATATATACTGATACTATTAACTTCTCTTGTATAGGCATCAAATAATCTATCTTTCTCTTGAGTTGCGCCTTCAATATAGCCAACTAATATACTAGATGTTGATCCATTTTGATCAACTAAATTTAGCCAAATACGGTTGCGTTCAATAGCATTAGTGTCTGGGATGTTTTCGTCTTCTTCAGCCGTTCTGAAAAATTGAGTATTACTGTGAGTTCTATCACGCATACTGTTATTAAAAGTTACACTTCCAGCCTCACTATCATTTAAAGCCAATACAAAGAAAGCTTGTCCTGAACCAATTTTACCTAGGAATGTAGTTTCATCTGGATAGGTGTTTGTTCCAGAGAAATTGTAAGTGATATAATCTAGAATATTATAAGATAAAGTAAAATCATCATAGAATGAATCTGGATATGTTCCTATTTGACTTCCATGAGTCCAAACATGTACTGCACCTTCTATAATATTATTACTTGGATGCGATAAAAACGATTGTGCATCTAAAGCAGATGGGTATGGATTACCTAAAAGGTTCCAGTTATCATCAAAAGGAGTAACTGTCAATACATCTGTGCCATACGGATTATATGCATAATTACTATATGCAAAGCTATTTGTTCCACTGCTTATTGGATGAGTAATAACTCCATTATTTGGTACTCCTGTAAATACTGAAGTTGCTGTTGTAATGGTGTTAGTGTGATTAGTTGGTCCTCTTACAATATAACCTTTACCAAGATTCATTGTAGCAGAACTATTAAGAGCCCAATTTCCGTAACAAATAGGCATTCCACCAGTAGGTAAAACACCAGGTGTGAATGTGCCAGTTGGAACTGTAGGAGTCCATTGATAAATGTAACTCAATGGTGTAAAAGCACCATAAACATTAGATACATTATAATTTTGAACTGGACTAGACCAATATACATAGTCTGAACGTCTAATGTCGGCATTTCTATTTAGAATGATATTTCCACTATTTGCAACAGAAGGTGTATCATTAACTTGAATTAAACTAGCGTCGTCTTCAACAGTTAATACTCCAGTGCCTTGTATATCAATATTATCTTGAATTGTTAAAGATGAGCCGAAGTTATTCGCATTCCCATCAGAATTTAAGGTAAGAGTAGCTCCAGTGTCAATAGTTAAGTTTAAGCCATCTCCATTATTGTCATCGCCGATAACAGGATCGTTAGGAGTTCCAGACTGAATATATAAACATTGAGTATCAGTTGGTACTGAATTTCCATACCAATTTGATGCAGTATTCCAATCGCTTGATGTAGCACCTTCCCAATGTTTGCCTATAACGAAATCTACCCGAGTTCTAGATGCTGGAGCAGTAGGACAAGCATACCAATATGGGTAAATACCAGGAACAGTGGTATCTGTTAATCCAGATCCAGGGAAATTTACTGGATCAAATCCCGGTCCAGTCTGTATAGGAGAGCCTCCAGCAGCTGTTGTATACCATTCAATTGGAAATATTGTTTCCCAATTTATATTTGGACCTGTAGTTACAGTCCAGGTATAAGGGCTGTTACCACTACCAAGGCCATATTCTGTGGTCACAAGTGTATAATTTACGCCAGCAGTTAAAGTTACTGATAATTCTGATTGAAGACCAAAACCAGAATCATCATCACCGATGACATAAGTTCCAGTTGCACAAGAACCATAAGTGAAAAGGCCGTCATTAACAACAATATACGCCATTCCATCAAATCCAGCGGCTGCAGTCATTTCAATCACGTAAAAGCCTGTTGTTGGTACCGTGAAATTTATTTCCTCAAAGCGTCTTAATAAGCCAGTAAAGTTGCAAACTGTAGAATTTACACTACCAACTTGTTTGTTTGCCAATAGCCCTCCATCTAGGTTTCCAAAAACTACGGCTGCTGAATTTATACCAGGAGGACAAACAAAGTCAGATGTTAATGATTGGCTTCTTTCGTTAGCACAGTCTAAATACACGCCATTGTCGCCGGGAGGTATTGGTGTTGTGACACAAATACTAAAAGTACCGTTATTATTATTTCCATATTCCCAAAGTCTTATATAAACAATCTCTCCAGGTGTTCTACCTGTAATTGCTATGGAAGACATAGCTCCAGTCCCAAAATCATCGTCACAGGCTAACTGAGCTAAAGAACCACAGGTTCCTGAATATACTGCCATACCACTGTCTGTCATTACTCCAGCTTCAGTAGTAATCGTAAAATCTCCAGTAGAATTTACTTCATAAGTGAACCAAACATCTCCTCCTTGATAATTAGCACAAGTTGGAGCGGGAGCTCCTGCAGATGCTGTAGCGCCTGCATTAGTATAGGTGACAAATGAACAATCTACGTCTGAAAATAATTCAGCAGCACCAGAACATTCATCATTTCCAATAGGTGATGTAATTAGTAATTCGAAACCTGCAATTGGAGTTAAGGCAGCCCAAGAATCAATAACAATAAAGTATGTGCCAATTGCTAAATTTATAACCTGATCAACTCCGTCACGAGAACCAAGAGTTGCCATTCCTCCTACACAATTTGCAGAGTAGACTGCGCATACTGGAAGGATTTCAGAATGTACTGAAAAGGACTTCCAAGTAGTACCTGTATTAGTAAATGCAAAGGTGTAATCACCAGGATTAACAACATTGATGGAGTAGACTCCATCTAAACCGTCGCCAAAATATGTGTTAACACAAGAATTGTAACTTCCAACAATATAATCATCTCCAGTTCCAGCATTTGATTGCAGGCCTGTAGAAACAGTAGTTCCTGGAGCTAGTGTAATTGGTGCAGCAGTAGCACATGTATTACCTGGAGCTTGCGCTAAAGTTAGTTGAGAGGTTGTAACTGTTAATAAAAAAAAGAAAAGTATCTTTCTAATCATAATCTTTAAATTTAAGGCATAACAATATTGATTATTTTGCAATCAATTTTTGTAGGAATTATAAGATCTAGATACTACTGTGGCTAAGTAAGCTCTAAATTTACTCAAAAATAAATAATTTTTACAGATATTTATTGTTTTATTTACTTTTTTGATAAAGTGTTTCTTTTTATGGATAAAAACCTTATTTCTATTGATTAT
>OJDV01000159.1_pt1 | contig 29158 bp, 9 predicted proteins | sample 1592911 | NCBI WGS metagenome assembly OJDV01 (sample SAMN05416860, study PRJEB24817) | seawater metagenome | isolation source: Sea water | place: Canada:Atlantic | collected 2013-11 | reverse complement strand
CTACACAGAGTAGATCGTCGGCAGCGTCAGATGTGTATAAGAGACAGATGTATGTCTTTTTAATTCTAATTCTTATTTATATTAAGAAAATGAATACATTAGATAAAAAATATGGATTGGAGGAATAATATGGATTTAAAAACACTAACAATCGTTGTTGTTATAGCTTCATTTGTTCTTTATATAGGCATTGCATTTTGGGCAAAAGCCAAATCCACAAGTGATTTCTATGTTGCTGGAAAACATGTGCATCCTATAGCTAATGGAATGGCAACCGCTGCTGATTGGATGTCTGCTGCCTCATTTATTTCATTGGCTGGCATTATAGCTTTTGCGGGTTATGACGCTTCTGTCTATTTAATGGGTTGGACTGGTGGTTATGTCCTTCTTGCATTATTGTTGGCACCTTATTTACGGAAATTTGGTAAGTTCACTGTACCTGAATTTATCGGCGATAGATATTACTCTAAAGTAGCCAGAATTGTTGCTGTCCTTTGTCTGATTATTATCTCTTTCACCTATGTGATTGGTCAAATGCGTGGTGTTGGGATTGTTTTTTCTAGATTCCTTGAAGTTGAATTGGTAACAGGTTTGATGATTGGTATGGGAATCGTGTTCTTTTATGCGGTCTTGGGTGGCATGAAAGGCATCACTTATACACAGGTGGCACAATATTGTGTTTTGATTTTTGCTTATATGGTTCCTGCCATATTTATTGCCATACAAGCCACTGGCAATCCAATACCACAATTGGCTTTTGGTAGCGATATTGTTGATAAAGGTGTGCCATTATTACAAAAATTAGATGAAGTGGTGCAAATGCTGGGATTTAATGCATTTACCCAAGGCTCAAAAAGTACAGTAGACATGTTCTTTATTACAGCAGCATTAATGGTTGGTACTGCAGGATTACCGCATGTTATTGTTCGATTTTTTACTGTTCCAAAAGTGGTTGATGCACGTAAATCAGCTGGCTGGGCACTCTTATTTATAACAATTTTATATACCACAGCTCCGGCTGTTGGATCGTTGGCCAGATTAAATTTAATGAACACAATTCAACCTGGTGAAATTGGTAGCATAGATGGCAACTTGAGTTATGATGAACGGCCACAATGGTTTTCTACATGGGAAAAAACTGGCTTATTAGAATTCGATGATAAAAATGGCGATGGCCGCATCCAATATTACAATGACAAAAACAATGAATTTACTGCAAAAGCGAAAAGCTATGGCTGGCAAGGCAATGAATTAAAAGTAGATCGGGACATTATGGTTTTAGCCAACCCAGAAATTGCAGGATTGCCCAATTGGGTAATTGCGTTGATCGCAGCTGGTGGCATAGCTGCCGCTTTGTCAACTGCAGCCGGTTTGTTATTGGTTATTTCCTCATCAGTTTCTCATGATTTATGCAAAAGCATATTCACACCAAAAATAAGTGAGAAAAGAGAGTTAATGATAGGGAGGATAGCGGCAGCATTTGCGATCTTAATAGCAGGCTATTTTGGAGCAAATCCTCCAGATTATGTTGCCCATGTAGTCGCTCTGGCTTTTGGCTTGGCTGCATCGTCATTATTTCCGGCCATATTATTGGGTATTTTCTATAAAAGAGCCAATAACTCTGGGGCCATTGCTGGTATGGTTACAGGCATCTTATTCACCCTTTCTTATATTATTTACTTTAAGTTTATAAACAGTGATTTAAACAATGCCGACAACTGGTTGTTCGGAATATCGCCTGAAGGCATCGGATCAATCGGAATGATTCTCAATTTTGTAGTGGCTATTGTAGTAAGTAAATTTACCGTTGAGCCACCGAAAGAAATCCAAGAACTGGTTGAATCTATTCGGGTGCCAAAGTCTATTTAATTTAATTATTTCTGTTACAAGCAAAATCACATAAAAATATCAAAGCTTGTTTTGCATCACTGTCTGGCAAGTCAACCAATTGTTGTTTTGCTTTTTTTGCAAAATCATTGGCTTTGTCTTGGGTGTATTGCAAGGCAGGAGTTTCATTGATGCGTTTTTGAATGGTTTTTAGGTGTTTGATTGATTGTGATTTAATTGCATCACTGATCAGTTCTTTGTCATCACTTGTGCCATTTTCTAATAAATAAATCAATGGCAGTGTTAATTTTCCTTCGGCCAAATCATCACCAATGTTTTTATCTAATTCATCATTATCAATGGCATAATCTAACATATCATCGGCAATTTGGAAGGCCATACCAAGATTTTTGCCATAGCTGGCCATTTTCTGAATTGTATCTTTTTTATCAGTACTTATTAAAGCTGACAGTTCACAACCGGCTTCAAATAACTTGGCAGTTTTGTTTTCGATGACTTGATAATATTGATCTTCACTAATATTCAAGTTGCCGATATTTAATAACTGCAATACTTCACCTTCTGAAATGGTATTTGTGGCATTGGCCAGAATGTTCATGACATCGAGGTTTTCAATGGTTACCATCATTTGAAAGGAACGTGAATAGAGAAAATCACCCACCAATACACTGGCAGAATTGCCCCAAACTTCATTGGCTGTTTTATTGCCTCTGCGCATATTTGATTCATCAACCACATCATCGTGTAACAATGTCGCTGTATGAATAAATTCGATAATGGCTGCCAATTGAATGTGCTTATTGCCCTTGTAGGCAAAAGCTTGAGCCATCAAAACCACTAAGATAGGACGTAATCTTTTACCACCACTATTAATGATGTAGGCTGAAATTTGCTTGATAAGAACAACATGCGAATCTAGACTTTCACGGATGGTGTTATTGACTTGTAGCATGTCATCGTGGGTGGTATTTAAAACATCATCAATGGTGTGAATCAGTTTCTTGTTTGATATTGGCATCAAGAATCAGTATTAGCTTGTTTAAAATTGATATTATAATGATTATTATAAATTTTTCTTGGATTTATGATTTAAAAGGTTATATTAGTCAGCTCTAATCTTAATTATATTAGTTTATTAATGAGTGGATTCAATTACACAGAAAAAAAAGCAGCCATTTCGATTTCAATTCTGATTGCTTTGCGCATGTATGGATTGTTTTTAATCATGCCAGTTTTTTCTGTTTATGCCAAAACATTAACAGACACAACTCCTTTTTTAATTGGATTAACGCTAGGAATTTATGGGTTAACCCAAGCACTTTTACAAATTCCTATGGGCTTAGCCTCTGATTTTTTTGGCAGAAAAAACATATTAACCATTGGATTATTGGTGTTTATCATCGGTAGTGTTATTGCTGCAACATCTACCAGTATTTATGGCGTTGTCATTGGACGTGCCATTCAAGGCATGGGAGCCATTGCATCAACAGGCATGGCATTGATTGCTGATGTTTCACGACCTGAACAACGCACAAAAATGATGGCCATGATAGGAATGAGCATAGGTATGGCGTTTATGTTGGCCTTCATTACTGGCCCACCACTTTCTGCTTTAATAGGTGTTGATGGTTTGTTTTGGATGACGGCAATATTAGCATTATTGGCATTGATCCAATTACATGTCTTTGTCAAAGAACCCAAAACCCACATCAAAAAGGCTTTTAGTTTTTCAGAATTTATACACACATTTAAAGACATGAAACTCATGTCATTGAATATATCAGTCTTTGTATTGCATGCAGTTATGACAGCCATATTTGTGGTCTTGCCATTAATATTGGTAGAACAATTAAACTTTGCAGTCGATCAACATTGGAAAATGTACCTGCCTGTGCTATTAATATCAGTGGTCTTTTTTGTGCCAATGATCATTTTGCATGAAAAACTCAAAAAGTATTTCTTATTCATATTTATGGCTTTAATCGGATTGGCCATTTCACAAATCATGTTAGCCTATTTTAGTTCAAACTTATTAGTCATAGCCGCCATGTTAGTCTTGTATTTTGCTTTCTTTAACTTTTTAGAAGCATCAATGCCTGCCATGCTATCCAGAATTGCCGGTGAAAAATACCGCGGTGCTGCCATGGGTGGTTATTCTACATCACAATTCTTAGGCGCATTTGTCGGTTCAACCCTGGCTGGCATACTCATGCAAAGCAGTTATCAACATGTGTTTTATGGAACAGCAGTTCTTGTTTATATTGCTGCTTTACTTGTATGGGTTATATGTAAAAGATAATAGCTATGTATGAATGAACCTTTTTTACATAATATTGTAAATAAAACTAGTGCTAATATAACTTAAGTGACTTTTGATTGTGTCTATGGTTTACATGGTTTCTTTTCTGTGGTATGTTCCGAAATTACATTTGACCATATAAATGAAAATAGAGTAAAAGGGAATTTTATTATTGTTTTCACACTGACTTTTGCCTAAATATTGTTTATTGGTTATATATTAATTAATCAATAAAATTATGTCTATAAATAAATATTTCATTACATTCCTAGTAGCCTCTTGTCAATTGTTAATGACATGCAGTTTATTTTATACCACAACATCCTTTGGACAAGTAAATGGCCAACCTCCAATTGGCGCATCTTGTGTTGTATCAGTCGGTAATCGTAACGCGCCATTAGCAGCTGATGGCAGTTATGTCATATCAAATATTCCAGGTGACATGGGTGCTATTCGAGCCAGAGCAACTTGTTCTGATGGGTCATTAGGACAAAGTGAAATTGGATTTACTGACACAACTAGGTCTATTACTATTCCGCTAGGCCCCATAGATTTCAGTCGATATGATCCAGTACCCATTGCTGCCACCTTAAGTGCCAATGAATCACAGATAGGATCAGGAAACTCATCTCAATTGACAATGTCAGCAATCTCATTAGATGGTACTATTCGCGATGTTACAAACCGAAGTGAAGGAACCACTTATGCTATTTCAAATGGTTTACTGGCAACAATAACAAATGATGGGTTGGTTACCATTACAGGACAATTTGATACCGCATCATCTGCTAGGGTAGTTGCCAGTGCTACCACTGAAGGCAGTGTTTCTTCTACTTTTATGTATACTCTTGGCCCAAGAGGAACATTAATAGGAACCATATTTTATGCAGATGGTGTGACACCTGTACAGTTTGCTCAAGTATCAGTATTGAGATTACAGCCAATGGAAATAGCAGGAACTGCCACCACAAATTCTGAGGGTCAATTTGAATTGCAAGATGTTAATGCTGGTAGTTTTATCATTTCTGTTCTTGATCCAGTCACTGGCGATAGGGCATTATCAGCTGCTCAAATTGAGACTCAAGCTGAAATAGTAGAAGTGTCAATTAATCTCAATGGGCAAGGTCGTGTTAACGTCACTGTTAGGAATGATAACGATGAGTTAGTCAGTGGCTCAGATGTTACTTTAACGGCTCTGGGGTCTTATGTCGATGTAAGAACAGCACAATCAAATTCAAGTGGTGTTGTTGTTTTTGAAAATGTCACAGCTGGTGATTTCACGGTCTCTACAAGAGATTCAAATACAGGGTTGCTGGGTGCTATTGTGTCAAATATTCAACCTGGCGAAATAATTGATGTGACATTAAGGTTACAAGAATCGGGAATAATTCAAGGCAGGGTGTATGATGTTGATGGCACTACACTGCTTTCTGGAGTGCAAGTTAGGGTTCTTAGTCGACAACGTGGGATTGTTTCGCAAATTGTAACGGGTGTTGATGGCAGTTTTTCATTTGATAACTTGCCTAAATCTGATGGCCCATTTATTCTTGACGCATTTGTTGATGGACGACTACGTGGAAGAGTTCCAGGTATTGTCTATTCACAAGGTGACGAAACTCTTGAGCAAGATGTTGTTTTAAGTGCAGTAGGGACGGTTTCTGGAATTGTAAAAGATGGCAATGATGTACCTTTTGTAAATGCTGTTGTTACTATGCAATCCTTGGATGGGTTAGGTTTATCATTTGATGCTGAAACAGATAAAAATGGGCGTTATGTTTTGCAAGCTGTTCCAGTTGGAGATTTCGAGTTAACTGCATTGACAGTTGATGGACAAACGACAAGAGATTCTGGAAGAGTTGGATTTGATGGTGATAATGTAGTTTTAGACTTGACTGTTGCAGGAAACACTATTGTAGGAACCGTCTTTGAAAGAGATGGTATAACACCTGTGGGCCAAGGGGTTACTGTTTATTTGGCACCCAGGTCAGAAGGAGAGTTTTATAGTTACAGTACAGTTGATGAGGCTATATCTACGGTTACCAATGTTGATGGTAAATATGGTTTTTCTGTCACTGAAGCAGGTGATTTTTATGTACAAGCAGAACAAAATTTGGACAGAGGCCGTTCAAGAGCAATCTTAGTCAATTTAGATCCTTCGCAACCATTAGAAACTAATGTAGTATTTCTTGCAAAAGGCAGTGTCAATGGTGTTGTAACGGATGCCAATGGGGTAATACAAAGTAACCTAACAGTTTCTGTATTTACAGAAGGTGCCTTTAATGTAACACGCACAACCATTACAAACAATTTAGGGCAATACGACTTAGATGGGGTTTTTGCAGGCAGTATAGTTGTTTCAGTTCAAAACACCTTGACCGGTCAAAGCGGTATTCGTCAGGCACGATTAGATGCTGAAGGACAACAAGTGACTATTGATGTGGTTTTATCTGCAAGTGGATCTGTTTCTGGGCAAATATTTAAAGCCAATGGAGAAATAAGTGATCAACCCATAAAACTCACGGTTTTGAGTAATGGCATTGAGCTAGTAAATCTTAATCTTAATAATGGACAATTCTACCAAGTTATTTATGTTCCATTAGGAGATGTTGAGATAATTGCTGAAGAATTGAATACTGGTAACAAAGGTATTGCAATCACTAGATTGGATTCACTTAATGAAAATAAAGAAGTTAATGTCAGCTTAATAGGTCAAGGTCAGTTATTAATTGAGTTACTTGATGAGGATAATCAACCAGTTGAAGGAGCACTGGTGACAACCACTACTCGGTTACCTTTTAGGTCAAATCAAGAAGGTGTTTCAGACAGCAATGGTTTTGTGTTATTTGATCAGGTTTTGGCAGGAGATTTTTTAGTCTCAGCTATTAAAGATGTGCCTTTTGGTAGCTTGCAAGGGGGGTATTCAGGAACCATGTTGCCTGATGATTTGCAAGAAGTCACAATACAAATGGAAACCACCGCTGTTGGAAGTATTTCAGGTGTGGTTTATAAAAGTGATGGTATAACGCCCCAAGGTGCTGGTTGGGTAGTAAGAATGTTACCTGAACCTTATCAAGATGCATACATTACATATACAAATGCCAATGGTGAATACCATTTCGATCAAGTCAATGCAGGATCTTATAACATTGATGTTTATGCATTCTTTGATACCGATAGATTACAATGCCCTATTCGAGGCAGAATCCTAGCTAGGGCATCGGGTGTTAGTGTCAGCATACAAGATGAATTGGTTGAAGCAGATTTACAGTTTATTGGTGCAGGTGAAGTGTTTGGTGTTATAACAGATAATATAGGTAATCCAGCACCTAGTATTAATATTACATTAACGAGCCCAGATCCAATATTTGGATTAAACTCTACATGTTCGGGTAGAACTACCTATGAGACGACCACAAACTCAAATGGAGAATATAGGTTGTCGGATATTCCAGCAGGCAATTTCACTTTACTGGCAGAAAACTCAGATCTAACATTAAGGGCACAAGACAACGATAGAATTAGGTTTGATACTGATGTAGTCGAAATGAATCTATCTTTAATTGATAATGTTATTACCCTGCCTTATGATTTTTATGATGCCAATGGTTTCTTGTATGATATTAATGGTGATGGCAGTATTGGAACGGGAACTAGGGGTGTATTTGCTTCTGCTGCACCTGATAATGCTGGCATGAGGTTAGAAATAGTCACAAATGATATTCCTGTCCCATTTGTTAATGGGGATGGTACATTAGGTAGATTGATTGCTGAGGGGCAAGAGCTTGAAGTTGATGATACTACTGCATCAGGATTATTTGTTAGCAGGCGCATATTTACACCACGCTCAGGTTATTTTAGCCGATATTTGGAAGTTTTGGAAAATCCTACAGACACACCCATTACCGTTGATGTCAGAATAAAATCTCATCACAGAAACGATGATTCTAACCCTAGGGTTGTTGATACTTCAGATGGTGATCAAGTCTTGTCCGTTTCTAATCCTGCACTTCCTGATCGTTGGGTTGTTATTGATGATCAAACTGATGCAGATCCATTTGAGAATAATTCCATACCTGCAACAGGACATGTTTTTGATGGACTGGGTGCATTAACACAAGTTTCTAGTGCCAGTTATGAGCTTATTGGACAAACTGGAAGACTTATTTATCAATGGGATGACATAACGATTGAACCAGGGCAAGAGGTGATACTCATGCATTTTATCTTCGGTCAAATCAAAAGAACAGGTTCACGCCAAGCAGCAAATAGGTTAATGAACTTACCGCCTGAGGCCATCGATGATTTAACTACAGATGACAGAGAAGCCATTTTAAATTTTGATGTACCTAATCAGTCATTATTAGAACAGTTGCCTAATTTGAGTGCAGGACAATTGTCTGGTCGAGTATTGTCAGGAAATGGTGTCACTACAATACCCAATGCAAAAGTAGAATTTGAAAGTCAGCATCCATTATTTGGTCGCATAAGATATGTTCAGTCAAATTCTGATGGTGAATTTGAATTTTTATCTACACTTGATGGAACCATAAATAATTATGTCATTCCAGTCCATGGCTTTAATCTGAGTGCCAGCTATCAGCCATCTGGAGCCAGTTCTGCCATTACACCAGGAAGTTTTCCAATTGACGTGTCTCAGGCAATACAAGACATTATATTTATTGGAAAAGGAGATGTGCAAGGCAGTGTATTGCGTCATAATGGTGCAACCGTTCCCAATACAAGTATAGTCATGTGCGAGCTTGACAACCGCAGTGCTTGTTTTAATAGACCAGATAATCGAACAGTCAGTAATGAAGATGGCAGTTATATTCTCTATGCAAATACACCCAGAGATTACTTTATCTATGCCGATAAAGCACACCCACAAAGTTTTTATAGAAACATTCATGGGGACGCAACTGTAACAGCCAGTCCCTCAGATGTTTCAGTGGTTAATATTATTTTGGAAGAAACAGGATCAATTTCAGGAACAATCAGAGCTGCAGATGGAACACCTGTAAGTGAGGCTGAAATAACCCTGTGGGATATCAGTAACGGATCGGTCGGTGTCATACGTCGGACATATTCTGATACAGCAGGGTTTTATCGATTCTTTGATGTGCCTCTGGGATCGTTTGAAGTACGTGCAAAAGATGTCATCAGTAACGCAACTGGCTTGGCTACAACGTCTGTAACTGTTGACCAAGAAAGCAATGCTGATGTAAATTTACTCAGTACTGCTACATTAAATGTAACTGTGCAATACGAACGTGGTGTTTTGGCTAATGGTTCAACCGTCATACTAACTGGTCCTTCTGGTGAAATGAGAGTTACATCAGATAGCAATGGTCTAGCACAATTCCAAGTATTTACAGGAGAATTTAATTTATTGGCTCAACACCCTGATAGAGCTGGCCCATTAACTGTAACAGGAACAGTTGAAGTGTTAGAAAGTGATGATGTTGTAGGAGTTACTTTAATATTGCCTGGTGCAGGAGAAATCTCAGGCACGATACGAAGGCCAGATGGAACCACATTAGCAGGTGGATTCCCTTATAGCTTAACTCAAATAAGGGGGCCAAGCATAGGTCGGGTTATTGGAGATACTGATAACATTGGCTTTTACAGCATTGTTGGATTACCGATTGGGGATTATGTCATCACTGCATTCGATTCGGAACAAGATCGTTTTGCTGATTCTGAGTTTTCAATTGTTGTAGATGGCGAAGAATTATTGGTTGATTTAACATTATTGGATGAAAGAATTGCATTACCAGCTGATTTATTCGATGCCAATAGGTTTATATTCGATGTTCAGCAAGATGGTAGTTTACAAAGCGGTAGTAATGCTTTCTCTAATGGTGCAGCCAAGCTGCTTATTAATGGTCAAGCATTTACTGGAGATACAAGTGCCCGATTACAAGCAGGTAGAAGGCAATTTGCGGTTTCACAAGATACATCTATCTTTGGACTTGATGTTACCAGAAAAATTTATGTACCACGTGGGGCATATTTTGCCAGATACATAGAAGTACTAGATAATCCTACCAATGCCGATATTACAGTTGATGTGATGTTAACACATGGAATGGAGGTTGGAGAATTTATTCAAACATCCACAAATGACATTGAATTATCTTTGCAAGATCATTGGTTCTTGATAGATGATGACTTGGATCAAGATGTTAAATTATTTGGTGATCAGATGCCACCAGTCGCGCACTTGTTTACAGATGAATCAATGACATTAAGTCCAACAATATTGGACATTAGTTACACAAGTTTAATGGCAAATGTACAACAGCAGTGGTCAGAAATTACCATTCCAGCAGGTCAAAGAGTCTCATTAATGCATGTCGCAATTCAACAGGTCAATCGTGCTGGTGCGGAGTATGCAGCCAATAGGTTGTCACAATTGCCTCCAGAATTATTAAACGATATGACAGTTTCTGACTATGAAACCATTATCAATTTTGATTTGCCAATTGATGGTGTGAGTCAATTGGAATCATTACCTCCTTTAACGGGTAACATCAGTGGTGCTGTGTTTGAAGGCAGTGATTCAAACCCAGTTCCAGTTCCTTCGACAAGAATAACAGTTCAATCCATGCACCCATTATTTTCACGTGTTTGGGGTAAGCGTTCTGATGTCAATGGCTGTCCAGGACCAGGGACAGTGTTAAGTGGATTGCTTTCTAGTGCCAACGATGCAACCTTTACATTACAAGGACAATTAACAGATGTAGATTCTATCGCGATTCCGGCAGGAGTAGATCTTAGAGTTGTGGCTCAAGAAGCCGGTATTTGTTATATGCAGGAATCTGGACATCCATTTACAAATGTTCCATCAAGGGTATCAATGTTAGAAGCCTCCGGCAATCAAAATGTCATATTTGATACTTCTGTTGTTACAGGAACAGTCACAGGATCGGTTGGATTCTCTGTGACTGGAGGGCGTTTATATCGATCAATAGATGATCCAGACTCACCTTTCAATACCTATGTTCCCATTGATTCAAATGGCAGCTATTTGTATCCAGGTTTGGTTCCTGGTGACTATGACTTATTATTTGATACCAATCATCCTGATAGGTATGGTAATAACGATAACTTAAGGGGTTCACGGGTTGGTATATCTGTTCCATTTAGAGAAGTATTTGTAAGCGATGTATTGTTACAACCGACAGGCCGTGTGCAAGGTACTGTTTTGGCTTTCGATAGTTCTCCATCAGTCAATGCAGAAATTATTCTAATCAGTGAAGAACAAAATCAAGATTATAATCAATGTGAAAGTGGTTGTGATATTAATACACTAGAAAAACACAAAGGCATGAAACGTGTTTCTCGCTCAGTGATTACTGACAGTCAAGGATTGTATAATTTCTCTGCTATTCCGACAGGAACTTATTCTATGCAAGTGACAGATCCGGTTTCAGGAGGAGTATCTAATGTAGAACTGACCGTTATTGAGAATCAGGTTACGGTACAAAATGTTGTATTAACTGCTGTTGGATCTGCAACAATCACAGTCAATGATTCTTCGAATAACCCTGTTATTGATAGTTTTGTATATATTAATTCCGCATCAGATGGTGGCGAAGAAGTCGCGGGCAGGACAGATTTCCTAGGTCAATTGGTTGTAGCTAACATACCAATAGGTAATTATGACATCCGAGTTTCTGATCCTAGAGCCCCATCAATACGTTATATGGACAGAAGTGTATCTGGAAACATTGCCACACAAGGGCAAGCCAATTCGCATACTTTAAATATGCGTGCTGCTGCGCAGGTTCAAGTTTCGGTCATTAACAGTGATGATGCTGGAAACCCAGTTGCCAATGCGGATGTATCCATAGCTGATGCCATTGGGAATCGAAATGTTGGCCGTACAAATGCAACCGGTACTTTACTGATTCCAGTTGTTCCAGAAGGTGGATTTAACATAACAGTCAGCACTTCACAAAATGGAAATATAAATCTTGAATCGGTTTCAGGTATTGTTGAAAGTAACAATGACAATCTTCAAATTGATGTATTGGTTGATTTAAGAAGTAATGTAGTTGCATTACCCATCAATATTAGAGATGCGAATAATCAACTTTATCAAATAAGAGGGGAGGAAGGTTCAGATAATTTACCTAAACTATTGATTGATGGTGTTGCATTTGAAAGTAATCAAGAGGCGATAACTCAACTTGATGAACGCCAATTCTTGCTTTCTTCAAACTTGCCATTAAGTGGCTTAGAAGTAACTCGTAAAATGTATGTTCCAACAAATGGTTATTTTGTTAGGTACATTGAAATGTTAAATAATCCAACACAAGCAACAATATCAGTCGATTTAGAAATCAATAGTTCAATCTCAAGTCAAATCGTATTGGACAGCAGTAATGGCGATAACTCCATCGACAATGGAACGATTCAGGACTTGTGGTTTACTAGTGGCTATAATGGAAACTCAAGTAATAATCATGCGTTTGTTACCAGTGGTGAAAATGCATTTTTAGCCCCGCCAGAGTTATCATTTACCACAGTTGGAACAAATAGAAGAAGTGCGAGTGCTTATTGGTCAAGTATTACGATACCTGCAAATAGCCGTGTACAAATCATTCACTTTTATTCTCCACAATCTTTCACAGAATCGGCAACTGCATCAGCACAAAGACTTGTGGGTTTACCTCAAGAATCATTAATTGGGTTAATCACAAATGATGTAAGCGAAATCCTTAATTTTAATGTGCCAATTGACTTAGTCAGCCAACTAGAAGATTTGCCAGATTTAACGGGTACAATTTCAGGCCATGTATTTCAAGGTGATGGCATAACGCCGATTGAGAACGCGTATGTAAAAGTCAAAAGTAATCATCTGTTATTTAACAACACCTATGAATATTCATACGATGATTTACCTACGCTTGAAACAGATGAAAATGGCCTATATTCTATTACTGGTGATCTTACAGGTGGTGATTTACCCATTGCCATCCCATTAGACGGCACATTTACTCTGTCATCATACCATTCAAATTCAGGTCTTGATGTTGAAGCTGATGTAGTATTTGGTTCTGGGGAAACGAGTGTTTCACAAGATCTAGTATTTGCTACTGGAAGTATACAGGGAATCGTATCGGGTGCTTTTCGCCCCAACTCAGATTTTATCGATGATGTTTTTGTGATTCAAAATGGTTCAATACTCACACTAGATGAAGCCAATTTAGATGGTAGCTTTAATATCAATGGGTTAGCTAGTGGGAATTATTTACTTGAATCAAGAACAGGAGATTATCAGGGCAGGTTAGTTGGATCTGTTGATGCAGTAGCTGTTACCGAAGGCAATACAACTTCGCAAAATATTGTCTATCCAGCCAATGGTGCGATTGGAGGTCAAGTCTTTTCAAACACAGGAATTGAACAACCAAATCAAATGGTAGAATTAACACAAAGCGACAGTTCATTTTTAAGATCAGTCATGACTAATGCCTCTGGTGAATTTGAGTTTGGTGCTGTTCCAGTGGGTAATTACTTGTTAACGGCTATAAATTCTGACACCCAATCTGGTATTACGCAATCTGTATCAATTAGTGATAATCAACTATCACAACAAGATCTCATATTGTTAGGAACAGGTACAGTAACTATCAATCTTCTCTACAAAGCTGGAGGAGTGGTAGCTAATCATGCCATATATATTGAATCGCCTAGTATCAATGAAAGAAATTATTTGGGTCACACCGATGCATCAGGTACTTTAATTGCAGAAATTTCTGAAGGACCCTACACATTAATTGCCATAAGGCCCTTAACAGGACAGGAAGGCAGTGTAGATGGTGTTGTTCAATTTGCCGATGAAGTAAGCTCCATTGATTTGATATTACCAGTCAGTGCAAATATCCAATTTCATGTGACCAATAGAGACAATGCCAATGCTCCTATGCCAGGCGTGAAAATCAGAATTACAGATGTAAATGACCCAGGTAACACTGGAAATGCAACAACTGCAATTAATGGTTTTGACACCATCAATAATGTAATCCAAGCCACTTATTTGGCTTTTGTTGAGGTCGATAACAATTATGAATCAAGTTTCCTCATTGATGTAACAGAAAATGATGATGGGATAACTCTTGATAAAGAAATTAGTTTTGCTGAAAGCCAGCACATAATGAGTGATTTTAATTTTGGTCAAGAAACTCATTTATATCAAATCCCATTACTAACGGGTCAAACACTATCATTGAGTTTGCGACATATACGCGAAGTCTTTTCATGTAATGTTACAATGAATGTTTATGATCCCACAAATACCTTGATTGCGCGGGGAGTGGGTGGAAATACTAGCCAATCCAATCAATTGGCAAGAATTGATCAATTACCTGTTTTAATTGATGGACGATATACCCTTGAAATATCTCCTTTTTCTGCCACTTGTTTCAGTGGAAGTTACAGACTTAATGCATCCATTGATGGTCAATCAATCGGCATTGAATCTTATCAGGATGGTGGACAAGTTTCAGGGACATTATTTGAAGCTGATGGCATAACAACAATTTCAGAAGAGACTGTCAGGTTGACGACCAATGGGCCTGGACCAATATTTAACCAGCAACTACAAAGTGATGCTTCAGGAAATTACAGTTTTGAAGGAGTTCCTGTTGGTGATTTTGAACTAATCTATGTTCCAAGACCATCGGTTTCGGAGACTGGAACCATTACAACAGCAGGTGAACAGGTTGTACAAGACTTGATTCTATCACAAACAACAATCCTGGATATCCGAGTCCTAAATGCGGATGGGACGCCAATTGATCGACAAGCACGTCTTGACATTAATGCAATAGGGCAAACAAGATTTAGGCCATTTACAAATCAACAAGGCGAATATACTTATTCCTATTTTGGTTTTGAAGAGTTGAGTATCGGAGTAAGTAGTCCTTATAACTCACAAATTATTGCGCATCAATTTGTTCAACCATCAGATGGTGAAACCATCATTGTCAATTTATTATTAACACCAGGGGTTGTCCAAGGTGTTATATATGATGCCGATGGTGTGACAAGTGTAGGCAATACGACTGTATCTGCTTATTATGCCAGCAATGATAAATTCATTAAAAATGATTTTGCCAATGCACAAGGGGAATACCAATTTGATTATTTACCAATTGACAATGAAATTGTATTTAAAGTGAGAGACCCAAGAAATGATATAGAAACACAAGTTACTTTTCTCACAACAAGCCAAGGAGTCAACCTAGATATTAATTTATTAGGAACTGGAAACGTATATGGTCGGTTATTAGGAATAGGTGATGCACCAAGAATTTTTACTGGCATAAGAGCAGAGTACTTAAGGGATGTGAATGATATCAATTCAGATACTTCTCAATATACTCAAACCAATGGTGATGGGGAATTTTCCTTTAGTGGCTTGCCAATAGGTAGAACATTAACCATAAGGTATGAAGAATTTACCAGTTATGGAGAAGTCGATATCAGCGAGCAAACAACGTTGATCAATCAAGGTGATTCGAATGAAGTAAACTTGTATATTCCTGGTTCAGGCATAACTTTCCAATTATTAACAGCCGATGGTGTGCCCATTGAAGGTGATTGTTATTTTAGGTTGAGATTGCAATTTCATAGCCCATCTACAATTTATGGAGTGGAATGTGGCGCACTCGTGAGTTTCATTGGTATTCCAGAAAGTTTCGATGGCAGTGGTAATCAAGCAACCATTGAAGTTTTTGAAAGTAAGGGTGACCAATTATATTCAGGGTCATATTTGATTCCAGATAATCAATTATTAGAAGAATTTAAAATGTTTTCTGTGATAAAAGGAACGGTCAGTTATTTTGATTCAATGATAGCTCCTTATGCATATATCCAAGCATTTGATAAATATACATCAGCTGATGAAAATGGTTTTTATCGACTGGTTGGATTAGATGAGGGCGCCTTTAGAATTTCAGTATCTGATAATTTATCCAGTTTACAAACTAATGTAGATGGCACAATTGATAATGAAGAAATTCCAATAGATTTAGATATTCAATTCCCTGCTTCAGGTACAATTAATGGAAATATTTTAGATGTTGATGGGACTCTTATGCCTGATATTGATGTTTTTGCAACCAGCTCTAACTCATTATCGGTAGTACAAAGTACAACAAATATTAATGGATTCTATGAAATGAATAATGTTGTAGTTGGTGACATAGAATTGTCTGCTGTTAATCAGGTAACAAAAAACATTGCCACTGAACTAGTTACTTTGACATCAGATAAAGAGATACAAACTCATGATATTCAATTCTTAGCTCCAGGTTCAGTTTCAGGAATAGTTAACGACGAACTTAATTTTGCTGTGGCGGATGCCTGTGTCAATATGCAGTATATTAATGCAGGTCCAGTGTATCAAGGGCTTAATTTTTCAACAACCAGTGATGCCAATGGTATATTTAGTTTTGACTCAGCAGCATCTGGGAAGGTTTTAGTTGTGGCCCAAGATGAATGTTTTGGTGCAACCTTAGCGGGACTTGAACAAACTGAGATTTTCAACAATACCAATAGTGACCAAGTCCTACAATTTGGTAATGCTGAGCCGCTGATACATGAAATAAATCAAAATGGTACGAACTTCTCATTTGAAATTTACCGCAATGGCAATGTTCAATCCAAATATGTAAATTCTTCATCCTTCTTAAATAACAGCTCTTTTATTCAACCATTGTCTTTGAATGTTAATAATATTAGTATGAATTCACAACCAGCGGCTTTAAGTGACATTTCACAACAGGGATTATTAATTGGACCTACTGCGACCAATACATTAAGTATAACAAGAAAAGTCTATGCACCAGAATCGGGAAATTATATCCGAATAATTGATAGCATTACCAATAAGGATTCAGTCTCAGTTGATGTTCAGGTCGGGTTACAAGGCACATATGGTATAGACGATTATGAATACCACAGGGAATCATTTGTTATCTTAGAAGTGGACCCGAGCAGCAATGAAGATCGATATGCCATGCACAGGTATCTTAGAAACATAAATACCGGAGAACCATTTGGAATCAGTGATTATCCTGCTGTAACCGCTTATGTAATGGCCAGTAATAATGTGTTGTTACCTGCCAATACAGATTTTCAAACAGGCAGATCACGTTTTTCATGGGATTGGTCAACAACCCTTTTGGCAGGAGAAACAGTAAGTTTCTTGAGCTATGTAGTGGTGAATAAATCTGAAGAAAATGATGTACTGACTGTTACCAACATTGTTAATGAAATATTGGATGGTACACAAATGGATATGTTTAATGGCTTGACCATTGATGAAAGAACATCTATTGTTAATTTTGAGGTGCCTCAATTATGAAAAATATTAGTACATTGTTGCTTATTGGGTTATTAACGATAACATTTGTGGGTAAAACCAAGACATATCATTCGATTGAAGATGTAATAGTTGAAGACAATAACTTGGGTTTGTCTCGTTTGACACAATGGGCACCTGATAATCATTGGGTCCTAATTATTGTTAATAAGAACCTAAATAACAGTCATCAAATGTTAGAGCTCCTCAATGTAACGAATTTAAATTTAGATAAGACCGTTATACTGGTTATTGGTAATTTGACCCATGAAGAAACTTTTGAGCAATACAAAAAGAAATTAAATGTCAATGCCTGGATAGATTTAAAAGAATCTAAGATATTAAAGCAATTAAATTTATCAGCAACACCTGTTGTTTTAGGGATTGTTAATAAAGAGATAAACTGGAAAATTAATGGACTACCATCCAAAATTGATTTTAATGGTACCATTTCTCAAATCAATAAATGGTCAATAAAATGAAAAAATCTGCATTTGTTTTTCTAACTTTGGCATGGCTATCATTAGCTCAATCCAATGGTACTCAAGAATCAGCCAAATTGAAATTGTCACAACTTAAAATTCAATCTACAGTGACTGGCTTGTTACAATACGCTGCTTCAGGTGATTTGAATACAGTTAAACTTTTAATCGCAAGTGGTATAGGCATCAATCAACAAGATGATATTAATGCTGCAACAGCTTTGCACAATGCCGCTGCATTAGGACATTTGGATATGGTCAAGTGGCTAGTCAATAATAATGCCAATGTTGATATAAAAGACAACCACGGATATACTGCGTTAGATTGGGCAAAGTACAAAGAAAATAAAAAAGTAGTCAACTACTTAAAACAACAACAAAAATCATATGGCATAAGTCAAAAGACCGTATTAGATTATTCTAAAGTTATAGAAAATACATGGGTTAAATTACCACAGTCCAGTTTCCATGATTGGAAAAAAGCAGACTCACAAGCACAGGATATAATCAAACAGTGGAAACTCAATTCAGTAACCTTGCCTTGGACTAAATTACAGCTTAAAAAGTACATCAAACATAAGATGATGCCATCTAGAGGTGCCCGTGGATTAGCTTTGACACATGTGGCCATGCACGATGCATTGGTTTTTTCTCATGAAGCATCCAAAAACAAAACAGCCTTAGATATGCAGTTGACTGTTTCAATGGCTGCTGCTTCTGTATTGGCTTATCTTTTTCCTGCCGAAGAATCAGCATTCAAGCGCATCGTTCATTCAATGGCTGCACAACTATATTCAACTGAGCATGATAATTTATCCGATAATGCTAAAAAGGCAATGACAATTGGACAACACATAGCCAATAGGGTCATTAAATACGCAGAAAATGATGGTGCGCAACGGGGTTGGAATGGAACCCGTCTTCAATGGTATGGCGAAGGCCGATGGTATGGACCTGGATCATGGGAGCCAACACCTCCTTATTTTTATTACCCGCCAGAAGAACCTTATGCACCAACTTGGAAAACTTGGGTGTTGAAAAATGCAAAACAATACAGACCAATTCCGCCACCTAAATATGGCAGTGATGCGTTTAATACTGCTTTGAAAGAGGTCATAGATGTCAATAAAAACCTCACTACAGATCAACTTAAAAGTGCCAAATTTTGGGTAGATGGACATGGAACAATAACGCCAGCAGGCCATTGGAATCAAATTGCCATAGACACTATAGTTAAAAACAAAAATAGAAAATTTAATAACCTCGAAATTGCGCAAATGTTTGTTAATCTAAACATTGCCATGGCAGATACTTATGTTGCTGCATGGGACAGTAAGTACCACTATTGGTCAATTAGGCCAATTACAGCGGCCCAAAAATTATGGGGTATCAAATTAAAACCTGCTATTCTGACTCCACCTTTTCCATCATATGTATCAGGCCATGCAGCTACCAGTGGTGCAGGTTCTCAAATAATGGCATGGTTCTTTCCAAAACAAGCCTCAGAATTTATAGCTCTTGGGAATCAAGCAGCCATGTCACGTTTATATGGTGGTATACATTACCGATTTGACAATGACCAAGGCTTGATTCTTGGCAGGAAAATAGCCGATACAACCACATCGTATTTTGCCAATAAAATTAAGCAATCAAACAACCTAAATAACAATCAATAAGACCAGCATTATGCAACAATTATCGTTAAAACTGAAATCCTTCCTATTCTTACTAGTTGTCCTTAGTAGCCTTAATGCCCATAGTGGTAATGACTTGATTTTTAAAGACTCATTTGAACCGCCAGAGCCTATTGAGATTTCATTCATGTCACCTTTTGATAATCAGGTGGTGGATAATGACACCCTAATTGCAAGAGTCAAGGCCAGCATTGGTAGTTCTAACAGTAATACATTGCAATCAGTATATATCAATAATATTGAAACCACTGTTATTTCACAAAATAGCCAATTTGCTGAACTTGAGGCAATGATTCCTCTAGCACAAGGAGACAATGTCATTGAGGCTGTTGCCAATTATACTGTTGAAACAATCTCAACCCAAATCAATGTTCGTTACATTCCTGTGAATGAAATTACTATTTTAAGTCCAGTCGATTGGCAAATATTTGGAAGAGTTGAGGGATCAGGTAACAGCTCCAATCAAACTGGCACCGTTGAAAGACCTGTTACCATAACAGGAACTTTGAGTTCAAATAACATCATTGAAGTCCAAATCAACCAACAATTAGCCGATGTTAGTGGCAACAGTTTCAGTTTTACAGACTTTTTCTTACACGAAGGCACTAACATGCTAAATGTGGTTGCTACAGATGAATACCAACGTCAGAGTAATGCTCAAATAACAGTCTATGTTGATCAGAGCGCACCATTGCTAACAGTCAGCGGGCTAGAAGGACGTGTCACATCAAGTAATAGCATTGATGTTACTGGATTTGTTAATGATGCCATGGGAGCAGATTTTAATGCAGCAGCAACAAGTGTCACAGTTCATAACTCAGCAACTGGTGATAGCATTGTTGCTCAAGTATTTGGCACAAATTATTTGGCTAAAAATATACCATTAGCAGTGGGCAATAATGGCCTTTTTATCATGGCAGAAGATGGACTAAATAACAGCCGTGAAATTATCGCCGATGTGGTCAGAATTGCCGTAGGCACCGATCGAATCACACAGTTTTCTGGGAACAATCAAAGTGGATTTGCTGATACGCAGTTATCTCAAGCTTTATCCATAGTTGCGATGGACAAAGTGGGATTGCCATTGGTGGATTTGCCGATTTATTTTGACATAGATAAAGGTGATGGATCAATTAGCAATGATGAAAACCAAGCAAGCTTGAGTGATGGCATCAACCTGGCCAGAAACCTCATAGTTAACACAGACTCAACAGGACAAGCACAAGTGTGGTTAACACTGGGCACACAAGCAGGGTTGGCAAACAACATCATTCGAGCATCTGCCGAAAATATGATTGAAGACGTTCAATTTATTGCCAATACACTGACAGATGAACCCGCTAAAGTGTTAATCGAAGGTGCATCTGGTACTCAATATGCACAAACAGAAAGCCAACCCATTGAAGCCTTAACAGTCATGGTGTTGGATGCTAACAATAACCCCATAGCCAATGCACCAGTTATATATTCCATTACTCAAGGAGATGCCTTTTTTGACATTCAATCAGCTCCTGATGCAGAGTTAGTCAACAATGGACAAAGCATTCGCACCATGACAGACAACAAAGGCCAAGCCAGTGTTAGACCAAGAATGGGTTCAATTGTAGACAATGTTAAGATAAAAGCACAAGCCGAATTAGAAAACAACAACACGATTGGGCTATCAGTATTCAATATAATTGTTTTAGAACGCAGTGATGATACCACCCGATTCAGTGGAGTTGTGATGGACCACACAGGTGTTCCAATTCAAGGTATTCAATTTTCCATTGCCAGAACCAATCTTACAGCATTAAGTGATGAGAATGGCTTCTTCAATTTTTCAAACAGTGTGCCATCAGGCAAGATAGACTTATTTGTAGATGGTAGAAACGTACAAGTTGAACAAAATGGAGAAATGATCGAGTATCCAGCACTGCATTTTGAAACCGCAATCATACAAGGTCAAAATAATCAGTTGCCCCATTCAATCTTTCTGCCACCAGTGCACTTAGAAAATACCAGGGTAGTAGGTGGCGATCAAGATGTTGAGTTAACGCTTCCAGGTTTTCAAGGTTTTAAGATGATAGTCAAAGCCAACAGTGTCACATTTCCTGATGGATCAACAGAAGGGGAATTGGTAGTTAATCCTGTGCATAATGACCGTTTGCCCATGGTTCCTCCAGGAACAGCCAGTCGGTTTCTGACCACTGGTTGGACACTCCAACCGACAGGAACCCGATTCGATCCGCCAATCGAAGTGCACATTCCCAATACCAATGGTTTAAAACCTGGTACCTTGGTACCTGTGGTGCAATGGGATCATGACATGGCATATTTTGTACCCATGGGACAGGGAAAAATTAGTGAAGATGGTACCACACTTGTCACGATTCCTGGATCAGGAATTACCAAAGCTGGTTGGGGTGGTGGTACTCCTCCGCCTCCGCCTGAAGATGAAGGCGAAGACAATGACGATGATGGCAATGATGATGGAGATGATCCTAAAAAGGGACCTGATGGAAATGACTCAGACGAATCTAATAACAATGCCAATGAAGAAGCAGACCCCATCATTGTATCTACAGGTGAATTTAAAACATCTATAACTGATTTAATGATAAAAGGCAGGGGATATGATTTTAAATTCACCAGAACTTACCGCAGTAAATACAATTACAATGGACCGCTTGGAGCATCCTGGAATCACAACCACAATGAAAGGTTAGTTTTTACTAATGATGGTAGTGGCGATGTTAAATACACCCGTGGAAGCGGAAGAATTGATACATTTAGGCAAATTAGTACAGGCATATATGAAGCACCTAGTGGCCTATACATGCACATGCAAAAATTGCCCAATAATGGTTTCTTAATTAGAGACAGGTATGGTTTTCAAACCTGGTTTAATGCTGATGGGCGCATGGTAATACGCCGTGATAGATTTAATAACAACACGGTTTATAGGTATGACAGCCGTTCAAGATTAGACACCATTACTGATACCTTAGGTCGTATCATAAAATTAGAATACTATACCAATAATAGAATCCGTAAAGTATTTGATTTTACAGGAAGAGAAATAGTATACAAATATGATGGCAATGGGGATTTGGCGAGTGTCCGGTCACCGTTAGTCATTGATACTTCAACAGGTAACAATTTCCCTGAAGGGAAAACCATGAATTATACCTATTCATCAGGATTTGGACTAGAAGCATTAAATCATAATTTGTTAACCATTACCGATCCAAAAGGCCAAACTTATTTGCAAAACACCTATGGTGAGAGCGGTTATGAGCTAGATAAGATTATTACACAGCAAGAAGGTGAGCAAAATCAAACTTACGAAGTCAGTTATTCTGACCTGATTGGAGGCTCTGCAGACCAACCCAATACACCGGATAATCAAGTGACTTTGGTTGATAGAATGGGCAATGTAGAAGTGCACATACACAATGCAAAAGGCAACCTGCTGGAAAAACGCGAACAAACCAACAGGAATATCAATTCCAGTGACCCAGATGAGTATGTCACTTATCATAAGTACAATACCAATGGTGAGCGCACAGAAACAATTTTCCCAGAAGGCAATCGTACAGAATATACGTTTGACAGTAATTCTAATGATCCACTACAACGCGGAAATTTATTAGAAGTAATTGAATATGCAGGTATTCGTGGTGGTGCACAAGCCAGCCAGAAACGCACCATGCAATACGAACCCATCTTTAATCAAGTTAGCAGTTTTGTTGATCCAAGAGGCTTTGATGATAACTTCGTTGCGCCAAATGGTGGAGCAGTTAATCCAGAGCGATACCAAACAAAATATGTTTTTGATTATCAGGAAACTAGCGATCTTCAACCACTGGCGAATAGAATGCTAGTGTCTGTACAATCATTGCAAAATTTAATTGATGCATCTGAAACCAGTATCGGTTTAGGTGATGTCAATGGTGATGGAGTTACCAACCAAGTACGGGGTCGAAAAGTTCAATCCATAAAACCATCTCCTGTGTTAATTGATGGCAGTAGCCAAGATATAATCAGTGATTATCATTACAATGAGTTTGCACAACTCATCAAAAATATTGACCCAGAAGGCAATGTTACAAAATACGATTACTATCCTGAAATAGACCCAGGCAATACAGGGCAAGTAAGTCAGTCTCCGCGGTTACTTAACACCCTTAATGGCGGTTATTTAAGTCAAAAAACATTTGATTCATCGTTATCTCCCCGCCGAACTAACCTGCCATTAGAGCAAATTACTAACAACTACAAATATTCATCTGTAGGCAAATTAATCCGTCACACAGATGGCAGGGGCAACAGCAGTTCTATTGAACGCAATGCATTGGATCAAATCATAAAAGTCACATCTGCTGCACCCTATTTATACGAACAAGAAATTCATTATGATGCCAATAATAATATCGTTCGCAGAGAAATTCAAAATGTAGACACTAATGGTCCAGGGCTGGATGAATCTGTAACATTGACTTATGAATACGATACATTGGATAACCTCATTGACAGTCGCCACGAAATCGCAACTGGATCAGTTATTCATAACCAAATTATCTATGATCGCAATGAAAATGTTGTTGAAAAAATTCTGGGTGAAGGCAATCGAATTAACAGAATATTTGATGAAAGAGATTTTGTGTACGAAGCCATTAAGGGGACAGGCTCAGCAGATCAAAGTTCTAGACATTTTACCTATGATGGCAATGGTAACCTTATCGTTTTTCAGGATGCACAAGACAACAATGGTGACAACAACAACGAACAAGTCCATTTAACTTATGATGGGTTTAACCGCATGGTTCAGGCAAAAGATGCTGTGGGTAACATCACATTATTTGATTATGATCCATTGGACAATAAGCTATTTAAACAAAACTATGGACAACGTCAAGGATTAAGTCCAGTTGATAATTCTGGTACTGGCAATGTACTGCTCGCAGAAATTAAATATTCATACGATGAACTCAATAGGATTTATCAAATTGACAGATTGTTCCAGGATAACCAAGGTAACAATATTCAAGATGGAATATTAACTCCTAATGATGGATACACAACATCGCAATACCATTACGATAGATCCAGTCGTTTGGTTATATTTAAAGATGACAATGCCCACCAAATAAGTTATGCTTACGATGGAATCAATAGACGCACAAAAAGCATTGATGCCCTCAATAATCAACAGATCTATGCCTTTGACAAAAGTCATAACATCACAAGTTACCAACAATTAGAATTTGATTCAGCAGGAATTTTCCCTCCTGAACAGTTTAGCTGGCAAGTTGAATACGATGAACTGAATCGAGCCACAAAAACAATTGATAATCTTAATAATATCACGCAAATTAAATTTGATAGCCGTAACAATATCATTGAAAAAACTGATGCACTCGATAATAAAACCCTGTTTATTTATGATGGACTAAACCGTCAAGTGCAACAAAGTGAACTATTGACACAATCAGGTGCTGGTGGTGCACTGGATCTAAGTAATCCTGCCAATCCAGATGGAATTATCAACACTTGGTTTACTTTCGATAACAACTCACGCCTGACGACATTAATTGATGATAACGGTAACAATACTACCTATCGTTATGATGAGTTAGACAGGTTAAAAGAAAAAACCTATGCTGATGATAGCATGGACCAGTATCAATACGATAAGGACGATAATTTAACCCAATTGATTGATCCAAACGGTTCAATTCACACCTTAAATTATGATGCCGTTGATCGTTTAACCAGCGTGGATATTAATCGAGCCACAGGCATTTTAGGCACCACACAGTTAAACTATCAGTATGATGGACTGAGTCGACGAACACTATTAACAGACAACAACAATCCACAAACAGCTGATGATGATTGGACAATTGAAGTGGGTTATGACTCACTTAATCAAGCCATAAGCCAAAAACAAAATGGCCGATTCGTTAATAGCCTATTTGACGGAGTCGGCAATCAGTTGAGTCTAACTTACCCAACCGGTCGGCAAGTTAACCGCCAATACGATGAACTGGATAGACTAATCCAGATAAATGAGCCAAATTCAGAGTCAGTTATTGCAGAGTATAACTACATGGGTTTTGGCCGAATGACAGAAAGACGCAATGGTAATGGCACTAGATTAAGAACCCATAACGGCACTAATCTCACCGGATTTGATGCCAATAAACGCGTTATTGGTTTAGAGCACTTAGATGCATCAGGAACATTGATTGCAGCCTTTAATTACGGCTATGACAAAGCTGGTAATCGACGTTATGAAACCAAGACAACAGCAACAGCACAACAAAGCAAATTGTTTGAATTGGATTCGGCTTATCGCGTATCTCGCACAATATCACAAAACACAGAAGACCTATCAGGATTAACTAACAATGCCATTACAAACCAAGATGTGCAGGCATTTAGTGATGGTTTAAATAAAGATTACACCATTGATGGCGTCGGAAACTGGCACCAGTTAACACAAACTGGAAATCAATCATCAAATACTGACTTTGTGGTGAATGAACTTAATCAATACGATCAAGTAGGCAACAATGCTCAATCTCATGATGATGATGGCAATTTAACACAAGATGGAGATAGAAGTCTGAGTTATGATGCATTAGATCGGTTGATTAAAGTAGAGGAAAATGGCCAAACTCTGGCATCTTTTACCTATGATGCCTTAAGTCGCAGGGTGACTAAAACCAATGTAACAGAAACTATTCAATACTACCACGATGGATCTAAAGTCATTGAAGAACACAATGAACAAGGATTACTGTTGCGTAATTATGTTCAAGGACGAAACCTCGATGCGATGGTGCAAATGCAGACACCTACGGGCACTTATTATTACCACTCAACGCTTCAAAGTAGCATCACAGCCATCACCAATGAAAGTGGACAAGTCATAGAACGCTATAACTACGGTGATTTTGGACAAACCCAAATTACCGATGCCAATGGCATCATTATTAATCAAAGCCAAATAGGCAATACCTTTGGCTACACAGGCAGGCGGCTGGATAATGAGACGGGTTATTATTATTACCGCGCCAGATACTACGACCCCGCACAAGGCAGGTTTCTTAACCGGGATCCTATAGGCTATATAGCAGGCATGAATTTGTATGCCTATGTTGGCAACAATCCACTAAACTGGCAAGATCCATTTGGTCTTGACAGAAGCTGGTTTGATAAGTTAGCCGATAATTTACAGGACTTTACCGACCATGTGGAAGGCTTTGGTGAATTTGTCTTGGACGAAATAGTAAGCGGTGAAGCCAGAGACCGCATAGACCCCTTTGTAGATATGACCATAGATATGCTTAATCCATGGGAAGACATTGTCAATATGTATGACTGTGTAACCGGTAGCGGTGGATGTGGTGATGCAGCCTTAGATTTGGCTTTGAGAAAAGCTGAAAAACTTGCTGAAATGGCTAAAAAGCTGAAAGATTTGTTTAAAAACAACCCATGTAATTGTTTGGTTGCAGGAACACAAGTATTAACCAAAGAGGGTTTGAAAGATATAGAAGACATAGAAATAGGAGACATGGTCTGGGCAACCGATCCAATTACAGGGGAATCTGACTGGAAACCCGTTATTTCATTATTTACCAATATCCCAAAACCCATATATGTCATTGAACTTGATGTAGAAGGTAAAAAACAAATTATAGAATCAACCGATGATCATCCATTTTATGTGGTTGATAAAGGTTGGATAAAAACCCATAATTTACAGGTTGGATATCAAATACAAACAAATGACGGTTTAATTGTGAAAGTAACAAGTGTAGAATTAACAAACCAATTAGATGTGACTTATAATTTTACTGTTGATGATTTTCATACATATTATATAACTGAGTATGGAGTGTTGGTGCATAATTGTCCTGAGCTTAAAAAACCAAAATCTAATTTAAGTGGTAAAGAGGGAGCAAAGGATGTGCCTAGTTGGGCTAAAGGAGAAAGGCCAAGAGTTGGAGAATCAGGAAAAGATTTTGCAAAAAGAATTTTAGATTCCAAATATGGAGAAGGAAATTATTCTACAAAATCACAAACAGAGTTTGCTAAAATAAAAAAATGGGGCGATAGAGCTTTTGAATAGGATTAAATAATGAATGTATATTTATTAGAACATATCATGATTCATGATGATTATGAAGATGTTAAATTTATTGGAGTATTTACATCTAAGGATAATGCAATAAAAGCAATTAATAAACTTGCTGATAAACCAGGATTTTGTAATGCAAAAAGAATACTTAACCCATTCATAGATGATAATATTTCTGGTTTTATAATTGATAAATGTAAAGTAGATAATTTAGCATGGCAAGATGGATTTGGATAGGAGAATAATTTAGAAACTGTATATAGGGATTAGTACGAATCTTTACCATTTCACTGGTCATGGGTTCATTGTGATATAGAATTAAATAATACTTTCTAGCATGAAATGAATCGAGTCCGTGATCGTCAATTCTGAAATTTATTTTTCAAAATTGCTAAAGAGATGCAAAAAGAAAGGGGGTCGGGTCATTTGACTAGCATTACTACTTAGAATAACTAGTCAAATGACTTGATATTCCCCCAATAAACTTAACCCCCTTTTTTCTCATGTGTTTTATGGAACTGCAATTGTTGCATTATTGGTTATGGTAATGGGTAGAAAGTAGCTCGGGGTCAATGTGTATTAAAAATAAAAGCAGGAGTATAATACTTAGCTTGTATCACACACTGCAAGATAGTAATATTAATAACAGTTCAGTCATGTAATTTTAAATAAACCCTAAGTAATAACCATGATAAAAGGCAAATGTAATTGTGAAACTGTTGTTTTCGAATTGAGTTGTGATGCTTCTGATGTGTATTTCTGCCATTGTTCAATTTGCAGAAAATCCACTGGTGTTAATGGTATTGCAGTAGTTGTGGTAAAAAAATCAGAATTTCAATGGATAAAAGGCAAACAAAACATCCAAACATGGGACAAACCTGGTCACGATTGGCAAACCAGCTTTTGTAAAACATGTGGATCAACTTTGCCTGGACCTAATGATGATTCACGCATGTATGTACCGGCTGGATTGCTTGTTGAAGGGGATAAAAAACTTAAGGTCGCACACCACATTTGGGTGGACTCAAAAGCCAATTGGGATGAAATAGGGGACAATGGAAAGAGGCACCCAAAAGCTTTTAAGAATTGATTTTTCTTATAACATGGGTGTATATAAATCCTCCAAATAATGAAAACTGTTCTGGTAAAAAATAAATGGATTTACAATGAATAAGATTATTGGTGCCTATATATTTCATGAATAAAAATTGATTTAATCTTCTATTTCTGTTAAAAACATTATTACAAATCCCATTGACTAATAAATGGGATATATTAATTTCTGTCTCTTATACACATCTCCGAGCCCACGAGACAGGCAGAAATCTC
>OJDV01000158.1_pt1 | contig 29623 bp, 25 predicted proteins | sample 1592911 | NCBI WGS metagenome assembly OJDV01 (sample SAMN05416860, study PRJEB24817) | seawater metagenome | isolation source: Sea water | place: Canada:Atlantic | collected 2013-11 | reverse complement strand
ACTTCGCCATGAAAAAACCCCAAAAGTCGATGTCCAACTTTTGGGGTTCAGTTCATAAGCGGAGCCTTCTCTCAAGCACTTTGTATTGCGATCGAGTTTAGATTCGGTAGCAAACTGTGTACACATTGTCTTCGCTGTAGGCCCCAGTCAACGCAGCGGTAGCTGGAGCAGTATTCGCACCCGATACACCTAGAGTTGCGCGGAATCGACCAGTGGCACCGTTACCGTCATCTAGTTGTGTATCAAGCGCAATGGCACCAGAACCTGTCACGTTGCTCATGCACACTTTATTGCCAGCAAGAGTTCCCATCATTAAGCTCGAATTCACACCAATTACTCCGCCAAAGGGGTTCTGTGGTAGTGCAGCAACAGCTTGATCCGCTGGGTTACCAGCAATAAATCCAGCCGCACGCAAATGCTGCCAGAATGGCCCAGTTTCAGTAGCACCTGTAAACGTAGTTGCAATTGCACCATCCAGAATGCCATCTAGGTCTCCACCAACTTGACCAGTCCAGCTTGCACCGCGAGCGGTTAACGTGTTTGTTGGGCCATCATCACCTGGAAAACGACCGTAGCGATCCACGTAGGAGAATGCCGCTGCTGCAGTGCCGTTAAAATCGTTCACTGCTGAGCGCACTCGAGAATTCTCGATTAGTTGTTGACCCTGTAAAACACCGCCCAACAACAATCCGATAATGACGAGCACGATCGCAATTTCGATCAAGGTGAAACCAGATTGTCTCTTCATCATTTTTACATTAGCGTTCATTTCAACACCTATACATAAGTTACTGTTGCGCACAGCCGCGGCATCAATTAGAGGATGCGAGCGCAATATAGGGCTAGGTTTGATATCCGGCAATATGTAGGTTTTTTCTACACGTTAAGAATCGAATTTTTTTGAGACGAACGTCACAAAAAAAGGGTATTTGGAGGGGTTAGACACAAAAAAAATCGCCCTATCATGACTACTCACGACAGAGCGATTGATCTTGAAAACTACTTAGATGCGGTAGCAAACAGTGTAGACATTATCTTCAGAGTACGCCGCTGCTAAAACTGCTGCGTTAGGAGCAGTATTCGCACCTGAGACACCTAGAGTTGCACGGAAACGACCAGTCGCGCCTGCGCCGTCATCAAGCTGAGTATCTAGGGCGATTGCGCCAGAACCCGTAACGTTGCTCATACATACTTTTGTGCCTGCAAGACCGTTCATCATTACACCAGCAGTCACACCGATCACGCCACCGAAGGGATTCTGTGGCAATGCCGCCACTGCAGCATTCGTGGGGTCACCAGCGATGAAGCCTGCGGCGCGCAGATGCTGCCAGAAATAACCCAACTCGCCAGTAGCGGTAAAGGCTGCGTTGATGTTGCCATCCAGAATACCGTCAGTATCGCCACCAGTTAGACCGGTCCAGCTAGTACCACGAGCAGTAAGAGTAGCAGTAGGGCCATCGTCACCAGGGAAGCGACCATAACGGTCAACATAGGAGAATGCTGCAGCGGCAGTGCCGTTGAAGTCATTCACAGCAGAGCGCACACGAGAGTTCTCGATCAGTTGCTGACCCTGCAATACGCCGCCAAGCAATAGACCGATAATGACCAGCACGATGGCGATTTCAATCAGGGTAAAACCCGACTGCTTGTTCATCTTAGTTTCGAGAGTCTTCATTCCTATTTCCTCGTTTTTTTGCTTAACAAAATCTATGAATTAGTTCGATACCTAAGCACTATAGAGAGGAAGAAAGGACAGGACAAGATGTAGGTTTTATCTACACTATTGATTTAAAGGGCATTTATAGTGACGAAGATCACACTTTAGCCAGTAAAGTTAAAACAAACTTGAGTGGAGCATCGGATTTAGCGATTGCACTAAGATCGCCACCTTGGGAGGTAGCAAGTTGCCTTGATTGATAGAGTCCAATGCCGCGGCTAGCACCGCGCTCGCTCCAGAAGGGCTCGAATAGTCTCTCCGGCCATAAACATGGTTCGCCATTCAGGTCCTCGATCTCGATTACAACTTTCATGTCGTGCTGCGTTATCGTGACATGTAGATCGAGAGTTTCGGAACCTTCTTTACGCGATCGCCAAGCGTAATTCCCCAGCAGATTCTCGAATATTCCATGCAGGGCCTCCTCCGAGACGCTCACCTCTGCATCGCCGTGGATGTGAACCTCTATCTCAAACAAAGCAGCATGGTGATTGATAACCTCTGAAAGAATGACTGTTGATTTAACTTGTGAGTTGCGCGACTTCACCAGGGAATTGAGCATATGCTTGGCGCGATCGCGAATGGAGGGAACGGATTTCTGCAAAGAGTTTAAAATTTTCTCTTCCTGCCCCGGCTGGCGATTGAGTAGTTGATCCGAGGCGAGGCTTACGAGTTGCAGAAGATTCTTCATATCGTGCTGAAGGAACACATTCATCTTGGCGGTTTGATCGAAGGTGCCTCTTACCGTACCGATCTTTATCCAGATGTCCATTCTGGCCACGAGGAAAAAATTCTCGGCTAGCACTTGGCTGAAATAGCGCTGCTCCCAACCACGCTTGCGGTGAAAAAGGCGGATATCCAAGCTGATCTCCTGAACCTCGATATGCTGATAGAGCACGCCTTCGGTAAGCTTGCCCTGCTCCCCCGAGATCGTGGCGCCAAACCACTCTAAGCGCCAACTCAAACCGGTAAAATCACCCGCCTCTAGAATAGGCCAACACCTACGCAGGAAATCCGGTAGGTCGAAGCTGACCTCCTCATTGGAGCGAATCAACTCCTGGCCAAGTTTCGTTTGCACACGAACGCGGTGCAATAGCCAGGCGGCTGCCGCGAGAATAGAAGACCCCACAAGAATGAGGTAAGGGTACAGGTCAACCGTCGTCACGTTTAATCTCAAACTTCTTCAGGAAGTAATAAATACTCTCACGCTTTAGGCCGAGTTTTGCTGCACTCTGATACACATTAAAACCGGTATCTTTTAAAACCTGCCGCACTAACCTCTCTTCCGCCTCCTCACGCACCGCCTTCAAGCCATCGGCAGCCTTCGCGTTGATCTGCAGTCGGGTAAGCCCCTCGGCAGCCATCGCTTGCTCGTTGCGGTGAAAGAGGAAGGCGCGCCGCACAGCATTGAGAATATCTTCCATCGCCGCTGGCTTCGCAAGAAAATCGAAGGCCCCCTCGCGTATTGCCTCGAGTGCGGACTGCGCCTCGTCTTGTCCGGTTAACACGATAATCTTCGCGATGCTCAAACGACTCGCCAGTGCGCGAATGACAGCCAGGCCTTCCTCGGTGCTATGAATAGCCGGCGGCATTCCCAGATCGAGTATCACGACAGAAACGTCTTCGTGTTCGTCCATCACCGCGAGCGCAGATTTGCGCGAATCCGCCTCCAACACGCGGTAGTCCTTCATCTCTAAAACACTGCACAAGGCCCCGCGCAGCGCCGGGTCATCGTCGACGATCAGTACCGCCCCCGGACCTAAATCCTCGGGTGACTCTTCAACTTTCTCGGGAATCGCTTTGGGGCTCACGGCAACTTACCGGCACTTACTAAACGAGAGGTAAGAATGCTAGGCGACAGCCACACCAGGATGTCATCGAAGAACTCTACGCTGTCCTCCGAATACTGTGCATCCACAAACTGATTATCAGCAGCTACTGCCAAACCTCCCAAGGTTCCCCCAAGGTTTTCCGCCTGTTTAGTGGGGGTGGTAGCGGGATTCGCCCCTAAGGAATAGACGATTGCCGGTACCGTGTTCGACAACACAACTGGCCCACAGTTAGTAGTATCCGATACACATAACCACGTACCTCCATCTTCAGCAGTTCCCGAGAACCAACTTCGCAAGGTAACTTGATTTGTAAAAATCGATAAACCACCAATTGAACGGTTGGAAACCGAGTATCGATAAGGATTACCCCATGAATCCACTAACAGTCCTTGGGGATTATAGGCTCCTTGAATATTCAGCTGTACACCTGGAACAAACCCATTAGCATTAGTGCAGTTGAGGTTAACGGCAATGACTTCATTTCCCGTGCTTGTTGTATTAGCAGGGCACGGCAAACGTCCATTAATTTGTGCGAAACCGTATAATGCCTCTCGAATCTGTTCTAACTGAGTATTGGTGTCGGACCGCATCCGATTGGTATTGTTCTCCCCTATAGCGACTAACAGGCCATTGAGTAGCAAACCGATGATTAGGAGCACCATCGCCATCTCTATCAAACTAAAGCCAGAAGAGAACGGCATGCCGTTCTTGGTGGAGTCGGATCTGCGTCGCTGATTTAACATGCTAATGGTGCCCTCGAAATTGTCGTCACACCGAAATCGAATTGAAAAACGATATTACACGAATCGAACTCTAACTTAACTTGATCGTCGTTCAGAGGGTCGAAAGTGTAAGCTATTGTCCCTCCTAGCCAGTCCTCCGATGCCAACCAACTTGGAGCATTATTAGCAGGCAGTAGCATCGCTGCTCGAAAGCTTGCTTCATCGACTGGATATGAGTCGCCGTTGTTTGGATGATGGGTGTCTAGAACAGTCTTAATCGCTTGAGCCACCCTAATGGTCGCCATCGACATCACTTCCTTAGCTGTGATGCCGAAAACGCGATCGTTGAGTGTGTCGGTATCTGCGCCCGCATCTACGAATGCAGTGCCAACAGCATTGCTACCTTCGAGATAGCGGGTCACTTGCGTATTATGAGGACGACTCTGTCCGGACAATGGAGGCCCAGGCGCAATAATCACCGCAGCATAGCCCGCTACGCTGTTCACTGTAAAAGCCCCTACACTGCGCGTATTCAACGACGTCGAATTAGACTTGAACGCAGGGGTAACGGCATACCAGAATTGTTCGTCGATCCCCGCATAGGTATTGTTTATCGCAACGGGAGTTCCGGAGCTGAGGGTCACGGTTTGGGGCAGGCGACGTAAATTAACTGAATTACAAGTGGGAGCGCCGGTATTGCTTACGTCCGGGCAGGGCAATCTGCCCGGACCAAGGCCGAAGTCTGCACCGTAATTCAACGAATATGCCAATAGAGTTTGTTTAACTGCCTGTAGTTCTTGTTGCAACTCAATAGAGGCTTTGATACGTGGGTCACGCTTATTCAGGGCGCTCAATACAACTGTCATCGCCACCATCACTATGGTGACAAACATCAGTATCAACACCGCACCCTTTTGCTTTTTAAGAAGGCCCACTCTCATTGCAAGGATTCCTGAATATCGCGCGCTTGCTGCAACATGCGCAGCGACTCGACTACTTGCTGCACTAAAGCAGAAGCAGAATCATCCTCTTGTACTTCTACATCGATACTAGTAGCGGGCGTTGAGGAATTCGCACGGGAGGCAACCGGACGGGCCAAGGCTTCTCTTCTGGCCAGTTCACGCTGAATGGACTGAAGCTGCGCGCTGGTCAACTCATAATCCTCTCTTATCACGCCATCCGAGGCATTAAGGGTCTGTCCTGGGCGCAGTGTTACACGCCCCTCTGCGGTATCCACCGCGAGCACGCCCATGCCACCTATAAACTCTAAGCGAACATTACTCGGCAGTTGCCGCTCATTTACTGGCACTCTATTGAGCCACACAGTGTGAGAGCCGTCTGCGCGCTTAACGCTCCCCCCCATATGGATCAAAGTGGGTGGGGCCTCAAAATTGGGTATAACGTTTTCCGGTTCTCGTAAGGCCTCCATACGCTCGGCCTCGGTGAGCTCTGCGAACATATCTTTACGTATACGGTCGAGATAATCGCGCTCCTGCGGGGTGCTGAATATCTTGCCGAACGTTTGCGCGTAGCTTTGCGTCGGCATCGCCAGCATTGTCAGAGCCAGAAAGAGGTAGCACGCTTTAATATTCATTGACGGGCACCGGTGGATTCAGATCATAGGTATACAGCTGCAAAGTACAATCGGATTGTAAATGCTCCCCAAGTTGCGTAAAGCTTACTTGGCCTAAATTATTGACCTTCATCGAGCAACGTATAGGCAGTATCAGACCATTGCCAACTAATAACTCGTCCAAAAGACGAGTAAGATCTTCCTCGTGTAGCAAAGGCATACCGAATTCCACGGGAGTAAAACGCAGTGCCACCGGGTCACCGGGGCTAAGATCATTCGGATCATATTCCAGACGATTGGAGACTTGCTCGCCCATCTGCATACTTACTGCGAACAGGTCATTAGCATTGCGAATTTCCCCAAAAGTCTCCAAGAATGCTAGTCGGTCCTCGTCACTCACTACCCCTTCTTGCTCCATCTCGCGGTAGCGACCTATATAGCGTACAACGGTGGCTTCCTCTTGGGCGATCTGCTGAACAGACTGACTCACCTGATCGAAAGTACTCTGCGCATTCGCCGCGCCTGCGCGCGCACTTTGCATGGCAAAGGAAACCGCAAAATAGCTGCCCCCCGCCACTAATAAGCTAATCACAAACGCCACTACCGAGTTGCGCAGCATAAAATAGTCTTGCTTCTCGAATGGCAAATCAATTTTCATTGCAGGGTATCCTCGCGGAACTCTAGAGTGAATTCCCCACTCGTATCGCGGCCATCGATCACTGTAGTCACGAGTGCAGTAGCGCTAACATCCATGGGCATATTGACCGCCTCTACAGGGACGCCCACTAATTCCTCTAACGCGCGAGAGAACGTTAATATCTGTTCGCGTGCATTGCGATAGCTGCTGGCACCCTCGACCACCCCTTGCACCCGTGTCACCATGACTGTATTTCTACTTACCAAAGCATTCTGAAAACGCTGCGCATCGCTCTGTACCACACCGTATATATTCTGCTCTGTTGAGGCCGCCTCTTTAGCCTCCAACTGCCAAGCGATCGAACCCAATTGCAACTCCGGCGATTCAAGCAGCGCCTCTGAGATTGCGTTTAGCGTACGGCGTGGATTACTGACTTGCTCGACTATTGACTCATAGCTAGATACTACCAACTCCATCTGCCCGGAGGGGATAGGAGTTTCCGGGAAAGTCTCGCGCAAACGCTCGTATTCCACTAGGAGTGGTTGCGACAGCTCTCTCATCTGCGTTTCACGCGCTAACTCGTCATTGATGCGTAGCAAACTGGGGGATATATATATTGTCATACAAACCACAAGCAACACACTCGTCAAATATAGATACCGCGCGGTACTTCGCAGAATTGCGAAGCGACGCACTTTCAATGGCGCGTATACATTCGGGATACCGCCCTTCTTCATCGAGCGCGCAAGGGAATAGTGAAGCGCTCCTGGCAAGGCCGTTTCCGAGTTCAGCTCCATACGGACCCGTGGCTTCAACTCGTCGATCCAATGGTAGTAATAATGCAACTGATCCCTTACAGATTCCGGCTCCTCGGAGAAACGCTCCGCAGTAAACACGTGGATCTCCAACATTGTGTCATAGGGCAATTGTTTGATGCGCTCAAGATATTTACGGGTCTGATCGCACTGCTCTACCAGTAACGCCTCAAAGGAATCAGAACGGCTAACCCCGGCAGGGGTCAGGCGACTAAAAATAACCCGCCCCTTCTGCAGGTAAGTTTGTCGCAAACCGCTGGAACTTTCCTGATTCACTATCAATAAGTGCGGCTGCGCCTTTAGCGACATAGATTGCGCAAAGTGCTCCATTACATAGGAGGCAGAGGTGACAGCAAGAATGGAGACTCGATTAGCGAGTATTTGGTTGACCCACGGGTCGATAATCTCAGGCTTTGTAAGGGCTGTCAGAAGTAGACGGTCGTCTTTGCGCCCTGTCGTCTCTCGGCCTATAACCTTCGCAGTTCGATAGATAGTGTTGCGAAACAAGTGCGCGAGGCGTCGTTGCAATAAAACAGTGCGATCGTTGCCACGCACGTGCACAGACTGCTCTGTGCGAAAATCTTCTTCGATGAAGTCCGTTACTATTACGAAGGGAATTTTTGGATGGTGTTCTAAATAGAAATGGAATCGATCGTAGCTCGTCTTCCCCGCAACAAAATGATCCAATTCTTGCAGCTTCCTCCCTGTCCACTGGAGCAAACTCACGCCGTCGGCATCGACAAGCAAGATATTCACTTTGATAGAACCCAGCAGTCCAAGCATCGATCGAATTCCTAGATTTGAATATTACTAATAGTGTCGTACACGGGCCCGAGCACAGACATCATCACCCACCCCAACAGCAAACCCAAAACACCGGTCATGACGGGCTGAATCATCGACTGCACTTTGTCGATAGAATCGCGAATATCGCGATCATAGAAATAACTGACATTGAGCAGTGCCTTATCCAAACCGCCCGTCGTCTCCCCTACCTTGAGCATTCGCACGACCAGAGGTGGAAATAATCCCGTATTCTGGAAGCTTCTCGACAAGGGCTCTCCCTCTGCAATGTCCTCTCGGGCCTGTCGCAGCGCGCTACGAATCACCTCGTTATCGATAATACCCTCAGCAATCTCTAGGCAGCGCAGGATCGGAATGCCTGCCGCATACATCATGGCGAAGAAATTCGCGAAGCGAGACAGAAGAATCTTCTGCAATACTGGCCCAACTCTCCATACACGCAACTTGTAGCCGTCGAATATATAGCGCGCCTTCGGACTCACCTTTACCATCGTGACTATTCCGAAATAGGCAAGAATCGGTACTCCGATGCAGATATACCAATAGGCCACCATGAAATTAGAGGTCGCGATCAGTGCACGGGTATGGATAGGAAGCTCTTGCCCCATGTTAGTGATGAAACCCACCAACTGAGGAACGAGGTAAACCATCAAGAAAATAGTCACGCCAATGACCGCAGACCCGACAAAGATTGGCGAGGCCAAGAGCTTCTTCGTGGACTTACTCAACTCGTCTTGCCATTTAATGGTGTCGGCCAAGGATTCGAAAATACTCGCCAATTCGCCACTCGCCTCGCCTGCACGAATTAGATTGATGAACAAATTATCGAAGATAGTCGGGTGGGCGGCCAGTGCCTCGGAAAGGTTTTTTCCCCCTTCAATCTCATCGATGATATTCGCAATGATCTCGCGAAAACGGGGATGGTCGAGGCTATCGCGCAAATCGCTTAAGCCATCGAGCATCGGCACACCCGCTCTCGTCAGTTGCTCCATATGGAAACAAAAATTAATTAGGTCTGACTTCTCTACTTTGCGTTGTCCAACACTCGCGCGCTTCTCTTGTGTGATGTCGGAGCGAATGAGATCTAGGCTCATTCTTGAGAGCCGTTGTTCAAGATCGGTCTCATTCACGGCATCCAATGTACCGTTGCGAATTTTCCCGTTCTTCGCCATCGCCTTGTACTTGTAAAGAGGCATGCTATTTATCCAAGTATGCGATCGGTGAGGTCAACGACTCGTGATACTTCCTCGAGACTCGTCGTGCCATCTAAGACACGGCGACAAGCATCGTGAGCGATTGGCTGAAATCCTTGCGTTATCGCTGCATTCAATATTTCGCGCATGCTAGCGCGACGGGCAATCAGGTCGTCCATCACTGCATTGACTTTCAGTATTTCGATTACCGAGGTACGCCCCTTATAGCCTTGGTGCTCGCAGGCTGGGCAACCCAATGCGTTAAAAATTTTCACCTCGCTATCGAGGTCGACACCCAGTAAGCGCTTTTCCAATTCCGAGGCAATATCTTCCTTCTTACACTCTTTGCACAGTTTTCGTACCAAGCGCTGCGCCACAACTCCGATCAAGTTGCCTGCGATCACATCTGGAAGTATGCCGATGTCTAATAGGCGAGGAATCGCACCAACCGCAGAGTTAGTGTGAAGGGTAGAGAACACTTGGTGACCAGTCATAGCTGCACGGAAGGCCATCTCCGCAGTGACATGGTCGCGTATCTCACCGACGAGAATGACATCGGGGTCTTGTCTCATCATGGAGCGGATGCCTTCACCGAAGCCCATCTTTGCGGACTCGTTCACCGAAGACTGCCGGATCATCGCCATCGGATACTCGACAGGATCTTCCATCGTCATGATGTTCACGCTCTCGGTGTTGATATGGTTCAACACCGAGTAAAGTGTCGTTGTCTTACCGCTACCGGTCGGGCCCGTGACTAGAATAATTCCTTCGGGGCGCGCCAACATCAAGCGCAACAGGCCTAAGTTATCTTCACTTAGCCCAAGCTTTTCCATCGCGACAATGCCCTTCTTTCTATCGAGCACACGCAATACGATGTTCTCTCCATGCGTGGTTGGCTGCGCCGCAACACGGAAGTCAATCTGCCTACCAACCAGTGACATCGAAATGCGGCCGTCTTGTGGTGCCCGGGACTCGGCAATATTCATATTGCTGATAACCTTAAGGCGCACAACCATCGAGGGCCAGTAACTCTTGTGCAGGCTTCGTACTTGACGTAGTACACCATCGATTCGATAGCGAATACGCAGAAATGCCTCCTCTGGTTCGAAGTGAATGTCCGAGGCGCCTCGTTGTACCGCGTCTGCCATCAAGGCATTCACTAGGCGCACCATAGGATGACTGTATTCATCGTCGCCCATCTGGAGACTTTCGAAATCTAGCTCGCCCGTTTCTATCTCTTGCAAAATGCCATCGATCGAAAGATCGAAGCCGTAGGACTGCTCGATCACCCTTACGATCTCTGACTCAGTTCCAAGAACGGCAGAAATCTGGAGGTCGCCGCCATTGAGTGCACGCACCTGATCCAAGGCCACGATATTGAAAGTGTCCGCCATGGCAAGCGTTAAGTGCTTCGCTATGGGGTCGTAAGACAAGGGAACAATCGTATAGCGCCGCGCCAAATCTTGCGGAACGATTCGAGTTGACTCGGCATCGAGAACGGCATTGGTCAAGTCGACGCTACGCTGACCGGTATTCTCGCTTAGGGCGTCGCGGATAATCGAGTCGGTGACAAAACCCAGCTCGATTAAGATAGTCCCTAGTGGCTTATTGCTGCTTTTGAGTTCCAACAATCCGATGCGGAGTTGGTCTTGCGTAATCGAGCCTTGCTCGATCAGCAAGGCACCAAGCCTTCGCTTAGGAGCCGGTTTCTCTGCCTCGCTCATGGTAACACTCGCTCTAATGCGTCGAGGCGTTCACGAAGAATACGGACATCGAAATTAGGGGGGCTGACTTCCGACTGCGCTAGTGCTTCGCGATAGAAGCCATAGGCCGAACGCAGCTGATTCAAGCGCTCTAAACTTACCGCTAGATTGAAAGCATAATCGGGGGTTATTGGGCCGTTGTCGCCAGCCTTCGCTGCGAGTAAAGCATCGTAGTAGGATTGCTGAGCCTCGGTCCAACGGCCTTGAGAGGCTTGTAAATTACCTAGAGCAAAAGCAAGCTGAGCCACTTCTGGATGTTCGTTGAAAAGATTCCGTAACTCACTCTCAAGTGAGGTAGGGTCACTCGCTGGCATCGTTCCCAGAAGTCCGACTCTTGCCAAGGCATCGCGCGGGTCCAATTCGAGTAGCTTAGTGTAATGAGAACGTGCCGAAGTGGCATCGCCCATTTTTAGGGACACTGCCGCTAAGCCTAATAGGGCATCGCGGTTGTTCGGTAAATTGCGCAGCGCTTGTTGGTAGTGAGCACGCGCGCCAACCAAATCGTTACTTCTATAAGCACTGAACGCCAGACTCAACTGGGGGTCCAATTGGGGACCATCGCTACGAGTAATATTAATAGGGGCATTTGCAGGTGCTTCTGTGGCCCCAGCGCGTGACGCACCAGCTGACTCAGGCAGAGCATTGTCGGCCAAGGACTCGTTTGCTGCGTCCGCAACAGCGTTAACGCTATCGACTGGCGCTTGTGGAGGAGCGCTGATAGCAGCTGACGATGGCGCAGGCTCAGAAGCAATTGCCGGTGGTGTCTGGAGCTCTTCGACCGCGTTGGTTTGCAATGGTGCAACAGGCTGCTCTTGCGAAATTAAACTGCTGGGCTCTACTGCAGTATCCAACTGGAAATTGGAGACTGGAGGCTCTTCCGGTGCCGCGATCTGCGCGATCTCCGCTGCCTGCAAACTCTCGCTAACATCTGGTAAGGACTCGTCGCCGGCGGCCAATGCTCCCGGCTCTATCACTTCATCAAACGTGCGATTCGGGTCATAGCTTGCCACGGGAACGTTGTATTGCGAGCCGCCGGAAAACATTCCCAGTGGATCCAAGACCCAGAAACTCAGCCCAGCCAATGGTATCAAGACACACGCTGCGGCTATAGCGATCATGCGCCCTCGATTCTCACCACCCCTAGATTTAGCACTGAAAACCGCGCGTGCAGCCTCGCGCTTGCGACTCTCTAATGCTGCGCCTGCTTTGCGTTCTTGCGTTTCCCCGTTGCGCTTTGCCTCAGCTGCGGAATTTGCCTCATCTCGAAGCGCTCGCATGGGTGAGCGGGCAATTGGCGCGGCTTCTGGCTTTGCAGCTGGGGGGAGCGTTGACGGTTTCTCTGCAAATGATGCTTCCTTGGAGCGACTCTCATCACTCTCACTCTTATTCGCTTTCGGTACAAATTTCTCTATATCCGCTTTCTGTAGATATTGAGCTTCCTCAGCGTGGTCGGCATCTTCAAGTTCGATCCGACTTTCCAGCTCCATTTCACTCTTTAGCTCGGCCTGAGTCGCAGGCGGTTCGCGGTTCTCGACAAGACTCAAAGAAGACGTGGCTGTAGGGGCCGTTTCTTTCTCTTCCTGCAATTCTGGTTCTTCGAGGGAGAAACCGCTCGTGTCGAACTCCACGCTTCGTTCAATGCCATTGTCTTCAACTTCTGGGTTTAAATCTGCGAGTGTAGTCTCTGAGCTACTCTCTTGAGGCGATTCGGCTTTCGCGGCAACAGGCGCATCGAAATCGATACCAAAGGATTCATCGATCTCGAATTCGAAGGCTTCTTCTAAATCGGCGGATTGGTTAATTGCTTCTGGCTCCGAAGACAATTCTTCGGCATCGAACAGAAACTCCTCGACAATAGGCTCTTCAACGACAGGCGCAGCCTTAGTGGCTGCGCTGTTGTCGGGCTTTGTATCCGCACTCGCTTGTTTGGCGGCAAGCTTTTTAGCTTCCTCCGCCTTGCGAAGTGCATCCATCAAAAGACTCATGGAGAATTACTCATAGCGTTTAACGAACACCATTGTCACGAAAGCGCGAGGTCAGAAATCCATCTGATGCCACGCCTGTTTCTGGCAAGAACTCTCGGTAATCCTTCAAATCGCCGTCTATAGACGAGTCTTTGATCACTACCGGGCGAATGAACACGATTAATTCAGTTTTGCGGGCCACTTCATTCTTATAGCTAAACAGCCCCCCTACTCCAGGAAGCTTAGACAAACCGGGCAAGCCGGTAGTGCCTGAATCGAGTGAGTCCTGCATTAGGCCTCCCAGTACAGCGATCTGTCCGCTATACACTTTCAGGATCGATTCGATCTCGCGAATCTGAATCTCAGGAATACCATTGATCACCCCATTATCCGACAGAGAGGGGCTAGGGTCGTTGACATAACGCAGTATGCGGGAGATTGTGGGACGAACATTGAGCGTCACTTGATCGTTCTCGCTAATCTGCGGCGTAACGCTCATTACGAAACCCACTGGCACCGTGTTGATAATACTGGTGTAAACCGCGGGAGTGCCGGGACCATTGTCCGTGGCCGGTGTGCCCTGCTGCACCTCGATGGTGAAATACACTTTGTTGTCGACAACTCTCAGCATAGCGGCTTGGTTGTTCAAGGCCATCAGCTTCGGACTTGAAAGCACGCGGATATTGCCGAACTGGGAGAGCATGCGCATGGTCATAGACACCGCATCGGGTCCCGCGCTCTTGTCGATCGTGAGCATGCTCGAGGGTGCAGAGGAAAGATTCAGTCCCGTCATCGATTGCAGGAAGTCGATCTGGCCATTGTCACGGCTCAAAGCGGCCCAATCGACGCCAGCCTGATACTGATCGTTGAGTGTTACCTCTACGACCGTTGCCTCGATCATGACTTGATACAGAGCACGGGTACTAACATTGTCGATAAACTGCTGAATCTCTCTGTGCTGCCTTGAATTGGCGCGAATAGACACGATGCTGGCTTCGGGATTGCTAATGATACTGCTGCTTTCCGACTCACTGCCTTCCCCCACGAAATCGCGTAAGTTTGCTTCGAGGGTTTCCCAAAAACTATTGCTTGAGCTCTGATCAAGCGAGGCAACGGAGTTGTTGCCTCCCGTGCCGCCGCCAGCTCCGCCAACCCCTGTGATAGAGGTAGACACACTGAACCCAGTAGTGGACGCGCGGGACACGTTTACGTAGTCGACTCGATAGGTTTTAAAGAACGGTGAGTCCAACTCCACCATCAGGCCGTTGCTGTTATCCATGCGCCAGCGAATGTCGACTTGGCGCCCGATACGGTCCAAGATTTGCGGAAGTGTTTGATCGATCGCGTTGAGACTCACGGCACCGAGTACGTCAGGGTGCACATCGATATTGATGCCCGCATCCCGCGCTATCGCAAACAACAACTCCCGCACCGACACGTCCTGCACCACTACCGAGAATAGTTCTGGGGATTCGTTGACCGTCGGCTCTGGCAGAAAAGTCGAAGAGCTCACCACATCGGGTATGTCGTCGCTGGCCACTTCGGCAGGAGGTAGCAGGTGTCGAACCTGTTCGTTCTCCACTGGCAAACTCGTTCCGCAGCTCGTCAACAACCACAAACTCGAAAGTGTAAGTAGCTTGTACAAGGCACTTGGCTTCATGCTGTTTTCCTCTAGTCTCACTAGTTCAGGTCCAACGCTACATTGCAATCTAATCTGCGAATGCTTTGGGCGTATGGGCTGTTATTACGAACACTTGATGGCAGCTCACTGATCATATTGCGCGCTCTATCGGCCGTTTCGAAATCACCAAAGACGACCTTCCAATAGTCCTGCCCTTGCGTGTTCGAAACACATGCGTAGGTCTCACCGATCAGCCCCGCTTGCTCAAGTCGCGTTAGCACTCGCGTTACATACGCCGATTCTGCACTGCTCACCGAGATCAATTGTAGGGTGTAAGTTGCTGGATCGGTTTCAACCAGCCAATCCTGCATTGCCACACTGCGCTCGCGCAGCAATGGGCTAAGCGTACCTAGAGCTACGATCGGCTGGCGCAAAGTAGTACTTGTACGCACTTGAGGCGGCACAGGTTCAGTCTGCTCTTGCACTTGTGCTGGTGCGGGGGCCGCGGCCACATCGACGTTCTCCTCTACCTCTGCTTCTTCTACCTCTTGGGCTATTTGTTCGGGCTCTGGCGCAGGCTCTTCGAGCAACTCCGGCGCCGGCTCGGCGACGGCGGTATCGACTGTAGTGGACGCGGCACTGCCGGAAACCAGACGTGGTCCGAATGGCGTGCCCGCTATTGCAACAGTGTCTCCAGCGTCAGGAGCGTTCACCACCCTAGCGGGCTCAGCGACGGTCGCTGGAGCAGCTGTAGGAGCAGGGGCAGCATTAGGAGCGGCGACTTCGTTCGTTTGGCCAATGGCATCGTTTTGCAATTGCCACCAAGTAAGACCAACGATAACCGCGAGTAAGGCGGCGCCAAAAACTGCAAATTTTGGGGCAGTCCAGAACGCAGGTTTATAACCGCTGTCGTTCATCGCGGCGCGTACATGGCTAGTCTGCACCGCTGGCTGCAGCAGGTTATCGATGGTACGCGGACGCTGCCCTGTGGCCGACTCGGCGTAAGCTGCGAGCATCGCCTTGTCCGCTAGAATATTGATCCGTCGCGTTAAGCCCCCGGAGGCCTTCGCAATCATCTTCTCTGCGGCGTTGCTGAACACCTGTGGTGCTGGGCAGCCTGCGGCTTGTAAGCGGAAGCGAATATAGTCACTGACTTCATCGGCACTCAATGGGCGCAGGTCGAAACTGTGGGTAATACGCTCGCGTAGCTGCCGAATCGATTTGTCCTGCAGGTTCTTGTCGAGCTCGGGTTGGCCGAATAGAACGATCTGCATCAGCTTATGCTGATGAGTCTCTAGATTACTGAACAGGCGCACCTCTTCGAGAGTCTCGATGGGCATACTCTGCGCTTCTTCGATGATGACCAGTACCGTTCGATTCTCCGCATGCTGCTTGAGCAAGTACTCTTGCAGGTGCTGCATCAACACGAGGCGTTGGGTCGAATGATCGACGGGGAGCTTAAGCTCGAATGCGATAGCGTAGAGAATATCGTGAGGAGATAGATTGGGATTCGCTAGATAGACCACTTCCACGGAGTCGGGCAGGCGCTGCTCCAGCATTCGGCACAGCATTGTCTTGCCACTGCCCACTTCGCCAACAACTTTGAGGATGCCCTCGCCGGAGGTAACGGCATAGAGTAAGGCCTCTAAAACAACCCCACGGCCGTTCTCGCCACCCGTATAAAATAGACTAGGATCCGGCGTAATTCGAAAGGGCGGACGGTCTAGGGAATAATATTCCAGGTACATTTGAAAATGTTTATCCTTCTTAAGGGCTTAGGAGCTTCTTTTCACTAAGCGAATTAACTCATAGTTTGCGTTCGAAATACAGCTTCTTATGTGGTCGAATTGTGGACAAATAGCTGTTTTATCGACTTTTATTGCTTTTGTGCCCACTGATACAGCGGGAGCGAACGCGAGAAACACACAAATTGACGCCAAAAAGCTCGATAAAGCACAGTTCTAGAAGCCAGTTTGCTGTGCAAATGAGCGTGTAGGAGCCCATGCCCTCGCAAGGGGGTGCCCTGCAGGCGATTGGGTGCGATAAAAGAAAATCTGTGGAAAAGTCAGTCCGATCGCCTGCAGGGCAGGCTCCTACACAGGCCAGTTAATGAGAGGGGGCCGGCGCCGCTGCTAAAGCTTCGCGCGAGATAGCACCGGATTGGCGTACATTTGCAGAAGATAGGGTCGGATATTAGGAGGGGCTTGGTCTAGTCGTTGCTGCATTGCAGCGATGCTTGCCTCGGTCATTGCCTCAGTCGATGGGGCGATATCTTGGGCAAATTCAGGATCGGTTTCGCGCAGTTTCTCGAGCGCGAAATAATTGCTGGGCTGCAATAGATAATTGCTAACTACCTGTCTATCGATAAGCGCCGCTGCGGCATCCGCATCGTCACTATCCAGGCAAATCTCTTCGCCAAAGGCGACGTGCACATGGCCCTTAAAACCAATCATGCCCTGCACGATGCTGTTGATGTCGCTCTTCTCATCTTTCTGATAGGCGCCAAGTTCCTTCTTTTGGTAAAGCTCATCAGCCTTTAGAGTGTCGCAGGGATCGAACTCATAGGAAATCGACACGGGCACGATGTGCAACGCGCCTAAAGATTCTTTCAAGCCCAGCTCTCTTCGCGCCATAGACAACATTTTCAGCAGCGCGGTATCGGTTCGATCCACGCCGTCTTTCGCGCGACCTTCGCGCTGCGCTATCCAAACATTATCTTTGTTTTCAACCAGATAATGAATGTACTCGGAGAGTTGCTTGGAAGACTTGAGCAGGTCGCGCCCCTTCAAAGAGCGCTTCACGATAAAGCTCTTATTCAAGCGCATGAGGTCCGACACGAAGGGCCGCTTGAGCAGATTATCGCCGATGGCAATAAACATCGTGTTGAAGCCAGCGTGGTAAAGCATGTAGTTGACGAAGGCTGGGTCCATCGCGATATCGCGATGATTGCTGACGAACAAATAGGATTTTTCGCGCGAGAGATTCTCAATGCCGGAGTTGGTCAGTTTCGAGGTAGTCTTCTCGATCATCTGATCCATATAGCTTGCGATCACGCCCTGCATACTCTTAACGGTGTTAACGCCATTGAGCTGTGCGGCAAGCTTACGATGGGTCAAAAACCGCGCCACGGCCGGCAGCCAGCGATACAGTTTTGGCAGTGCAAAACTGGCGATGCTGCTAATGAACTCGGAGTTGTTTAGAAGCGTATCGATGACGGGACGAACTTCGTCGTCGTGGTAGGGGCGAATGTCCTGAAACTGATCCATATAAAGGCACGTGATTTGTTGTTGTTGCGCTGTGTTCGCAGCGTGTCCAATGCACTCTCACTTCCTTTGACCGTGCGGGGCGCGATTCTACTCACTTTGCCCCTGCACGGCAAATACCTACTTTATTAGTTAAAGCTAATGACTACAGCTCTATTGGCTCTGTTTGCTCCCCGGTAGAGAACTGGAGAGCGGCAAGATTGGCGTATAGCGGGCTACTAAGCAGCAATTGCTGATGGGAGCCCTGGGCAACAACTTGGCCGGCATCCATGACCACGATGCTGTCGACATTCTTCACGGTGGCCAAGCGATGCGCGATGATCAAGGTGGTACGGTTCTTCATCAGCTCATCCAGCGCTAGTTGCACCTTACGCTCGCTCTCCGCATCTAGCGCACTAGTGGCCTCGTCAAGCAATAGAATCGGTGCATCCTTGAGGATGGCGCGGGCGATGGCGATGCGCTGCTTCTGCCCTCCCGAGAGGCGTATGCCAGACTCGCCGAGAAAACTGTCATAGCCCTCTGGAAGCTCTTCGATGAAATCGCTCGCGAAGGCGGACTTGGCGGCCTCCATCACTTCTTCATCGCTGGCGTCGGGGCGGCCGTAGCGAATATTGTCACGCACGTTGCCGGTAAACATCGCGGGCAGCTGCGAGACGATAGCAATCTTACTGCGCAGGGTCTGCAATTCTAGCTGACGAATATCGATGCCATCGATTTGCACCGCGCCCTCCTGGGGATCATAGAAGCGCAACAGCAGTTCAAACAGAGTCGATTTGCCCGCTCCCGATGGCCCAACTAGTGCGACACTGGTGCCGGGCTCGATACTCAGATCGAGCCCATCGATCGCGGCAGAATTGGGTCGCGAGGGGTAGAAAAAGCGCAGAGCCTTAATGTCGATAGCGCCGCGGAAGGGCTCGTTGAACGGCACCGGAGCCGCCGGCGAGACGATGGCACTCTGCGCATGCAGCAATTCCATTAGTCGTTCCGTAGCGCCTGCTGCGCGCTGTAGATCCCCTATCACTTGACTGATGGCGCCAACGGCGGAGGCCACGATCACGGCGTAGACCACGAAGGCAGTCAACTCACCGGCCGACAAGCGGCCATTGATAACATCCTGCCCGCCCGACCAGATCATCGCCGCCACCGCGCCGAACACGAGGGTAATGACGACGGTGATCAACACGGAACGCGACCAGATGCGCGCGAGGGCGACCTTGAAGGCCTTCTCTACATGGTCAGAGAAGGCCTGTTCATTCGCGCCCTGCTGGTTATAGGCCTGCACGGTCTTGATGTGCTGAATGCTCTCGCCCACATAGGCACCCACATTCGCGATCTCGTCTTGGGAACTACGGGACAGGTGGCGTACGCGACGACCGAAGATCATGATCGGTCCGACCACCAAGGGGATGCAGAGTAATACGATGCTGGTCAGCTTGGGGTTAGTGATGAAGAGGAAGATTATTCCGCCTACCATCATGAGGAGATTGCGCAGCGCGATGGAGACCGAGGAGCCGATCACGGTCTGCAGCAAAGTGGTGTCGGTGGTGATGCGCGATTGGATCTCGCCGCTCAGATTCTCCTCGTAGTAGCCGGGGTGCAGCGTCATCAGATGGGAGAACACCGCGGTACGAATGTCCGCGGTCACTCGCTCACCGAGCCAAGAGACCCAGTAGAATCGTGCGAAGGTACCGAGTGCCTGCACGAATGCCACGATCAGGAAGCCGACGATGGCAAGGCCCAGCGACTGACTGGAGCCCGCCACGAAACCAACATCGACGATCACCCTAACGAACTGGACCAGAGCCAACGTGACGCCCGCAGTGAAGATCAGGGCGATGGTCGCCAAGGTCATCTGCTTCTTATAGGGCTTTATGAACACGAAGGCTTTGCGCAGGCTGGAGATCGCGGAGACGTCCGGATTGGGGGAAGTACTACTCATGGGCAATTACTCTGATATGCGGAGGTGTTAAGACCAAGTTGGGTCGCGCGCGCTAAAACACAAGCGCCTAACAACATTTAAGTGTCGACGCCCAGCAATTCACGGCCGTAGTTTTCTAAACTCTCTAAGACGCTCTGACTCTGCGCATCCTCGCGGCTGGCCCGTAATGACGCTATCTCAGAGAAGAATTCCTCACGGGGTGCACCGGCACCGCGTTGCTCCAGCGGCCTCTCCATATTGCTACGGCAATAGGTTTGCCAGCGCTCCTGCTCCGGCGGGGTAAGGCTAGCCGGGTAGTTGCGGGCCCGATAGCGGAACAGCATCTCGTTCAAACGCTTATCGACGAAGGGCTGACGCCACACACTCAAGTCTGCAGCCGTCGAGGCACGAATCTGCGCCATAGCTTGCTTGTCTTGTGCCCCGAAGAACCCACCACTGTAGATCATGAAGTCCGGGTCTGGGTTAGGGGCTTCCTCCTCATGCTGGCGGTCGAATGCCGAGGCGACCTTGGCGATTGCCTGGGGATGATCCACTAGGCACTTCCAATAATCCCGCGCCTTGTCCATGTCGATCTGATAGTCCAGCGCCTGCTCCGCGCTGAGCATATTGCTGCCCACAACCACCGGGCAGCGATTCGCATGTAATACTTTTAAGGGGATTCGATCCACGCCCTCTGGCATGTCCTCTGCCCTCGTGAATAGCCTACGCTGAATCTGCTCGACCGTGAGGTCGATCCAGACACGCGGGTCTACCCGCAGGTCGTAGACGATTACGCCATTCTTATCCGTGGGGTGCTTTGTCAGTGGGGCCACTAAGGCCAAACAACCTAAGGTGGCCGGGTACATAGAAGAGACATGCAGAACCGGCTTCTTGCTGATGATGTCCAATTGCGCCTGCACACGCTGTTTAGCTCGCAGCTCATAGACATAGTCATACAGCTTGGGCTGCTTTGTCTTGATCAGCTTGGCCATGGCGATGGTGGCCGTAACATCCGACAAGGCATCGTGGGCCGCCTCGTGGGCAATGCCATTCGCGGCGGTCAACTCCTCTAAACGAAACGAGGGGCTACCATCCTCTTTCTTGGGCCAGATAATGCCTTCTGGGCGTAGCGCGTAACACAGGCGCACCATGTCGATGATGTCCCAACGCGAATTGCCATTCTTCCACTCCCGCTCGTAAGGGTCGAAGAAATTGCGGTACAACAGCTGCCGCGTTACCTCGTCGTCGAAACGCAGGCTGTTATAGCCGGCAACACAGGTCTGTGGCTGGGCAAACTCGCGGTGAATACGATCGATGAACTCCCTCTCCGGGAGCCCCTTGGCTAGGGCATCGCGAGGGTCTATACCCGTGATGAGGCAGGCCATAGGGTGCGGCAACATGTCCGGTGCAGGCTGGCAATACATGACCAGTGGCTCGCCGATGATGTTCAGGTCCTCGTCGGTGCGCAACCCAGCAAATTGCGAAGCGCGGTCCCGTCGCGGGTCTACACCAAATGTCTCGTAGTCGTGCCAGTAAATCGTATTTGCCAAAACAACCTCTCTATTTATCATCAATCTGACCAAATCGCTTGCAGGGCCCCATAAATAGGGTAAACAAGCTTCTACAATCAGTGGTTCCTATCTAAATTGGAAAAATGCTCTGACTGTAGGAGCCTGCCCTGCAGGCGATCGGCCAAAATCTTCCACAGATCCTCCAATATTCGGCAATGGTACAGCATATTATCAGCCCAAGATTCCTAAGCAGCCCCCATTAGTTTAGTATTTGCCCCCAGACTCCACAGGCCAACGACCCACAGTAGAAACTCATATATGCACTTCCCCGGCGCCCACATACTAAGCGTAAACCAATTTGAACTCTCCGACGTCGAACGCCTCTTCGATGTCGCCGACAGCATGGTCCCCTTCGCACACCGCGAACGCATGACCAAGGTGCTGGACGGCGCCATTCTCGGCAATATGTTCTTCGAACCCAGTACGCGAACGCGCCTCAGCTTCGGCTGCGCCTTCAACCTGCTCGGCGGCGAGGTGCGCGAGACCACGGATGTGAAAACCTCCTCAATCTCTAAGGGCGAGTCCCTATACGACACGGCCCGCGTGATCAGCGGCTATAACGACATCATCGTGATGCGCCACCCGCAAGCCGGCTCTGTAAGCGAGTTCGCCAAGGCCAGCCGCGTGCCCGTGATCAATGCTGGAGACGGCCCGAACGAGCACCCTAGCCAAGCGCTGCTCGACCTGTACACCATCCGTAAAGAGTTAGAAAGCAACGGCAAAGAAATCTCTGGCATGCGCATCGCCATGGTTGGCGACCTCAAGCATGGCCGCACGGTGCACTCCCTATCGCAGCTCATTCAGCTCTACTCCGGCATCCGTTTCACTATGATCTCCCCAAGCGAGCTACGGATGCCCGAGGAGATCGTCGAGGAGCTGCGCCGTAATGGGCACACAGTGATCGAGACCGAGGAAATGGAGAAGGGCCTCGAGGGCAACGACACCGTCTACCTCACCCGTATCCAAGAGGAGCGTTTCAACAGTAAGATAGAGGCCGATATCTATCGAGGACGCTTCCGCTTGAACGAGGCGATCTACACGCGTTACTGCGCCCCGAAGACAGTCATCATGCATCCGCTGCCGCGCGATTCGCGCGCTGAGGCCAATGAACTGGACAATGACTTGAATCAGCACCCTAACCTCGCCATATTCAGACAGACAGACAACGGCGTACTCGTGCGTATGGCTCTGTTCGCCCTGACACTCGATGTCTGCGATCAGATCAACAAGAGCGCAAGGGAAGTAAATTGGTATACCGAGAGACGCTTCTAGCGCTCCTACACCGACAAGGCAAACACTATGGGCTTTAAAGATCTGCTGCGTATCATGATCCAGAAAGATGGCTCCGACCTGTTCCTAACGACAGGCGCGCCGCCTAGCATGAAGGCGTTTGGCAAATTATTGCCGATGTCGTCTCAAGCTCTCCCGCCCGGCGCCGTCAAGCAGATCGCTTACCAGATCATGTCACCCGATCAGATTAAGCAGTTCGAGAAAAGCCCTGAGATGAACCTCGCGATATCCGATCCAGAGATAGGCCGCTTCCGTGTCAATATTTTCCAGCAGCGCGGTCAGATCGCCATCGTCGCGCGTAATATCAAAACCGAGATCCCAAGCTGGAAAGACCTGGGCCTGCCAGAGGTCCTGACGAGCCTGATCATGCAGAAGCGCGGCCTCGTCCTCTTCGTTGGCGGCACCGGCTCTGGTAAGTCCACTTCCTTGGCGGCATTGATCGACTATCGCAACACCAATAGCGACGGCCATATCATCACCATCGAAGACCCTGTGGAGTTCGTGCACCAGCACAAGAAGTCGATCATCAATCAACGCGAGGTGGGCGTAGATACTAATAGCTATGAAGAGGCCTTGCAGAATACGCTGCGCCAAGCGCCAGACGTCATCCTAATCGGCGAGATCCGTAGTCAGGAGACCATGGAGCATGCCTTGGCTTTCGCAGAGACGGGCCACCTGTGTCTTTCCACCCTCCACGCTAATAACGCCAACCAGGCGCTGGACCGCATCATCAACTTCTTCCCGGAAGAGCGGCACCGACAACTGTTCATGGACTTGTCCTTGAACCTGCAAGGCTTCATCTCCCAGCGCTTGATCCCCACCGTGGATGGCAAACGTGCGGCGGCGATTGAGATTCTACTTGGCACCCCTCGTGTCTGCGACCTCATCAAACAAGGCAAGGTCGACGAGGTCAAAGAGGTGATGGAGAAATCCGAAAACATCGGTATGAAGACCTTCGACTCGGCATTGTTCGATCTATACAAAGCCGGCAAGATCAGCCTAGAAGAGGCGCTTAAGAACGCCGATTCGAAGAACAACTTACGCTTGAAGATTCAACTCTCCGAGGGTAAGAAAGGCGACGAGGACGACGACGAGTCAGGCCTCGGCGGACTGTCATTGCAACCCAAAGATGATTCAGCAAAGGGCCACTAGCGTTAGCTCCAATGGACCTTAAAAGCATCATCATATTGATTGTACTCTGGCTACTTGTGGTCGCGGTTGCCGTGGCGTTATTCGTTTACCCGCGCTATCGCCGTAAAAAAACTGACGCAACTCCGTTCCCTGCGCCCTGGCTGCAGATCTTGCGGCGAAGCCTGCCCATCTACAAGACCATGTGGCCCGATCAACAGCGCGAGCTGCGCCAACTCATCAAGCGTTTCGTGGACCACAAGCAGTTCGTCGGTTGCGCCGGTCAGGTCATAGACGACGAGGTGCGCATCACCATTGCCGCCCATGCCTGCCTATTGCTGCTGAACCGCCCCAGCCATGAGTATCAAGACCTGCGCGCGGTATTGGTCTACCCTTCCGGCTTTAGGGTGCAGCACGACAAGCACGATGAATTCGGCTTGGTCACTAAGGGCGAACACTTCCTGATTGGCGAGTCCTGGAGCAATGGCAAGGTCATTCTCGCCTGGGACAGTGTGCAGCAGAGCGTGCACAATTTCGCCGATGGACAGAACGTAGTGCTGCACGAATTCGCCCATCAACTCGACCACGAATCCGGCATCACTAATGGCGCTCCCTTGCTCTATAATAAGGGCGCTTATGGCGATTGGGCGCGCATCTTCTCCGCCGAGTTCCTGCACTTACAACACGCCAGCGCGGCACATCAACAGACTCTTATCGATGCCTATGGGGCCAGCAATCCCGCAGAGTTTTTCGCCGTGGTCACCGAGACCTTCTACGAGCGCCCACACGATTTAGCGGCGCGGCACGCAGAATTGTTCGATGAACTGAAATCCTATTACCGAGTAGACCCACGCGAGTGGCAAGCTGCCAACAAGCCAGCGAGAACGCATTAATGCGACTAGATAAATATGTAAGCCACGCCACCACATTGCCACGCGATGTTAGTAAGCGGGCCGTGCGCAACAAGCGCGTGACGGTGAACGGAGAGATGGTCAAGAGCGCCTCTCATCATGTTGCAGAGACCGACGAGATCTGTCTGGACGGCCAAAGATTGCAACTTCCACAGCCACGCTACATCATGCTGAACAAACCCGAAGGTTATGTGTGTGCGACCGAGGATGGCCAACACCCAATCGTGTTGGACCTATTGACTGAAGACTCGCCAGAGGGCTTATCGGTAGCAGGAAGGCTGGACATCGACACTACGGGCCTCGTGCTATTAAGCGACGATGGTCAATGGCTGCATCGAGTTATCTCGCCGCGCCACCTGTACAGCAAGGTCTATTACGCCACGCTCCACGAGCCCGTTAACGAAGAGACTATCGCGCAGTTCGAAGCAGGAATCATGCTGCGGGGCGAGAGCAAAGAGACAGCCCCTGCAAAATGTAAGGCCATGCCAGAGAACGGCGCCGAGGTAATCCTTAACGAGGGCCGCTATCACCAAGTTAAGCGCATGTTTGCCGCCTGCGGTAATCATGTCATCGCACTACACAGAAAACAGATCGGCTCCGTCGTGTTAGACGAACAACTAGCACCCGGCGCATCCCGTTCATTGACGCAAGAGGAGATTGAGAGTTTCCAACCATGAGTATCCATATCGAACATCTGCTTATCGATTTACTCAACGCCCCTTCGGGCAATCCACTAACCACTGCACTATGGATCGCAGACGAGAGCCTTAGCGAACAAGACTTAGTCGCTGCACGCCCCCGTGCTGAGCTCGACGTGCTCACTAATCGATGCGATCTCGGCGCAAGGCTACGCGACATCGGCCATACGGTATTTGTTAGTGATTTCGACTTCTCGGGGTTAGCACACGAGACCTATGACGACATCGTCTATCGCGTCTCCAAGGAGCGTCCGCTGGTGCACCATTGCATCAATGAGAGTTACAAACGCCTTAAGGAAGGCGGTTCGCTGCATCTCATTGGCAACAAGGAAGATGGCATTCGCACCCATGGGCGCAATGCAGAAAAGGTGTTTGCGACGCCAGAGCATGCGAAGAAGCACGGCGACGCCTATCATATCCGCCTACAGAAACCCGCGCCGAACGACCAAACCACTCCCGATTTCCTCGACAGTAAGGACTACGATCATCTGCGCACCTGCACGGTAGGTGAGTTTCACTTCGTCAGCAAGCCTGGCGTTTTCGGCTGGAACAAAGTTGACCGCGGCAGCGCCCTACTGGCCGACTATGTCAATAACTTACTCGCTAAGAAGAAGTCGCTAGGCCCCGTCCTCGACCTAGGGTGTGGCTATGGCTACTTGCTGCTCGCCACCTCTAAGCTGCCCTTCTCCAAGCGACATGGCACCGATAATAATGCCGCCGCCGTGGATGCCGCTAAGGCCAGCTTCGCTCGGGCCGAGCTAAGTGTAGAGGTCACTCTCGACGACTGCGCCGCCCAGCTTCAGGGGGGCTATGACTGGATACTCTGTAACCCGCCCTTCCACCAAGGCTTTGCTACAAGCAGCGCGCTGGCGGAGAAGTTTCTTAGCCAAATTAAGACGCTGCTGTCCCCACAGGGCAAGGCACTAGTGGTAGTCAATCAGTTCATACCGGTCGAACGGATCGCCCAGGATAAGTTCAAGCACGTTGAAACCGTCCTCAATGAGCACGGTTTTAAGGTGCTGCAACTACACTGAGGGACTGGACTCGACGCGAGCGCAGGTCTATTCTGGCGCTTCTTTACATCGCCGCGAGCCATATTGCTGCGTCGATGACGCTCGCAATAACAATAACGATTAGCCCTGCATCCAGGGCGCGAAGGAGTACACGATGAACAAATTCTGCAGCAAGGGTCTATTTCTGACTCTTCTACTAAGCCTCTCAGCTCTCGCCCAAGCCCAAAGCAAGACCTATATGTACGACCACGTGCACATGGCCGTTCCAGACCCACAAGTGGCGGCACAGTGGTATAAGGACAACATCGGTGGCGAATTCGTGGATGGCCGCACCGACCGTTTGCTATTCGGCACAACACGCATCATGTTCCTCGGCGGCAATGAAGACACCCGCCCAAGCGAGGGCGGCGTAATCGATCACCTCGGTTTCTCCGTAGCCAATCTTGAACAAGTTGTAGCGCGTGCGCAGGCTAACGGCGCCACCTTGCAAGGTGAGATCCGCGATGTGCCGGGTCTGTTCAAGCTAGCCTTCATCGTGACGCCCTTTGGTTCACGCATGGAACTGCTGCAAGACCCACAGCATCTTGGCTTCCACCATGTGCATCTGCGCTCCACAGACCCAGAGGCCACGTTCAAGTGGTATGAGGACACGTTCGGCGGCATTCGCAAGAATATGCTCGGACGCCTTGACGGCATCCTCTATCCTGGCAACGTGTGGCTCCTGATCACTCGCGGCGAGAACTTCCCTAGCCAAGGCGCAAGCATCGATCATATCGGCTGGCGCGCACTAGATTCGGACGAGACTATTGCGGACCTGAACAGCAAGGGTGTGGAGTTTACGTCTGAGCCACGAGACATGACGCTGCCCAATGGCATGATCAACTTCTTCTACGTTCAGGGCCCAGAAGGCGCGCGAGTGGAATTAGTGCGCCGCGCACCCGACATGCTATAAGTCACAGCATCGCCAAACTCGCGTCATCACGCGCGGACACGTAAAGGCCTATTAGCGAAACCTTGCTAATAGGCCTTTTCTTTGGCCACTTAGCTCAAATAAGCGCCAGCCCCTTGCCCGAAACGCCTCTAAGCCCGTGCGTTTTCAACTGGCCCTGCTATAATGCGCGCCTTTCATTCACACGCCCACACAATAAAAGCACAGGGTTTCGACTTAACAGGTACCCGCATGAAGAAGTTTCCACCACCCTTTTACCGTTGGCGCCCGCACCCGTGGCACGGCTTAGAAGTAGGACCTGACGTCCCGCGTCTAGTGCATGCCTTTATCGAAATCAGCCCATTCGATCTAGTGAAATATGAAGTAGATAAGGCCACAGGTTACCTGCGTGTAGACCGCCCACAGCGCTCTTCTTCCCAGCACCCGACTCTATACGGCTTCATTCCTCGTACTTACTGCGGCGCACGCGTACGTGACCTGATGGAAGGCGCAGCGCGCGGCGACGGCGACCCACTGGATATCTGTGTCATCAGTGAGCGTCCGATCTCCAAGACCGAGATCATCCTCAATGCGAAAGTCATCGGCGGGCTACCTATGCTCGACGGCGGCGAGGCCGACGACAAGATTATCGCGGTACTCCAGAACGACCCATTGTTTGCGGACCTAGAGGACATCAGCGAGCTACCTCCAGCGCTAATCGAGCGTATGCGTCATTACTTCATGACTTATAAGCTCATTCCAGGCCAAGAGAACAAAGTCTCCATCGGCGCTGCCTATGGCTTCGAACACGCGAAAGTCGTGATTCAAGCGGCAATGGACGACTACGAAACGGAATACGGTTCCTCGAACTAATTCCGCTGCAATGAAAAAGGGACGGCAGGCCTGAGGCTTACCGTCCCTTTTTTATTGTAGGAGCTTGCCCTGCAAGCGATTGGGTGCGATTGAAATCGATCTGTAGAAAATTTTGGCAAATCGCCTGCAGGGCAGGCTCCTACCGTCAGAGCAATATTCAGATCTATAGGTTGATCTCCGATCTTGCTGCATCCTTGCTGTGGCGCACCCTGGTCACCTCGGCCATTACGGATATGGCGATCTCGGCGGGAGTCTTGCTGCCGATGTTAATGCCAATAGGCGCATGCAGACGCGCGATCTCCGCCTCGCTCAAGCCTAGTTCGGGCAGGCGCTGGCGCCGGTTTGCCGAGGTCCGGTCCGACCCCATCGCGCCCACATAGAAAGCAGAAGTCTTCAGCGCCTCCATCAGGGCCATGTCGTCCACACGAGGGTCGTGGGCCAGTGCAATCACGCCACTGTAAGGGTCGCTAAAGCCATCGCGCACGACGTCGTCGGGCAGATCGGCAGTCACGTGCACCCCTTCGACGTGCCAGTTACCTAAATATTCGGGCCGAGGATCACAAAGGGTAACCTCATACTCCAATGCCAAGGCCATCTCGGCGACGTAGCGAGCGACATCGCCAGCCCCGAGCAGGAGCAATTTATATTTGGGGCTCAGGCTATGCAGCATGCGTTTCTCATCGAGAATTACGGCCTCGTCATCGGCAACGTGACGGACACTAATCACGCCGGTGTTCAGATCGACCTCGCGACTGATACGCTGATGGGCATCGAGGGCATCGGAAAGCGCGCCAAACACGGCTTTGTTCTCGGCAGTAGGAGCAATATATTCAAGCAGAACATGGAGTTGGCCGCCACAAGGCAGGCGCAGGCGAGCGGCTTGCTCGGCAGTAATGCCATACTTAACGACGAAGGGTTTACCCTCCACATCGTACTGGCTCTTAATCGAGCCGTCGCGCAGCTGGGCAAGGAAGTCTTCTTCGATGCAGCCGCCAGAGATAGAGCCGGCGATCTCGCCTTCGATGGTACAGGCCATCATGGAGCCAATTGGCCGAGGAGACGATCCCCAAGTCTTGAGAATAGTGCACAGCCAGACGGGCTGAGCATTATTGAGCCACTGGGAAACCTTAACGATGATGTGCTGCTGACCGCTCTGCATAAGATGCCTCTCTACCACTTTTCGCGAGACAGGAGCTTACAGCATCTGCGCGCGCGAGCACAATGTCGCTGCGAGGGGTTCTGGTCGCCTGCAGGCAGGTTTATCGCATCCACAGATCTTCATCAATCCCACCCAATCGCTTGCAGGGCAAGCTCCTACAGTCAGTGGTTCTACCACGTAAATTGGAATAGATTTCTGACTGTAGGAGCCCATGCCCTCGCAAGGGGGTGCCT